>Ga0114951_10000140_pt1 | contig 102670 bp, 74 predicted proteins | sample AM7aDNAmetaG_FD_88677 | JGI IMG/M metagenome (GOLD analysis project Ga0114951, IMG submission 88677) | Freshwater microbial communities from Finland to study Microbial Dark Matter (Phase II) - AM7a DNA metaG | ecosystem: Environmental > Aquatic > Freshwater > Lake | place: Finland: Lake Alinen...
CCTTGTCACAAGCACACCGGGAACCTATACCGTCACCAATACCATTGCCGCCTCCGGCGGATGTGCACAGGTGAGCTCTACAAGTTCGATAACTATTACTGCCTTGCCCGCTGCCTCGATTTCATATGCCGGTACGCCCTTCTGCATGTCGGTCACTGCGGCCCAATCAGTTACCCTCACCGGATCAGGGGCCTATACCGGTGGAACATTTAGCGCTTCACCGGCAGGCCTGACCATTGGCAGCTCAACCGGGGCCATCACCCCCAGCACCAGCACAGCCGGGACCTACACCGTGACCTATACCATCGCTGCTGCAAACGGATGCGGAGTTGTAACAGCAACCACTTCGGTCACCATCACCGCTGTTCCTTCTGCCACAATAACGTATGCAGGGAATCCATTCTGCAGCACAGTGTCAACTCCTCAAACTGTAACCATCACAGGCACAACAGGAGGAACATTTTCTGCTTCCCCCCCGGGGCTTTCCATTGATCCTGTTTCCGGTTCAATAATACCAAGCACAAGCACAGCGGGTACCTACACGGTTACCTATACCATTGCCGCATCTGGCGGTTGCAATGCTGTTACTGCGACAACCAGTGTCACGATTAATACATTGCCGGTGGCAACCTTTATTTATACCGGAACCCCATATTGCAACAATGCCGCCAATCCGCTTCCAACATTTACCAGCGGGGGTGTCGCAGGCTTATTCTCATCAACAACAGGACTTGTTTTTGTCAGCACCGCAACCGGACAGGTTAACCTTGCTGCCAGCACAACAGGCAGCTATACTGTCACGAACACTATAGCTGCCAGCGGTGGCTGCGAAGCAGTTGCCGCGACATCTCCCATTACCATCAACCCAATGGCACCATCCACCCCGGGAGTCATCTCAGGCAACATTTTTGAATGTTCCAACCTCCCGGGCGAAATATACAGCATTACACCGGTTGCAAATGCAACCACTTATACATGGACTGTCCCAACAGGTTGGACCATAACCTCAGGAGCCGGAACCACCTCGATCACTGTCACAACGGGAAATCCCGGGCAAAATGGCAATATCACGGTAACTGCAGGGAATTCCTGTGGTACAAGTGCTGCAAGTTCCCTGGCCGTTTCAGGCTACCAGGTCGAAGTTGTGGCCACACTTGGCACCAGTGATGCCTGTTATCCCACGCTGAAGGCTGCTTTTGACAAGATCAACAACGGAACCCACAAAGGTGTCATCACTGTTAAAATACATGCGAATACAACGGAAACAGCATCCGCCGTTTTGTACCAGAGCGGGTATAGCGGAACCGGCGGCCCATCCAGTTACAGCGCTGTAACGATATACCCTACTGAAACCGGAATTTCCGTAACCGGAAATTTAAACACCCCGCTCATCGACCTGAACGGCGCTGATAATGTAAGTATTGATGGCCGGGTGATGGCGACAGGCGAGACCAATGATCTTGTTATTACAAATACAAGTACTTCAAACACATCAACAACCACAACCATCCGGTTCATTAACGATGCTACAGGAAATACGATTCGTTACTGTACGATTAAGGGCTCAGAAACCAGCACTGGCAGCGGGGTCATCTTTTTCTCGACAACCACAGGCACCAATGGTAACGACAACAATACCATTGACCTCAACAACATTACCAACAGCGCCGACGCCAGCAGACCTGTAAATGCGATCTATTCCGCAGGAACAAGCGGGAAGGAAAACAGCGGGATCCAGGTTACCAACAATAACATTTACAATTTCTTCAACTTTACAACCGCCTCAAACGGAATTTACCTTGCAGCAAGCACCACCACCTGTACCATCACCGGAAACAGTTTTTACGAAACAACGTCCTTTGTTGCCAGTGCCGCCGTTGCTTATTATGCAATATATTTATCCAACACTTCAGGCAATGGCTTTACTGTAACCAACAATTACATCGGCGGTTCAGATACCCAATGTGCCGGCACGGCATGGTCGAAAAGTGGCCAGAACAATGCATTCATGGCCATTAACCTGAATGTCGGATCGACTACCCCAAGCAGCATTCAGAATAATTTCATCCGGAATTTTGCCTGGTCAAATACCGGAAATGCATCATTTACCGGGATCAATATTGCTGCCGGTGCTGTAAATATCGGGACAATAACCGGCAATGCAATCGGTGATACAACCGGGACAGGATCCGTAACATTTACTGCCGGGGCTACCGGAGCGAATTTTTACGGCATTAGCATAGCAAGTACCGGGACGATTGATTGCCAGAACAATTTAATCGGCTCCATCACAGCGACATGCGCTTCAACGCTGGCCTGTAACATTTACGGGATAAATAAAACCACTGTTGCAGGAACCGTGACCATCAGCAACAATACCATAGGCAGTATCAATACCGCCAGCAGTCTTAATGCGAGTTCTTTCAGCACCTCGAACAACCAAAGTGTTTTTGGTATTAACAATGCCGGTACCGGTACTGTAATTATCAGCAATAATACCATAGCCCATCTAACAAATGCAACCACCCGTACATCCGGTTCATCGGTAATAAATGGTATCACCTCATCAAATGGCACAAATACCATCACAAACAACATCATCCGTGATTTATCAATTGCCAGTTCCAACACCACTGCCACAAATGCAGCCTCTGTTTGCGGTATAGCTTTGTCCGGGGCAACATTAAGAACCGTTACCGGGAATACGATCTTCAACCTCACCAACTCGTATGCAACCTTCGCAGGCTATATATATGGTATTTACTTTACCGGCGGTGCAGGAGCCAATGAGGTATCACACAATACCATTTACAACCTCTCGGCAACCGGCGCCAATGCGGCAGCAACCAATTTAATCGGATTATATTTTACTGCAGGTACCGGCGCAAATATTGTTTCCGGAAACTTTATATACAATTTTACAGCTGTTTCTTCCACAACCGCCGTGCTGTATGGTATCAGGATTGCTGCAGGTGCAACAACCTACTCCAACAACATCATCACGTTGGGCGTCAACACCAGGGCAACCATTTACGGTATTTACGAAACAGGAGCTGCAGGGAACAACAACAAACTCTACTTCAATACGGTATATATCGGCGGAACCCCCACGGGCGGCGCATTGAACAGTTACGCCTTATATAGTGCCGTGAATACAAACACCCGGAATTTCAGGAACAACATCTTTTACAACGCCCGGTCAAACAGCGGTGCAACCGGTTCGCATTTTGCCATGTACATTCTTTCAACCGGAGGAACCCTCACGGTTGATTACAACGACTATTTTGTTTCAGGAACCGGAAAAGTTCTCGGCTATTACGGTGGAAATAAAACTGTGCTGCCAATTGTTACCGGCCAGGATGTTCATAGTTATACCGCCAGCCCGTCCTTCACAAATCCCGGTGGCACCCTGGCTACGGATTATAAAATCCACACCGACCTGAGTGGCGCCCCAGGAACAGGAATCACCCTCGATTTTGGAGGATTTACCAGGGGAACTCCCCCGGCAGTGGGCGCGTGGGAAAAAACCCTCAGAAAATGGAAAGGTTCGCTCAGTACTGATTTTGCCCTTGGAGGCAACTGGACTGACGGAACGGTGCCTTTATCAGGTGAAAATATCATATTTGATGATGCCCCCGACAGGGATTGCTTCCTTGACGCCGACCGTGTCATTGGTAGCCTGACAATCAACCAGTCTGTCGACAAGATGGTATTGAACGGGTTTAAACTATCCCTAAACGGGGACCTGCTGTTTCAGAACAGCGCGAAGATAGATGCTGAAACCACCGGCTCAACCATCAACTTCTCCGGAACCAACAATTTGTCGGTACCAGCAGATGCATTTACAAATAACACCGTCTATAATTTAACCCTGACCAACAGCGGGGGAATTGTACTGAACGGGAACCTCGCGGTGAACAACACACTCACGCTTTCGTCAGGCACCATGGATCTTGGCTCAAATACTTTAAGCATAAATGGCACGATTACCCGTACCGGCGGAACAGTTACAGCAGGTGTCGCCTCGACGGTCAGTGTGGGAGGAACCGGCGCGCAATTGAATATCCCCGCCGGAACCTTCATTAGTAACAGTGTTGGGAACTTCACCATTACAAGGGCTTCTGGAGCGGTCATGAATAACAATCTTTCTGTGTCCGGCATTCTGAATTTGCTGGCTGCAAATCCCTCCTCTACCGTAGGATGTCTTGAAACCGGCACCTATTCCCTCCTGATGGGCCCGTCATCCACAACCATGGGACCGGGCGACGTAAACGGGTTTGTTACCAGGTCCTCCTTCGTGGCAAATATCCCTTATACTTTCGGAAACCAATTTACAACGTTTGTCTTTTCATCCGGAGGAACGCTTCCGACGGCCATGAGCATTAAGATCACCCTCGGGGTTGCCCCGGCATGGAAACCCGATGGCATCCAACGGTCATATGACATCATCCATTCCGGAGGCAGTACCACCGCCGTGACCATGAACCTGCATTACCTCCACAGCGAATTGAACAGCAATCCGGATGTTGACCTGTATCCCTGGGATTTCCAGGCCAATACGAGTCCCCCGATGCTCCAAAAACAACCGAGAATAGCTACGAATACAACAGATAACTGGGTAAGCACGCTCGTCTCCGATATCGGATATTTTGGAACCGTGTTCAACGATCATCCCTGGACCCTCGGAAAGTCGTTCTATGTGACCTTTGAAGGTGTGAAAGGCTGGCGGATGATCACCTCGCCCACAACAACCACATCTTCCGACCTGCTCAGCAACTTTATTACACAGGGTATTCCCGGCTCGTCGTTCCCGGCAAAACAACCAAATTTCCTATGGTTTGACGAAACAGATACCATGACCACCAACATGAGCTGGCGCACAACACCCTACACCAGTTTACTGACGAAGGGCCGTGGTTACTACCTCTATGTTTTCGATTCCCTGTCCGGGTCATATTGCGACACTCTCCCCCGCAAAATGACATCTTCGGGAAATGCTTATTTTTCAGGTAGTTTTTCATTCTCGGGCACAAACCAGCATGTGACCTATACGCACAGGGTTGGCGGGCAGATCAGCCAGTCGCCCAGCGATACAATTTTTTATGACACCAACATCGACGACCAGGGATGGAACCTGATGGGCAACCCGACCCTCTCAACCCTTAATTGGGATGCAACTTCCGGGTGGACCAAAACCAACATGGACAACTCCATATATATATGGGACCCGGCCATCAACCAGTTCAGGGTATGGAATGGACTCATTGGCTCCCTTGGCAACGGGCTGATCAGTCCATATCAGGCATTCTGGGTAAAAGCCAGCAGTGCAAATCCTGCACTGAGTTTCAACAGCAGCGCGCTCACAACCGGTGGAACATTTTACGGAGGCACATCCGTAAAATCACAAGCTGTCAGCTCCGCTCCGTCTGAAATCAGCCTTGGTTTGGAGGCATCCGGCCTCCAGAGTACGGCACTGATCTCTTTTATGGACAACGCCAAAACCGGTCCGGATGAATGGGATGCCTATCGACTGGCCCCCCTCTCCGATTCATGGCTTGAATTGTTCACCCTCTCTTCGCCGGCCCATACCATGCCGCTTGTCATTAACAACCTGCCTGCAAACGGATCCGATTATATCAACATCCCCCTGTTTACCGGCGGTCAGAAAGAGAGGCAAAGCCTGGGCGGAACCTATACCCTGACCTGGGAACTCCCGACCGACTGGCCTTCTGACTGGGCCATCGCCCTGCAGGATCACCTGAACAAGAAAGCCATCTCCATGCGCCGCACAAAAAGTCTTACCTTCGACCTGGCAGCGGCAAAAAGCAGCAATGTTGTTCCGGATACCAATACGGTTCCTGTATTGCCCGGCAAAATCATGAACCCTGTTTCGCGCGAAAGTTTGCTGAAGAGTTCCACCCAGTTGCCGCCGTTCTCCATCGTCATTCAGAAGGGCGTCACCGGCGATGATCCTTTTTACACCCCGCCGGTAGCCAAACTTCTGCCCAACTATCCAAACCCCTTCGCTACCACCACGAACGTGCGCATCAGCCTGCCGCTGGCAACAAATGCGACCCTGATCGTCTATGATCTGTACGGAAGGGAGGTGGATGTTATCGCCGATCGCCATTTTGAGGCGGGGATCTATAATTTCGTGTGGTCAGGTCTGAACGTAAAAGCAGGCATATACCTGCTGCGGCTGAAAACACCTGATGTAACCTGTGTCGTTAAACTGATAAAAACAGGACAATAACAATCCACACCTATGCAAAACCATCTGGTATACAAGATGTTTCGCAGATTCGCGCTGATTTCTCAAAATGGGAAAACCGGATTTCGCACAGGTGTTAATTACTTTAGTGGGTGGTGTAGGAACTGATTTCGTAACTTTGCAAGCCCAACGTCCATCGGGCAATTCAGAAGAACCCGAAAAATATTAACCAAGAAAGCATTACATTTTTTAACCTAACCATGAAAAAACACACCCAAATATATAATAAGCATCTGTTTTTGTTCCTGGGATTTTGCCTTTTAATCACCACGACCCTCCGAGGCCAGGGTTCAATCAGCATCAAGGCATCCGCCACCGTGGTCGAAGTCACCGGCATAGAACTGGTACCCATGAAGGATATGATCGTTGACGAAGCCAGTTCGAAGGAGGGTATCCTTAACATTTCCCCGGTTACCGACGATAAAGCCGGGAAAATCCTGGTCAGGGGCAAAGTCAACGCCCAGGTGCGGTTAACCTACGTCAGGGACCTGCTGCTTACAAACAGCGCAGGCGATGGCGCCATGATCTTTAAATATAGTTTGAGCGGATTGAAATCCGACAACCAGGGTGCTTCCCAGTTGATTGACCAGGTGGAACGGATCGTCCAGTTCAACGAAAAAGGTGAATTCTACCTGTGGTTAGGCGGAGAAGTCGACCTCTCCAAAGCAAAACCTGGAAGTTATGAGGGAGAGTTCACCATTGATATCGAATATATCTGACATGGGAAAAAAGTCAAAACCAATATTCGTATTAGGGGTATACTTCCTGATATCCTCATTTGTTGCGACCCAGGCACAGCATATCAGTTTCGGGACCTGGGCGGGCAGCGACATTCTCATTACTACCGGCGTTCCGGGAGACCTGAATTTCAATAACAAAACGCAGGTGATCAATCCCGGGATCAACCAAACGGTTACCATCAACCTGCACGACCAGGAAGCCGCTGTGCTGACCATTGAAGGCACTGAATACTATGACGTTACAGTTACCATCAGTGCCCCTCCAACACTCGATTTGGATGCCACCAACAAGATTCCTTTTCATTTACGGTTCGCCTATTCAAACCTCAACCCCACGGATGTAACGGTTGCAAAGAACCAGGCGGTAGAGGTGCCGGCCAGTTTCAATTCCGCCACCTTCCCCATATTCCGGCGGGTCAACGGCCCCCCCGGCCCCCCGCCAACCCCGCCATCGGCGGGATACGTCCCGCCCCGAAAAACAGCCTGGCTCTTTATTTATGGTTCGGTTGGCCCGGTTGGATCAGTCGATGCAGGGCTTTACGAAGGTACTATCAATATTACGGTAGAATATACCAAATTCAATTAATGTCACTGGCCGCACCATTTTTTACGGTTTTCCCTCAATTTCTAAAGTTGAGATATATTTTACCAATTTGGGACAACGTTTACAATGTGTAAAATGTTATTAAATTGATTATATGCATGTTAATAGTTTGGCACGATTATGGTAATAAAGAGAGCACAAACAAACCAGGCCAAATTTTACAACGCAAACCCATGAAAACAAAAAACCAAAACCGACTGATTGCCTCCCTGGTCATGGTTGCTGCCTGTTTTCTGCATGTTGTGAATGTTTCCGGCCAGGTAGTGAAGGTAAATATCAAGGTGAATACCACGGTAGCCATGCAGGAAACCAGGCCCTTCGAAGTGGTGGATGACAATGGCATGAAAGTGACCGACGACAGTTTTACCGGGAAAGCAAGATTTGTTGATGCAATGGGTACGTTTATGCTCAAGGGGAAAGAAAACACCGATGTACTTGTAAAACTTGACGCCCCCGAAGTGCTGGTCAACCATGAGAATCTTACAATGCCCTTTATCATGAATGTTGCCTGGCATAACAACACGGCAGCATCTGGTAATAAATTAAAATGGTCGGCCAACAAATACAATGTTTTCAAATTCCGCAAATCAGCGAAAGAAACAGTGAAAGAATCAGTGAATGACGAAGATCTTCTTGCCTACCTCTACCTCAAGGGAACGGCTGAAATCCCGGCCAACGCGCAAAGCACTTTTGAAGGAGATGTCAGGCTTACGATCGAATATTAAGAAATACCAGTAAAACCGAATATAAATAAAACAAATACGAAAATCAAACCAATCAAAACAAGTAACTAACTTTAAAACAAGCAAAAATCATGAAAACAACAATGAAATTTTTCGCAGTAATTATTCTTCTGGCTGGTTTCTCAGTAGCAACTTATGCACAAACACCTACACCAGTAGTTCTTGGTATAACCGGCCATGCAGATGTTCAGGCCCTTATCACGATTACATCCGGAGTACCACTTGAATTTGGTAATGTGACTCCTGGGAACGTAAAAGCCATTGGTACAGCTAATAATATTCTCCATGGTCAGGCAGGTGGCCTAACAGAAACATCTGGTTCCTGGACTGTTGGAAAAGGTGCTAATACACAGGTTACACTTGCATTTACCTTACCTGACAATTTGGTCAATGGATCATACCAACTACCAATAACTTTTTCGGATTATTCAACAACAAAATTAGGTAAGATTGGAACAAAAGATGTCTCACTTGGATCTACCTTAACACCTTCGTTTGTTATTAATTCAGTTGACTATAATTCAGAATATCAGTCTTCTAGCATTCTTGTTAAAGTAGGCGGTACTGTTTCTCCGATCGCATTACAAGCCTCCGGTTCTTATTCAGCAGCAATAACACTGTCAGCTACTTATAACTAACCGAAATAAAAAGCCGGTGTTGTGAAGTTCCAGCACCGGCTTTTACATTTCTTACATGCAATCAAGGCAAAATCCCGGGAACTTCCCGGTTTTTTTTTATTTAATCTCAATCAATTAAAAGATTTTGTAATTTCACGGTGAAAATAATGTAACCTTATTTTTATCTTTACGTATCAATTTACAGTCGACCCATTTAGGGGTTGTTATTTAATACGGAATTTATTCACATTAATTTTTCAACCATGAAAAACCTTAACAAAGCAGCCATTGCGATTATTTTATTGCTGAGTTGCACTGCGCTCCGGGCCCAACTTTCCATCTCTCCCCCCTATGTTTCCGTTGACGGAAAAAGCGGGGTGGGCAATATTTATCTCAGCAACAATTCATCCATTTCTCAGGAAATAGTGGTTAGTTTTGCCTTTGGGTATCCGGCATCAGATGAGGAAGGGAATCAAGTGATGATCTATACGGATACTGTTGCCTATCAGCAATACGCGATGGATCCGGTCGTAAGGGCTTTCCCGCGCACCTTTATCCTGCCTCCGAACCAGCAGCGGACGATTCGCGTTCAGGTTAAACCCTCACCCGGCATGAAAGATGGTTTTTATTTCACCAGGGCGAAGATCCTTGCCAAACCCCAAACGGCGGAAGTTACCCAGCCGACTGCTGAAGGGGTCAGCACCAAAATATCACTGAACTTTGAACAGATCATTCCTGCTTTTTACAAAAGGGGAAAAGTTACCACCGGCATTTCGATCGAAAAAGTCGATGTGAAGCAGAAAGACACCATGCTGGTTGTGATGGCCACCGTGAACCGACTTGGCGAAGCGCCCTTTATCGGGTCCGTCATTGCAAAACTGACCGACGGTAAGGGTAAAGTGGTTTCCTCCTTTCAAACCTCCACTACCGCCTATTTTAAGGTTTTAAGAAGAGTGGATCTCAACGTGACAAAAGTCGCACCCGGTTCCTATAAACTGGAACTCGGTTTTGAGACAAAACGCGGAGACATGTCCGCCACCGACCTGGTACAGGCCGCTCCGGTCAAACAATCGTTTGACGTTTCGATCAAATAGGCATGGTTTAAGGAATCGATGAAAATAAAATCCTGCTTTTTATTCGTCCTTTCCCTTATTTTTCCTGTCACATGTGTTTTTTCCCAGGCTGCCGATGAGGAGGTGATGCTGGCTTTCAGGCATCCTGCCATCGGGGGTTATTATATTCCCTGCCTCCTTAACGACCAGGCAAATCAGGTTTACCTGCCGGTTATTGAACTCTTCAACATTTTTCAGATAAACTATGAACCGGATATAAAAAATTTCACCATCCGCGGAAACTATCTGAAGCCCAACAACCCGTATGTGATCAACCTCAACCTCCTGCAAATCCAGTTGGGGCGCGAGGTATTTCCCATTACGCCTGAGGATTTCAAGATCGGCGCCACGGATTATTACCTTAGTCCTGCGCTCTTCGAAAAAGTTTTCGGGTTGAGTTTCACAGCGAATATCAATTACCTAACTTTAACGCTTGTTACCGGGAACAAGCTTCCCGTGCAGGAAAAGAGAGAACGGGCGGAACAGCGAAGCAAAATGTCGGAAAACCAGGTCGACACGAAAGACTTCCCGCTTGCCTACAAACGGTCGCGAAAAATCCTTGGAGGGGCCATGGTAGACTATGCCCTGAATGGCATGTACACATCCCAATCCCAAAATTTATCCTATATATTTACCGGGGGAATGGAGGTCATCGGGGGGGATATCCAGGGTACCGTAACCGGAACAAAATCAGCCAACACACCGAATTACCTGCAATCAAGTGGCCTTAGATGGCGGTTCGTTGTGCGGGAAAACCCTTTTTTTGCCACTTTCACGGCGGGTCAGTTGTCAACATCGGGAATTAACTCAAAACAAATCAGGGGAATTTCAATCACCAATGACCCGGTACAGCCCCGGAAGAGTTATGACAACTACCTGTTCGACGGGCATACCGAACCGGAATCGGAAGTCGAATTGTACATGAACGGAAAGCTGATCGGGTATATGCGGGCCGACGAACTGGGCTACTACCGTTTCAATGTCCCCATATCTTATGGTGTGTCGCACCTCAGCACCAGGGTATACACCCCGTCAGGAGAGGTGAAACTTATCGACCGGGAGTTGCAGGTACCTTTTACGTTCCTGCCAAAGGGTGTTGTTGATTATCACCTCCAGGGCGGAACCATTGAAAATTCAATGTCTGATATTTCAACTGATAAATACGCCGGACACGGCGACGTTGCAGTCGGTATTACAAAATGGCTGACAGGTTCCATAGGGACAGACTACACCACACCAAAGTTGTGGAAGCGAACACCACTTTGGTATGGCAGTTTATCGGGCCGCATTGCAAAACAATACCTGGTTTCCACTGACATTGCCCCGGCCAATTATTACCGCTTTTCTGGCAGCGTCATGTACCATTCTGACCTGAACCTTAATTTTGCTTATGCTCATTATCCGCATATCGGCATTTTCAATACACTCGGTGCCATTGATGATTTCACGGGGAGTGCTTACCTCCCGGTAAAAATCCTGGGAATTAGTTCAGGTGTCCGCCTGAGCGTCCAGGAAACTCAACTTTCCGGCAGAACATCAACCAAGATCAATCTGGATCTTAGCTCCAGGTTCAGGCAATTCAACCTCCGGGCTAACTACAAGTATTCGATGGCCCATATCCATGATGTTGCCATCCTCACCGATCATTCATTAACGGCTTCACTCACATATACAATCGCACGCACCCCAGGCATACCGGTATACATCAGGGGCATGTTTATCCGGGCCCAGGATGTGTATGATTTCAGGTATCAAAAATTAACCCAGACAGATATTCAACTATCCCGTACACTGTTCAGTCACGCGCGGGTGAATCTGAGCTTTGCTTATAACTTTATGCAGAAACAGATCGCTACCGAAATCGGCCTGACAATTGATCTTAAAAGTATCCGGTCGAATACGCTGTTCAACTCAACAGGAAAATCCGTTTCATTGCGTCAGAATTTATCCGGTTCACTGGGGGTGGACTCCCGGCAGGGAAAAATAGAACTTTCAAACCGCGAACAGGCAGGGAGTGCTGCGATATCGGTCATCTCCTATGTCGATGTCAACAACTCAGGCAAATTCGACAAGGGAGATGAAATTCTGCCTTACAATTCAGTTATCCTTGACAACCCTACTACCAGTGAGGTTTGCAAAGACGGCGTGCTGCGCATCAGTCAAATGCAAAGTTACTACCGTTACAACCTTAAAGTCAACCGTGCTGCAATTTCAGATCCGACCCTGGTGCCGTTAACGAATGAATTTTCCTTTATCACTGATCCGAATCAGTTCAAGCGAATCGAGATACCGTTCTATCGCGGAGGGGTAATTGATGGTATGGTCAGCGTACAGCGGGGTACAGGGCTGCAGGGCCAGGGTGGTTTGCGACTCCTGATCAAGGGTGTCGGCAGCCAATATGAGCAAACTGTGCGTACCTTCGCCGATGGTGGTTTTTATGCCATGGATATTCCCCCCGGAAAATACACGCTTGAAGTAGACGAGGCCCAGCTGGGTTTCCTTGGTGTTCAAAAGCCGGTTCCCTTGAAATTTGAGATCCAGGCTTTGGCCACCGGCGATTATATCGAAGGACAAAAAATTATCCTTATCCCGTTACCGGATAAAACAGAAGAAAAATAATCCGGTTACTTTCTGCAGGGAATCACAAAAGAAAAAAGTCTTGTAATTTTTACCGGGTCAACCGGACAGGAGATACTCACCCGGGATTTAGAAACTGGCGTAAGCCAGCTGGTTTTTACCGTCGTTGCTGCTGTTTTTCCTGGAGAAATTACGGTAGGCATTGCCGGATCCCCTGAAAATATGAAGGCTGCCAAATTCTATGACCAGGCTGATCTCGTGAATGCCGCCGTCACATTTGTGCGGGCCATATACCTGCATATCGTAGCTGTAGGTACATTTGACGCTGGTTGTTTCGGAAACCTTGTATCTGTAGCCGCCTAAAAGAGAGATTGAATTGCTTTTTACAGGGCCATAGGTACCGTTGCACCATACGCCGAAATAAAGTCCGTAATTGGTCAGGTTGAGTCCCACCTGGTAATTGTTCACATTGCCCTGGTGCTGGATCACGATTCCCGGGTTGATCTTCAAAGGATCATCTTCCCTGGCGTTGAGGCCTGTCGGGCATTTTACCGAAAAAACAAAGTCGGCATGTACGGTATATTTCCTGGCCAACGGTGCTTTTACAGTTTCTATCAGCGATTGATCGGGTTCGAACAGGTGATCAACGGCAACACCCGCCGTTCCGGAAAAGGATCCACCCTGGCCGACAAACTGAACCAGTCCGCCAATACCGAAGTCGGCTGCGTTCAGGCTGCTTTTGCCATGCCTGCCGGCGCATGAATCATACAGGTGTCCGTAAGCTTCAGTCAACTTGTCGGAAAGGATAAAATCATCCCAGGAGACAATCTTCTGGTTCCATGTTGCCTTGATACCTACCTGGCCGATGAGGTAACGGGTGAACGGGACACGCGCTGCAAAAGAAGTTCCAAGGTCGAAGTTCCTGATAAATCTCACCCCCTGGTCGTCCGTGTTGACCATCACGCCAAAACCACCGCTGCCGGGCAGATTGCGGTCGCCAAAATCGGCGGAAAGATGATACCCGTTAAATCTTGAGGTGGTCGTATTCTGGATCCGGGAATTAAATCTCACCCGTGCGCCGGTGTAAACACCTGTATAAGCGGGGTTGAAATACAAAGGAATGTTTGAAAACTGGGTGTAATGAGTATCCTGACCAGATGAATCAAACGTAAATAAAATAGTCACCAGGATGATCGAAAAAATACCGTTTGTAAATTTTGCCCGTGACATACTTGATTTATTTACTACTAAATCAAGTATAGCAACTATCAGGCCAAAATTTGCATGGAAATTATCTTTACATATCCTATTTTTCTATATTACTGATTTAAAGTTATTTAAATTTCATAAAAAAGTATAAATAAAATTATTATACATTAGCATTTTACAACGTAAATACATATTACTGTAAATTATTCGCACACGTGTGTGAAATTAACGATCACCTTCGCTTTTCCCAATGATAATATTATACTTTTTCATCTTCCTGATCAGGGCGTCACGGGTGATCCCAAGTATTTCGGCTGCCGCTTTCTGATTGTATTTGCAGTGTCTGAGCACCTTATGTATCAATTCGATTTCAGCATGCTTCAAGCTGGTGATTTCAGTGTGTACTTTGGATGAACCATGCGTCCGCGATTTTATGGGAAAATTGTCAAGGACGAGTAAATTATTTTTACAAAGCATGATGGCCCGCTCGGTCATATTTCTCAACTCCCGGATATTTCCCGGAAAAGAATATCCCTCAAGCACCGTGTAAACCTCATCGGCGATGGTCAGCGCGGGCCTGTTCATCTTCTGCGAAAACAGATCTGAAAAATATTCCAGGATCGGCCTGATATCTTCGGGCCTTTCACGCAGGGGTGGAATATGGATGTGAAATGTGTTAAGCCTGTGCAGCAGATCAAGCCTGAACCTATGCTCCTCCACACTTTTTTCGATGTCATGATTTGTCGATGAGATAATCCGGAAATCAGTCTGAACCGGGATGGTATCTCCAACAGGTGTAATTAATTTCTCCTCGGCCGCACGTAAAATTTTCGCCTGGAGATTGACGGGCATGTCGGCAATCTCGTCAAGATACAGGGTGCCCTGGTTGCAAACTTCGAAGAAGCCCGTTTTATCTGCAATGGCGCCGGTAAAAGAGCCCTTCTTATGACCAAAAAATTCACTTTCCAGCAACGAATCAGTAATGGCACTGCTGTTCACAGGACAAAAAATATGATCCTTCCGCTGGCTGGAATAATGGATGATCCTGGCAATATTTTCTTTCCCTGTTCCGCTCTCCCCTGTGATCAGCACATTGGCATCAGGGTAGCGGGCAGCGGTCATGGCGGCATCCAACATTTCCTGACTCTTCTGGCTCACGCCGATAAAAGGGCGGCCGATCTTTTCGGCCAATGATTTCGGGATCAGGGAATTCCTGTTTTCTGCCAGTTTAAGTTTGAGCTGCCGGCTGGCAAATTTTCTGCTTCTCTCCACGGCAACCTGCAAATCGGCTGATTTGTATGGTTTACGCAGGAAATCGATGGCGCCAAGCCGCATTACCCCGATCACCATTTCTGTTGGAAAGGTCGCCGAGGTGACAATCACATCAAGATCAGGATAATTCTGTCTGACCTCCTGCAGTAATGCGATGGCATCACTTCCGCGTATACTACCATCCAGGATGAGCAGATCGATCTTCTTCTCCTTTAAGACACTCCTGAGTTCACTGAGTTTCCCTGTCGAAAATGAAGTAAATCCGGAGTTCTGCAGATATTGATGAACTTCCACTGCAAATTCCTTTTCCTGGTCAAAAACCAGGATGGTTATCTTGTCTGTTGCTGTCATGCGTTGCTTCGATTTTACTGTTTGTGACTGCAAGGGCACACGTCTTTCCTCTGACCAGTCCATTGCACCCTAAATGGCAAAAGCACGGTAAAGGTAAATGAAAATCCATCGGATCGAACTGAAATTTCATACACGCGGAAACTACTACTCCCACTCCGTATTTCCGCTGAAATAAACCAACTGGCTGCCGGAAGCATTCACCAGGGAGGACCAGTTGGTTACCATATCGGGTGTCATCCCATGAATCCGGGCAACCAAATCATTATATGAGGTAAACTTATAGTTACTGTTGGCAGATAAATACGCCAGGATGGCTGCAGCCCTGGCACTCCCAATATTCGGCAGGATCATCAGCGCCTTTTCGCCATCGGGCCCGGGATCATTGATGGATAGCCGTTTAAGAACTTTAGGAGCAGCACCGTCCACATTGTAATGCAAAATATCCTGATCTTCTATACTATTGACAAACCCGGGATTGCTGATGAAATTGGTTTTAGCCGTGCCGGTCAGGGTGGCATACTCATCAGCCTTGATACTTAGTTTTGTCGGCACATATGCTTCCGCCTCCCACACTTTCATCAACTTATCTTTCTTTACAGCATCCGACACCAATTGTATCTGGCCGTGGACATGCGATCTTTCAGTACTCCTGGCAGTTGCCCTGTCGTACGTGGCACTGACACTGTAAAAGACGGCTTTCGGAGCGGTGGCATGCAATACCCGCTCCTTAACTTTCTTCTCAATTTCCCTTTCAAATCTTCCGTTCTCATTCTGGAACATCGGGGTGAGGTTAAGCCAGGTGTCACCACGCCCATGCACGTTATCATTCAGCAAATGGCCCCGTATATAATAGGTTCTGCCACCCTGTCGGCGGATTAATAATTTTTCCCAGATCGGGTTCGAAACACTCGGTCCCGACCCTTCAGGGCCTGCGCTTGTGAGGCGCTCAGCACTCATGCCAAGGCCAAAGCCATTTGAAAGGCCGTTATACTGAGGCGGTGTGGAAAGGGGTATCCCGTTGCTTACCAGCAGCGGAGATATTTCAGCCAGCCGGGTTAACCATTGGGTTACCTTCTGGTTATCGGCTGCCTGATTCGGGTTGCTGTTCATGCTCCCGGTGCTGTAATTTCCCCCGGCATCCCTGGTGGTTTCAATATTGGTCAACAGGGTTAATGCTTCAGCCTTTTCAGGGATATTTGGAATGTTGTTTGCCTGGTTAGCAATAAAGTCGCGGTAGCGTTTGGGTTCACTTGCCATCATGACCTGCGAGGAACGGCCTTCCCCTGAAAAATAGACTGAATGCGATTCACCGCCCACCCTGAATGATCTTCTTTCACGCCACCATCCAACCACTGCCGAAACAGCCGCACTTCCCATCTCTATCAGCCTCCGGGCAGCGCTCCTGATCCATTCCACCACCTTGTCGAGTGCTGCATCAACCCTCGCCTGGATGGCCTGGATCACTTTCCTGATGGGATCGGCAATATCACCCAGGCCGATGAGCCTCGACAGAAATGAAAGGATCACAGGTATTGTTCGCGCCATGGCCTGTTCAACGTAATTAGCAGCAGAACCGATGGCTCCCGACGCAATGCTCGAAACCGAATCGACCACCGATTCAACCAGCGCCATGATCTGGTTGATGCGCTCGATAAAGAACATGATGGTATTGTAAATCCCCAGGATGGCCTGGATGACCGCGCCTACAGGGTTGAACATGCTGGCAAGCTTTGTGATGGCCGCGATCACGATCTTTTGCTGGATCCATTCGCGGATGCCGTTCAGCACCATGTCGCGCAGGTTCCCGATCGATTCAAGGATCTTCTGCCAGGCTGCCATCGGCCCCTGGGTGACAAGAAGTTTCACCAGTTCAAACCCAGATTCAAGCACTGTTACCGCCCGTTCGCCTATCAGCCTTACCATTTTCTGCCTGATCCTGTCGTAGGTAAGCCCGAGGATCTGCATGACGAAGAATAATATGCCTTTCAGGTCCCACTGCTCCGGCAATTGAATTCCGGCGCTCATCAACCCGCCTACAAGCCACTGGATGAACCCTTCGCGCAAATGGATTAGTATCCGCGCCGAAAATTGCCCGATGCCCTGTTTAACCGCGCGAATCAGGTTGCCCGCAAATCCCACGGGATCCTTTATTACGATGAGGAATGTGGCCCTAGCCTTCTTCAGGATCGCAAGAATACGGGCGCCCCCGGCCCCCATGACCGCCTCGAAGATCAGCTCCAGTATCTTTTCCAGCGCTGAAAGGGCAAAGGATACAATATCGGTCAGTAACGGCCTGAATAGCCCGGCAATGCGCTGGATGGTATCGATCGGATGCAACACATCGGCGGCCGAAAGTGAGTCCCAGGCAGCGATGAAGGTACCGGCAATCCTTTCCCAGGTAAGGTTGCGTGCCTGGACCTGCGCGCTAAGCCATTCAAATGTCCGGGGAATCGCCCTTGATTGCTGCAGTTGCTGCCATTTTTCCTCTCCTCCCGGGATCAGGCTCATGAACCCGTGAACAAAATTCTCAGCGGTCCGGGGCACCACATCGCCTGTAACGGGATCTTTTCCCATAATGACGCACAAAAGCGGGTATCCGGGCAGGGTCCTGGCGAAATCACCCAACGGGCGAAGGACTGTTTCTCTCAGGAATTGAATGATCCTGTCAAAGACTGATGAAGCGAAACTGACAACCCGTGCGAAATAGGGCCGGAAAAAATTAATGGTGCGATCGATGGCAGCTCCCGGGTCAAGGAGATCGCCCACGGAAAATGCATCCAGGGCAGTACTCATGGTATTAAGGAAACCCTGCACCGACAACCCCAGCGAGTCAACCTGTGCGTCAACCCAGCTGCAGGCCTCCTGGAATTTGGCAGAAGATTGCAGCGCCATGGCTAATGCGGTACCCAGTGGCGGAACAAGCCTCAGGAATCCCAGGATCAGGTTGGCGCTCGTGCGCGCAACCGGTTCCCCTAGAATGAAATTGTATCCTATAATGGTGGTGACAAGCTGAAAGCCGGGGATGTTAATGGCTATGTCGTTGATCATCCCGCGGATATCCGAGATGCCAAAGCCTTGAATGGATGGCGGTGCCCGCGCAATGCTGTGTGGAATGGGCTTCCTGCGCACAGCGGCACCCTGCTGTATTACGTGCGTTAATTCATGGGCCAGCAGAAGTCGCCCGGATGACGACGAAGGGTTATACTGGCCCTGGTTGAAATAAATATCTCTGCCATGAGCAAATGCATAACTCCCTAACGACCTGTTCATGGCGACAGCATCGGGGTGGGTGTGAATGCGAACCTGGCTGAAATCAGCGCCCATGCGCGATTCAAACCATGTCCTTGTTTCCTGGCTCATCGGGCTTCCCCTGTTGCCGGAGGCATTAAGGCGGGATTCCACATCCCTGTTTGTTTTACCAGCCACAGGACCAGCCCGGGACGGGTTCATTCCCTGTTTCTGCAGTACTGGCGGGGTTGCTGACGGAAAAACCGGCATAGGCTTTGTTTGCAGCAGGGAGGATATAAGCAGGCTGTCGTACATGGCAGGCTGGTCATGTTTTGCCTGGATGGCCTTTGAACGTGCCGTTGCCGGTTCATGGTGCTGAACCTGTGAATCGCTCATGGATACCACATGGCCTGCTACCCGGTCGGCTTCCTTTTCGTAATGATCGTCTGCTTTGCCAATCTCCAGTTTGGCCTGGATGGGAAACGATGCTTGTTTTGTTTGTATGGCTGGGGCAGGAACAACTTTTTTAGGCAGAATCACGGCTTGCCTGCTTGTAAACGAAGCAGGCTGAACAGTTTTCGCCTGTATTTTCGGGTTCTCCTTCATCCATGAAAAACCATTCGCGGGCTTTGCACGGAGGGCTTGCTGACTGGCTGCAACAACAAGGGGAACCGGAGGAGACACAGTCCTTGCCTTGCTCTTCCTTTGCAGGGAGGGAGCAGGTAAATTATTCCGTTTTATTGAAACAACAGCCTGTGACATAAATTAAACTCCGGCTCAAATATAAAATATATTTTGATTCCCGCATAAAAATCATGTGATACGGAATTATATGGTCTTCCCCTCCTTTCTGAACTCCTTCCTGATTCCGTTTACCAGGTCGTTATAAAGGATGATGTTGCTCTGCCTGCTCATGGCCATCATGGAACAGTATCGCACGACGTTCAGGATGGCTCCCCCCGAAATTTCATATTTCGCGGCAATCTCTTCCAGGTTTATCTTTGACTCATTCCTGGTACTCGGCGAGAAGGTGTTCTGCCATATCTGCATCCGTTGTTCCGGGTTGGGAATGGTAAAATGCACCACCGCCTGAAACCTGCGGGCAAAGGCATCATCGATGTTTGACTTCAGGTTCGACGCCAGGATGACCAACCCGTTGTACTCCTCGATCCGTTGCAGCAGGTAGGAGGTCTCCATGTTGGCATAGCGGTCATGTGCATCCTTCACCTCGGTACGCTTGCCAAAAAGCGCATCCGCTTCGTCAAAAAAGAGGATAACGTTCAGCCTTTCAGCAGCGTCAAAAATCCTGGAGAGGTTTTTTTCAGTCTCCCCGATATATTTCGAAACCACCATGGAGAGATCGACCCTGAAAACCAGTTTCCCGGTGTCTTTCCCGAGCAGCATCGTTGTAAAGGTCTTGCCGGTCCCGGAGGGGCCATAAAAGAGGCATTTAAATCCTGGTTTCACCCTTGAACCAAGCCCCCACTCGGAAAGGACCCTTTCGCCATATTCAACCCATATCCTGATCTCGTTGATCTGCTCCATCATTTCATGATCGAGGACGAGGTCGTTCCAGTCCTGGTTTGTTGTAAGAATTTGTGCGGGGAAAGCGGACGAAAATTCTGGTGTAAAATCCTTTCCTTTGATAAGCAGTTCCACCAGTTCGTCTGATGGAGCAAGCACTGCGGAGGTAGGAGGATCAGGCCAGGGAGGGGCCTCAAGCAGCAGGTATTTCATCCGGAACAGGAAGTGGGCATGCGAAAACCGGGCGAGTGCCCCTATCCTCAGGGGGATATCATCGCCGGCCAGCAAAAAGACCAGGGTTTCGACAGTTGGCAGTAAACCAGGATAATTGGTGCCCCTTGTGCATCCGAACTCGACGAACCGCTGATCGGTGTCGGAATTTTTCACCTGGAGGCAATCAAGGAGCTGTGGCCTTATGATGGGAACAAGCGACAGTACCAGGCAAAGCCTGTCATCGAAGTCCATGCCGTGACGGATAACGAAATCGGCGTATCTGTCGCCCGTTACATGCTGTTCCGGCACAGGCGGGTTGTGTTGATACACGGGACCAGCAGCTCCTTCCTGGTTGAAATAAAGTTTCAACCGGTGATTCAGCACGGCAGCCATCCAGTCGATTTCGTTCTCAAGGAACGACCTGTTTCCCTCGGGATTTGTTTTCAGGGCATAGTCCATTCGGTATGAATAAGGTATTTATTCCATGGATATTTAATAACGGTAAAGTTCCAGGGGATGAAGGAGACCAGCAGATCATGCGGGAGCACCTCCACCCTGACCAGGTAATCCTCCCCGTTTTTTTCAACGGTGCCCTTCCTGTCGAGAAAGGCATCACGCAAACCGCCCGGGGAGGTGTTTTTCAACACGGTCCAGTTCGCGACAACCGACTCCAGCAGTTCGAGTATCTCCTGTTTTTCCCTGCTTTTAAGTTTCTGGCGCAAATCAATGGCTGCAGAAAGCGGCAACCCGCAAAGCAGTTTATTCAGCACAAGCGCATCCTCTGTGAACCGGCCTGCCGGCACCGTTATCCTGTGCAACAGGAATACCGCCCTGTTCCGGTGCCGGTTTGAAAGAAATTCACCTTTCTTCACGAGCCCGGTGTTTTCAAAAAAACGGGTCAGAAAGGGAGCGAGCAGCACCAGCCCTGCATTCCCGATTAAAATCCTCTCCGTTTCACTATACTGGCCCTGGAAATCGTTATCCGGGGACAATTGAATTATTTCATTTTTTATATCGGTTTTGACGACAGTGAAATGACGGAGGCCCCTGGCCGGCGAGGCTTTGCCGGCTGAGCTGTTCTTTCTTTTATTATTTTCCTTCACCCCTGACGGAATTCCCTGCCCGGGCATGGTGATTGCTGAAAGCAAAGCATCCGCCCTGCTTAATCTGTTGCTCCGCCCAGCGGCAGGCTTTTCATCCATGCCAAAAACAACCTGGTACAACAGGATGCCTAGTAATTCATCATGTTCCCTGCCGCCTGGGCTGACAAGTAATCCGGGTGATCTCAGCCTGGTGATCACGTTTCCAATAAGATCCTTAACCTTCGCCGGCGACCTTTCTGTGAATTTTACGAGGAAATCCATTTTTGAACCGGCTGTCAACAAACCGATGAACCTGAGGAAGGCCTGCTTCCTGTCCCATACCGGGAGTTCATTCCCAGCCAGCATTTGATACAGCCTGGAAACCTGCTTTGGATCGTCCCGGCCGCAGACCGCCATTAACCAACCGGCTGACGTGGAGGTCACGCCGGATCTGAATTGCCAGCCTGAATAACCGGATACAAGATATTTAAAAAGTGCTTCAGCCTGCTGTTCATCGTATGATCCTGCCGGTACAAAAGAAAACCGGTCATCCTCTGCGAGGGAAAGGGAGGCGCCGGCAGCCTGATTTAACGCTGTTTCAAGCAGGCCGGCGACCTTCCCGGCAATTTCACCCAAGGTCACCTCCCCAAGGTCGATTTCAAGGTGATTGATCCTTATTAATCTGTCGGGAGCAGGATCGGGCAACTTTTCAAGTTCCGGCAGAATTTTCTTCCCGAAAGTGGTGCGGGCCTGCAAAAGCGCCTCTTTTCCTTCTGATATCAAAGGAAAACGGAGATCAAGCAGCAGTTTGTTTACCAGCATATCGGCACTTATTTTGCTCATTTCTGAAAAACAAAGCTGATAAAATTTTTTTATTTAAAAAAGTTTTTAATTTTGAGACGTCTAAATTGGGATAAAAGTGATTCATACCGCATTGAATTTTCTTCGCGCTTACCTCAACAAGGAGATGAACCTCAGGCTTGGCAGTTTGGCAAGCTATGAGAGTATTAAATTAGCCCCGGTAAATAAAGATACGGTTGCCGACGACAAAGTTTATCTCTCGCTGATCAACATTGAAGAAGAAAAGGTCCTGAAAAACCAGAACTACTACAGGCGGGTCAACCCGGATGATGATTTTCTATCGGTAGTCAATCCTGAGATCAAACTCAACCTCTACATACTTCTTTCAGCTCAGTTTAAGGCCATTAACTATGTCGAAGCCCTTAAACAGATATCATACGTAATCACCATTTTCCAGGGAAAAAATGTTTTTAACCAGTCCGACTTAACGGGCGATGCCAAAGTACTCGAAACACTCATCGTTGATCTTTACTCCCAGACCATTGAACAAAATAATGGATTATGGCAGGCGATGGGAAGTAACCCTGTGCCTGCTGTTTTATATAAGGTACGGTTACTCCTGCTCCAGGACAATAAAACCCTTGACCAGGTTCAGGAAGTTAAAGGCATTGGCATTGAACTGGTTAAAAAATAACAGGGATGGTAATTACATGGCATAAGAAACTTTTCTCGATCAACGTCCAGTACCAGACCACCGGGGCATCGTCGCAGGCGGGGGTTCTTCTTGAACCTTCGGATTCAACCCTGCTGCTCCTTGAAAAGCATAACATGCGGTATCGCATGAGCCCTGGTCAGATCGAGATTTTCGTGGCTGCATTACAACCCGGCACTTCTTCCGCGCTCACACCGGTTTTCCCGCTCGACAAGAATGAACTTCTTTTTTTTAAACTAAACTTCAGCGACCACAGCCTTCCTGGAAAATTGAAGTTCTTTGCTGACACTGCCAGCCAGGACCTGGGATTCCCGCTGTTGTACACCGGCACCAAAACGACATCCTCTTCTGCCGCTGTTGCCCTGCACTACGAAAAAACCAAGGTCCTGCCAGGCATTGGCTCATACCTGGTCAAGGCATCCGATGCCGGGTTGAGCAGCACAACTTACACCACGTTCAACCTCAGCGACCGCAACGGAAAGATCGTGGGATCGGCCGGCACCTTTAAGAACAGCGATGGATATTTTTCCTGTTCGTGGGACCTGCACCTGGCTTCCACCGGGATTTACACCCTGGAGATCGGTTCATTATCAAAAACGGTTTTCATTGATACCAAAAACGAGTTTACCAATGCCCTGGAACTGATCCAGATTACCCGAACCGAAAAAGTTAAATATCCCTCAACCATCAATAGCAGTTCATTTGTGAATTTCACCCAAACGATCCAGAAACTTTAACCCTCAACATTTTTATCTTTTAAACCGACAAACATGGCAACATCTTACAAAACCCCGGGAGTTTACGTAGAAGAAATCTCAAAATTCCCACCGTCTGTCGCCGAAGTGGAGACCGCCATTCCGGCATTCATTGGTTACACGTATATGGCAAAAAAAGTAACCGATGATGATTTGCTGAATGTTCCGACCCGGATTACCAGTCTGCTGGAATACAAGCAATATTTCGGATCAGGCCCATCTTATTCCGACATTGCAGTAAACCTCGATTCGAACAACATCCCGGATGATTCCACCACAACGGTAAACGACAGCAAATTTCTGCTTTATGACAGCATCCAGCTGTTTTATGACAACGGAGGCGGCGCATGTTATATCGTTTCAGTCGGCAACTATGACGACACCATGGCCCTTGGTGATGTAACTTCAGGTTTTAAAGGCGGGCTGGAGCAGTTGAAAAAATATGATGAACCAACACTGATCCTATTCCCGGATGCTGTTTTCCTGGATGCCGACAAACTCGGCTCCCTGCAGCAGGCTACCCTGGCGCAATGTGCACTGCTGGGCGACCGTTTTGCCATCCTGGACATCAAGGATTCCGCCACCGGCAACACGCTTACCACGGATGTTGACACCTTCAGGAACAATGTCGGGATGAACAACCTGAAGTATGGCGCAGCCTACCACCCCTGGATCCAAACCGTTTATGATAAAACATTTACCTTCAGGGATATCAACAACAACCTGTCAAAAGGGGGCGTGACCACCACCTTCAAGGCACTGGTAAAAGATACCGATGTTGATGAGAACGGCACCAAGATCAAAGACCGGCTGATTGGCGTTGAAAGCCTCATCACAGACAATGACAACATTGCCTCCAGCTTCGACACCTTTATTACCGCCCAGGCCGCCGGAGACACCATCAGCGACATCTTCAACAACAAGTACACCACCTATATCAATACACCGGGTACTGTCGCCAACCTGAAGGGCGTTTTTAACTTCATCTGGGATCTTCTGATCCAGGTTGACGGCCTGCTGGTTGACAATTCAGCCAATGCCGATACCCTTTTGATAACCAACAGCGATTTCCTGGCTTCCGCCCAATCGTTTGTAACCAGCAACGTAGTTGCAAGCATGCAGGACCTTATCGATCTGGATAATGAAGCATTGCGGACAATTCATGACCTGTTCGACAGCGTCAACACCTATAGCGGTTATTCTGCCAAGTTCCTATCAACCCAGTTGGGTTCGATGGTCATCAGTGCCGTAGCCCCCAACTTCATCACCGGCACGACCGATTCGGATAAAATCTCGCAATGTGCCAGTAAACTGAAGGAGATCTACACGGTTGTCGCGAATGCGATCACATCCCTCACCGAGATGGGCATCGCCTATGAATCCACCCAGGCTGACACCGTGGTGAATTACATTACCTTTTACAAGAGCATCCTCAGTTCCCTGGGTTCAAAATCAACCCTGGTGCCTCCCTCCGGCGCGATTGCCGGTATAATTTCGGCCGTCGACTCCACCAGGGGTGTATGGAAAGCCCCGGCGAATGTGAGCATCAACTCCATCAACAGCGTTTCCGAATTTATAGACGACGCTATCCAGGAAAACCTCAACATCGATCCGAACGCCGGAAAATCCATCAACGCCATCAGGTCCTTCACCGGAAAAGGGATCATCGTTTGGGGAGCCCGCACACTGGCGGGGAATGACAGTGAATGGAGATATGTGCCTGTCAGGAGGTTCTTCAATTTCGTGGAGGAAAGTTGCAAAAAGTCGACTTCATGGGCGGTTTTTGAACCCAATGATGCCAATCTGTGGGCAAAGGTTCGCGGGATGATCGACAACTTCCTGAACAATCTCTGGAGAAGAGGCGCCCTGGCAGGAGCAAAACCCGAGCATGCCTACTACATCAATGTAGGGCTGGGATACACCATGACTGCCCAGGATATCCTCGACGGCAAGCTGATCATTGAGATCGGGCTTGCTGCGGTTCGCCCTGCAGAGTTCATTATCCTGCGGTTTTCCCATAAATTACAACAATCCTGATCTTTAATCAAATCCAAAAACTTCAATAACAGACAATATGGCAACAAAATATCCTTTACCGGTATTTCACTTCAGGGTTGACTGGGGTGGCTCGAATTTCGGATTTTCAGAAGTATCCGGACTCAACATGGAAACCCAGGTGATCGAATACCGCGACGGCGTCAGTCCTGATTATTCAACCATCAAAATGCCCGGCATGCAGAAATACGGAAACCTTACCCTTAAGCGTGGTGTTACCGCCGCCGACAACGAGTTCTACAAATGGTGGAACACCCATCAGTTGAACAAGATCGAACGCCGGGACATCACCATCAGTCTCCTCAACGAGAACCACGAACCTGTCGTTGTATGGAAGGTCCGCAATGCATTCCCTGTCAAACTTGACGGAGGTTCGCTGAAAGCCACCGGCAACGAGGTTGCGATTGAATCGATGGAGATCGCCCATGAAGGTATCTCGATGGAAAATCAGTAATCGTCAATAACCTGGTTTTCGGTCTGGTATCATGGCAGAATCAACAAATTATCCTGTACCCGGGTTCCATTTCATGGCGACCTTCGACGGTTTGCCCGGCGGAGTAGCCCAAATTGATTCCCAGTTCTCTGAGGTTTCGGGGCTTGCCACAGAACTGTCAACTGAAGAGTTGGTGGAAGGCGGGGAAAACCGTTTTGTCCATAAGCTGCCGGTGAGGAGCAAATTTCCAAACCTGGTGCTGAAAAGGGCGCTTTTCCCGCTTTCCTCCCCCCTGGTTGACTGGGCGCATGATGCCATAAACAACCTGGATATCCAACCCTGCAACCTGCTCATCACGTTGCTGAACGACCAGCACACCCCTGTAAAAAGCTGGAATTTCAGCAATGTTTACCCGGTAAAACTGCAGATCTCGGATCTAAAAGCAAGCGACAGTTCCCTGGTCATCGAGACCATCGAACTGGCTTACGACTATTTCGTTGAACTTTCAACCTGACACCATGCCTGTAGAAATAAATGAACTTGTCATCAGGGCCACGATCAGTGACGCTCCTGCTGCCGCTTCGCAGGCTAAACCTGTGAACGACGATGCAAAGAAACTTCAGAAAATCCTTGATGAAGTTCTCAGGAAAGTAAAATCAAAAAATGAACGCTGATGGCTGATACCATTTCCGCTACGGGTCAGCTTACAAAACTGATCCTGACGGCATATAAAAACACAGGTTTTACCGAAAAAGATACGGAGGCCGGTGAATACACCGCCATGTTCAACCCGTCGTCCATCTCGGTAAAACTACAGATCGACCGGGAAGAGAGCCAGGCCAATGGCTCCACTTCAAGCGAGATGCGCTTTAAGATGATCAAACCGCAGGATTACACCTTCGAATTCATCATCGATGGGGTAAAACCTGTGAACAACGAAAAAAAAGAGGTGCCCGACGAGGTAATGAAACTCTTAAAGGTGGTATATACTTACAAGTCGGATCAGCACAAGCCCAACTATGTCATGATCCGTTATGGTTCGGTACTGCTGAAAAGCGTGCTGAAGTCCATTGATATCACCTACAATCTTTTTTCGCCCAATGGCAAGCCGCTGAGAGCCAAAGTCAGTTGCGTTTTTAGCAGTTGCGTTGACCAGGAACTGAGCGAACTTATCAACAACAAGAATTCCCCCGACCTGACTCATCTGCGTAAAGTCAAAGACGGCGACAAGGTGATTTCGATGGCCTATAAAATCTACAGGACCAATGACTATTACCTTGATGTTGCCAGGAAGAACGGGATGAATAACTTCCGGAATGCAAAAACGGGAACAGAGATTTTTTTCCCCCCCATTAAAAAGACAACCTGATAAAAGATGCCCGACAGCCGGCTTGTCCCCACTCCCGCCTCCAGCGATTTGCCAACCTACACCATAATGGTGGACGGGGAGGAGATCAATTCTGCCTACCGCATTCTGTCAATCATCGTGACCTGTGAATTGTCAAAGATCCCTCAGGCAGAAATAACCCTGCTCGACGGGGATGTTGCAACCGAAGATTTCGAGGTCAGCAACACAGATGACCTTGTTCCGGGAAAAACCATTGAGATCCAGGCCGGGTACCACGGAAGCAACGATACCATCTTCAAGGGGGTTATTGTAAAACATGCTATCAGGATTCTCCAGGCTGAAGCCTCCACGCTGACGATCCTTGCCAAGCATCCGGCTTTTATCACAACCCTGACCAGGAAGCATAAGGTTTTCCCGGAAAAAAAAGACAGTGAAGCCATGGAGGATATCCTCGGAACTGCGGGCATCGCATACGAGGTGGAATCAACGGACATTCAGCATGAAAGCCTCGTGCAGTACAATGCCACCGACTGGGATTTCATTAACATGCGTGCAGAGGCAAACGGCAAAATTGTCATCCCTTCCGGGGAAAAGATCATTGTTAAAGCTCCTGATCTTTCAGCCGAACCGGGGCTTTCGCTCTATTACGGTTCGTCAATCCTGGAATTTGAAGCTGAACTGGATGCCAGGAAATCGTTTGACAATTATATTGCGGCAACCTGGAGTGCTGCTGAGCAGGAGCTAAAAACAAGTGAGGAGCCCGGGTCCGGGGTCACCTCCGCCCAGGGAAACCTCTCCGTTTCAGATCTTGCCTCTTCCCTGTCGACAGGCGACTTTAATGTATGCATCCCGGCATCTGTAACAGACCAGGAAGCCACTGCCATGGCGAAAGCCATCATTGTGCGGAACAACCTTGCCAGGATCCGCGGCAGGGTGAAATGCATCGGGTACGCCTCGCTCACCCCGGGCGACCTAATCAATCTCAACGGGGTTGGCGAGAGGTTCAACGGCCATGCGTTTGTCAGCGGGATCAGCCATTCCATTGCGGAGGGCTCCTGGGAGACCGATATCCAGATAGGATATTCCCCGGTCATATACGCAAACCAGTATGACGATATCACGGCCTGTCCGGCATCAGGGTCGCTTCCAGCCATCAACGGGCTGCATATTGCAACGGTCATCGCCCTCGAAAATGACCCCGAGGGTGAAAACCGCATAAGTATTAAACTTCCGCATGTCACCGACTGCGAGAGTACCTGCTGGGCCAGGGTGGCCACCCTCGACGCCGGTAAGGAAAGGGGCAGCTTCTTCCTGCCCGAGATCAACGATGAAGTGATTGTCGGGTTCATCGACGACGATCCGAGAAAAGCCGTTGTCCTGGGAATGGTAAACAGCAGCAAGCTTCCGGCCCCGCAAACAGCAGCGGATGCCAATAACATCAAAGGCTTTTACACCCGTTCAAAAATGAAGGTGGAGTTCGATGATGATAAAAAGATCATCACCATCGAGACCCCTGCCGGGAACACATTGGTATTCAGCGAGGAAGATTCAAGCATCTCCCTGACCGACCAGAATTCTAACAAAATAAAAATGACCACCGACGGCATTACAGTTGAAAGCTGCAAAGACATTTCGCTGAAAGCCGGAAGCGGGGATGTAAAGATCGAAGGCGTTAATCTTTCATTCAAGGGAAGTTCTACGCTGAAAGCAGAAGGCGCGGCCTCTGCTGAAATTTCTTCTTCGGCAATTACGAAGATCACAGGAAGTATGGTACAAATCAACTAAACTGAGAGAACTATGCCGCCAGCAGCCAGAGTCGGGGATACCACAGTGCACGGCGGGACCATCATCGGTCCCGGTGTTCCGACTGTATTGATCGGTTCAATGCCGGCTGCCGTGGCAACCGACAACCATGTATGCCCGATTCCGCCCAATACGGGTCACCTTACCGCCAGCATCTTTCCCATGGGAAGCGGCACGGTGACCATCGGAGGGAAACCGGCTTTAAGAACAACAGACACATGCCTGTGCGGCGCCATGGCGGCGGCAGGTTGTCCAACAGTAATGATCGGAGGATAAACGATGGAAGAAAATATATCATTCCTTGGCACCGGCTGGAGTTTTCCCCCGGAATTTTCGAGGGCGCGACGGGGCGTAAAGATGATCTCCGATGAAACGGATATCGAAAACAGCCTCGAGGTGCTGCTGGCAACGCGTATCGGTGAACGCATCATGCAGCCCGAGTATGGATGCAACCTCAACGAAATGATGTTTGAACCGCTCACCCTGTCGCTGCAGACATATATCAGGGACCTGGTTTTTACTGCCATCTATTATTTTGAGCCAAGGATCAGCCCCGAAGAGGTAACCCTGACGGCCACCGAAGAGGAGGGCCTGATCCTGGTATCCATTGATTATGTGATCCGCTCGACCAATACCCGTCACAATATAGTATATCCTTTTTACCTCCAGGAAGGAACCCTGGTAACCCGGCAATTTTAGGCGAAGATATGAACATTCATTAACCGGTTAACGAAAAGCGACAATGGCAAACGGTTGCAACATAGCGCACCCATTAAAGAGAGAAGGCACTTTCCAGTTTGAACGGTTTCCGTTGGAACTGGAAGAAGCCTACGTAAAACTGGATGAGCGCACCATCATTGACCTTATCAGGCAAACCAAAGGATATGCTTCGCTGGTAAGATATTATAACGAATCGAACATTGAGGAGAGCGACTGGACTTCATTTTTTGACGAACTGACGGAAGCAAAACTGTCGGATCCCACCCTCTTTGAAAAGGAGCAAAAAACCTCCCCGCACCTGGCGCTGTTTATTGCATTTCTCCGGATTTTCGGCATCGCCAGGGAAAATCTGAACCAGGTCACCAAAAGACACCTTGATTTCTATTATAAAACTGTTCTCCGGTTAGCCCCCAATGCTGCGGAGCCTGATAAAGTGGCCGTATTTTTCGAACCTGAAAAAACTGCAACCCAGGTCAAGGTTGCCAAAGATACTGTGCTGAATGCCGGAAAGGACCCTGCCGGGAAAGACCTGTATTACCAGACCACCTCCGAACTCATCGTAAACCAGGCAAAAATATCGGAGGTAAAGACCATTTTCCTGAATAAAAACACAGCCGGTTCGAAGGTCAGCCTCCATGCTTCGGCTGATGCATGCACTGAAAACCTTGCTGATGCCACCGGCTCGGCAACCGGCAGTTTCCACCCATTCGGCAGCAGCGCGAATAACCTTGCCACATATGGGTTTGCCCTTGCCTCACCCATCCTCAACCTGAAAGAGGGAAAACGCAGGATCACCCTGGTGTTTTCAGGGGTGGAAAAGATCGACCGGTCGGGCCTGGTGGTTGAATACACCAGCGAGAAGGGATGGACGGAAGCAGAACTGGCAGGGCAGTCAGGGAGCACATTCAATCCGGCTTACCTGCTTGTCAAAGCAGCTCCGGGTCTTCCTGCCTTCAGTGTATACAACACAAGTGTGCATGGCGGCACACTCCAGACCTCTCATCCTGTGCTCCGGTTCTCGGTAAAAAACACAGCAGCGGCAACCACTGTCTTTAACAACCTTTGCAACACGCTGAAACAGATCACGGCCGGTAGCATAGGGATCACCGTGCAGGTAAGCGGAATGAAAAACCTGGTGCTTCAGGGTGATTCGGGACTTGTTGACACCACCAAGCCATTTCAGCCTTTCGGGGCCTTCCCTGCAAAGAACAAGTCAACACTTTATATCGGGAGCAATGACGTGTTTAACAAATACCTGCGCTCCTTTAACCTTGGCATAAGCTGGAAAGGACTGCCCGGCAACATCAGGAAATACTATTCATCGTGGCAGGACGCGCTCGACCTTTTGTACGAGGGCGACAGCATATCCCAGAAAAAATATTTCGATACCGGCCAGTTTGAATATTTTGAGCCCGGCCATCCGCCAGGGAAGCTTTCGGTGCTTGACAACGGCATGTGGAAAGCCATGGAACTGAATGTGCATGCGGGATACCCGGCTAAGGTGTACGTGGATCCCTACCGCACGCTCAACAACATCCGGGGCATATCGAAAACCCATGAGTTCTGGCAGAATGTTTTCAACAGCCAGTCGCTTCAGGATGGCAGTCTTCAATCGGATTATTCATACGACCGGATAAAAAGCTACCTCCCTACAGCCAGGCAGGGTTTCGCAAAAATCGAGCTCCAGTATGATTTCGGACATAAAGCGTTTCCCACCCTCTTTACCATGGTTGCAATATCAAACGCGAAGAACGCCACTCAGAAAAGGATTCCGGAAGCGCCATACACCCCCGAATTCGACAGTCTTTCGCTTGATTACACTGCCTCAACGGTAATCGATTTCAGTCAATATCCTGAAAACCAGTTTTTCCATATTCAGCCTTTCGGTCAAAATGAGATCTGCGATCAGCTGCACGCCCTGATCCCTGATTTTGAAGATGAAGGGCAGCTGCTGATCGGCATCGCCAATGCCAGCCAGCCTGAGGTGGTCAGCATCTATTTTCAGCTTGAAAACAATACGGGCAATGTTGATAAGAGCATCAGCGACAGCAACAAAGTCGCCTGGTACTACCTCGCAGGCAATGATTGGGTGCGATTCGACGACAGTGCGGTCATTGAAAACACGACCAACACTTTTACATCCAGTGGCTATATCAAATTCAGCCTGCCATCAGAGGCAGTTTCAGCCCACAGCATCCTTACCGACGGGCTTGTCTGGATCATGGGGGCCGTTGCAACCGACAGCGACGCATATCCAAACCTGATCAGCCTGGCCACCCAGGCCGTCGAGGCCGTTTTTACCGACAACGGGAATGATGTTTCTCACCTTGAATATGCACTCCCGGCGGGCTCGATCTCCAAACTGAAAGACCGTATCACAGGGATTAAAAAAGTATTGCAGCCCTACGAATCGTTTGAGGGCCGGCTGCCTGAAGACGACAGGGAATTTTACACGCGCGTGAGCGAACGGCTGCGCCATAAAAACCGGGGCTGGAGCATCTGGGATTATGAGCGGATCGTGCTGCAGAATTTTCCATTGGTTTTTAAAGCCAAATGCATCTCCCATTCAAATTCAACATACGAATATGCACCCGGAGAAGTCCTGATCGTGCTGCTTCCCTACATCACCAATGTTTCTTACTCCAACCTGCTGCAACCCAGGCTAAACCAGAGCACCCTCCAGTCGGTTGCCGACCTGGTCAGAACAAAAACATCCCCGTTCGTAAACCTGGAAGTCATCAATCCTGTTTACGAATGCCTGCAGGTTACCTGTGAGGTTAAACTGGGCAGCGCATACGGTGACATCACCTATTATTCGGCGCAGCTGATCACTGATCTGCAAGGCTTTATTGCCCCATGGAGCATTGATGAAGATGCCAAGCCCTCCTTTGAAGGAAAAATCTACAAATCACAGATCATTGATTTCATCGAGGAGAGGGACTATGTTGATTACATCACCGCATTTGATGTGGTAAAGTATCTCAGCGACGGAACGATGGTCTCCTGTGATGAAGAGATCTCCGGCACTGCAGAGGATGTGATCCTGACATCTTATAGTACTCATTCGATAACTGCAAGCTGACATGTCAACAGAGGATAAATACCTGATATCAAAATCGCCGCAACGACCGAATGCCGAAGATTACCGGTTCCTGCGGGCTGCCGGCATAGAGCAAATTACGAAACTCAGCGGGAAGATATGGACCGACTATAATATCCACGATCCCGGGATCACCATCCTGGAACTGCTCTGCTATGCCCTCACAGACCTTGGATACAGGACCTCATTTCCAATCAATGATCTCCTTACCAGGCCGGGATCGGACGGCCCGGATAAAAATGCAGCGTTCTACACGGCCAAAGAGATTCTTCCATCGCACCCGGTCACGATCAACGATTACCGCAGGTATATCATCGATTCGGTGCCCGGTGTGAGGAATATATGGCTGGATATTCTCGACAGCAAGGCCTATAGCCCTGCAATATACAAGGATGAAAAAAAGAGGTTGCTCTCACTGAAATCGCCCTATTACAACGCCCCGAAACTCAACCTGAAAGGGCTGTACAACGTCAGGATCGAAATTGAAGATGTTGAGATCCTCAACACTTCCTATAATCCTTTTCTGGCTGCCATGATCAAGGGAACTCCCAAAGGAAGCCAGGGAAAATACACCCGGGACCAGGTCAACGAAGGATACCGGCTCCATGTGAGGGAAAAACTCCTGGAAAAACGAAACCTCTGCGAAGATTTCCATGATGTTACGGTTGTCAATGAGGAAACTGTCGCCATGTGTGCAGATATTGAACTCACGCCGCAGGCTAAAACCGACGAGGTACTCACTAAAATTTTCCAGGTAGTTTACCATTATATCAATCCCACCATTCCATTTTACACGATTGACGACCTGCTGAAAAAAGGCAAACCGGTGGAGGAAATCTTCGAGGGAACGATGGCACACCGCGGATTCATTGATGCGGATGAACTGGCTGCCTACAACCACCGTGAAACCATATATGTATCGGATGTGATCAACCTGCTGATGGATATCGAGGGGGTCAGGGCTGTCAGGGAGATCCATTTTAACAGTTACCTGTTCGATGCCAAAACAGGGGCATACACCCTGCTGAAAACCGGCGAGAAATACAGCCTGAAATTGTCTGATCCTGCAAACGCCAGCTTCAGGTTTTACCTTGATTATGACCCGGCGGTGGCAACACGGCTGAATAAAATAACATTCCACAAGGGGCATATCTATTTCCCTGCCAGATTCACAACCATCCCGGCCCTTTCTGCAATCGTAGCCACATCGGAGGAACCTGCCGGGTTTTCAGATGACCTCCCCTTTCCCACCGGCAGCAACCGCCAGGTTGATGAATATTATTCGTTTCAGCACGATTTCCCGAAAGCCTACATGACTGGCAAGGAGGGCATCCCCGACAGTGCAACCTCCCTGAGAAAAGCACAAAGGTTGCAGCTGAAGGGCTACCTCCTGTTTTTCGACCAGCTCCTGGCCGATTACCTGGCTCAACTTGATTCAGCTTCCCGGCTTCTTTCATGGCAGGACAAGGGCATGCTGCCATCGTACTGTTATGCGGCGCTCAGCGATGATGAAATTGTTGACTTCGGGAAAATTTTCAAATCATACGATTCGTACCAGGGTTTCGTTGAAAGTGAAGAAACACGGTCTGACCGCCGCAACCGGCTGCTGGATCACCTCCTGGCCAGGTTTAACGAGCGCTTTGCCGATTACAGCCTATTCAAGTTTTCGCAAATCACCAGCGGAATATCCTACAACAGTTTTTCTGACAAGGAAAAAATCGCCGATAAAACTGCCTTCCTGGATGATTATCCCCTCATCAGTTCCGGCAGGTCGCATGCTGTTAACTACCTGAGAGCACCCTCTGCTGACAATACCGCCGTACTTGAAAAACGTATCTGCAGGATACTTGGGATAAACAAACCTGTCAAACAACTGGCGATTCCCCTCAACGACGGCTCCGGGAACATCGTCATCACAGGCAGCGACGTATATCACTTCTGCGACAACCGGCTTGCCCCGTTCGACCAGGCGTTTGGTTTCCACATTGTTGAGCATATCATGCTCAGGCCGCTGGAGGCTGACAACAAGCAACCGTTGCTCCAGATGTGCGGCAACGGGGTGATGGCCGATCCGGCCAACGACTGTGTTTTCTATGACACCTATTCCATGAGGATGACCGTGCTGGTTCCAGGGTGGCTTGGAATCTGCGGAAGGATGGAGTTCAGGAAATACATCGAACAGCAGTTCAGGCTGGAGGCCCCTGCACATACAGGAATTAAAATCTGCTGGGTGAACCCAAAACAGATGTACAAATTTGAAAAGGCAAACCTGGAGTACCTTGCTGCACTACTTGCATATAAAACAGCTGTGAAACTCACAAAAACAATCAAAGACACCTATATAAAAACGCTTGGTACCCTGGTTGACCTCATCTCTGGCCTGCATAACATGTACCCGCCTGCCAGGCTTGATTCCTGCGATACCATGGAATTTGACCTGACGGGAAACCTGAAATCAAACCCGGTGATCCTGGGCAGCACAGCCTTGTCAGGAACTGAAGATTACGTGTTTAATCCCTGCGGAACAAATTCAATTACACAAATCGGCCCCCTGGTTATAAATTCCAGTCAAACGACGATCTCCACAGCAAAAACCGTTAAAAAGACCAGTTCAAAAGGCAAAAAACAATAATAACCATAAAACCATTGAGCAATGGATATTAAAAGCATCAAAAACCAGTATCCTGTATACATTCCTGATCAGTTTCTCACCAGCGACAACCTCAATGAATCGTTCGGGTTCCTGGAATGTCACGGACGGGCTACCCGGAGCATGATCATCGGCCAGGGAATCATTGACGGGCTTGAATATGCCTACGTCGCCTCAGGCGGCAAAGTAAAAACCGTTGACATCAAATCCGGTTATGGTTCAACAAAAGACGGATACCTGATCTCTTTGCCGGAAGAGTCTGCCGCAGATAAAACACTGAACTATAAAAATTACATTGCATGGACGATTCCAGCCAGGATCTTTAATCCGACAGCTGCCGACGACCAAACGATTCCGTGCATCAGGCTGCTTACTGACGCCGAGTTGAGGCTGCCAGACCTGCAGTCGGGGAAGCTCTTCGATTTTACTGAAACCGACCTGCTGAGCAAGTACAACCTTGTGGCTTTTGCCGAGATCAAAGCGACCATACTGGGAAATTGTTCGCCAGGGACCTGTAATTCCAAAGGAGAAGAAGACAATATCAACTCCATCATCCTGCTGTTGGAAAAATCGAAATTCACCAGCATCAACATGTATTTTCCTGAAATCACCAGCCTGCAGATCGACGGGTTGACCGGTGTGTCGTTCATTACCAGTAAAACCAACTATTTTTCAACGATTTCTGATCTGATTGTGAAAAACCTTGGTTTAATCTCGGCTAAAATGACCGCCATGGCGAATGTCGCCGCCGGGCTCATCCCCTATGAAACTGCCTTGCTGAAGACCGCTGCTTCAAGGTTGACTGCGATTGCCACCATCGTTTCACACGGAACAAATTTCAGCCAGTATTACCTGCTCTTTGCAAACGATCTGCAAATGGCGGTGAATGAATTTGTACTCCATTACAACAACTTCATCCATAAATATTACAATACGGAAATGGCTCCCCGGTTTGACCGGATGCTGGTATTGGGGCAGTTTCCCCCGGTAAGTGCAGATCCTTACCGCTACCAGTGGACCTCACCACTCAGTTCACGCGACCGGAGAGCAAACTACCTGATCCTGGCGAACCTCTGCAAGCGCATGTCGGTAATGGTCTCCCATTTCACTGAATCAGCCGACCTGGAGACCATTCTTTCCCAGAACTGCGGGCCGGATGCCCCTGACAGGTTAAGAATCATTCCCGACAAAGGCCTGTTGTGCAACCTGGGCGACAGGTCTGTCCCGTTTTATTACAAGGTGCTGGTTAACGGGAAGGAGCTATTCAACCAAAGCTGGCGTGCACAAGACATGGACAACAGCACCGGCCTGGTTTTTAACTATTTCGATGCACTGAGCGATGACAGGAAAAGCCTTGCTTACCCATTCACCTTAAACCTGTCAGGATACCCGTTCTACCGCCTTGAAGGCCACCTCGGCCTTAAAACGGCCGACGTGCTCGATACCCTTAAGAGCATGTTGTCAGGACTGGATATCCCGTTGCAGGTGATCTCGGCCGATGTTGAAAGCCAGAAATGGTCGGGGTTCAAAGACAAATTCGCAGAATTCACAAAAAATTACAGCCAGTTCTACAAGGATATTGTTACGATTCAATACACCGGGGATCCGGAAAACCAGGCCCTGCATGAAGGATACATCCGCAAGTTCAAAACCATGCGCACCAATGTCAATGATGTATCCTACAGGGATCTTGATACGATAAAATCGATCATGAATGATGTCAATGCATACGGGCGCATGTTCTCCGGGGCATCCAAAAGAAAAAAATCAGCGGGCGTCAAGGGAGTCCAGGCCGCTGCTTCCGGCGGATTAACAAAAGGTCAATACACCGGCCAGGTTGCCGCGAAAATAAAAACAACGCTGTCAGATAACAGAATACTCGAGCTGCGCGACGACCTGGTCAAGTTCTACCCCATCCTTTTTACCGAAACCGGCTATTCGCTCAGGGACCTTAAAGGACTGGAATACCTGGGAGGGGCCTTCAAAGGAGGCACCATTGTGCTTGTTTCGGACGGGAGTGTTGTGATTGGAGATTTTTCACTACCCTATTTTATTGAAAAAATTTGATCCTTGTGCACTTTTTCTGCTTTTTTTTAGTATCTTTACATCGACAATGTTTCGTAATGATTCTATTATTAAAGCGACGCGAGAACCGAAAGGTTGCAGCAATTTGGTTGTAGGCAAGTACCGAGCAGAGTCACAGATTATAAGGAGTAATCCAAAGTTTTAATTACCGTGAGGTAGTGGTATTTATCATCGTAAGGTGATTTTCCCCGGGGATTTCTTCGGGGTTTACCTTTTTTAAGGGGTGCCTTCATTTCATTATTTACTCCTGTTTCATCACAATTTTTCTGTAAAAAATATTTACACTTTTTACAATTTTCCAAAGGCGATTTACAAATTTTCCTGGACTAATTTTTATATATCCCTGACATTCTGATTATTGATATTATGGCACGATATTTGTAATTATAGGTTATCCCTTTGCGAAAATTCAACATAAAAAATAAACGATATTCCATGAAAAAACTTAGTCTTATCAACCTGCACAAAGTTGAGCTAAAGAAGAACATGCTGGCCCAGATCAAAGGGGGCATTGATATTAAATGTTTTTGTACACTAAACAACCCGTTATTAACGACCAAGCAATCAGGCCCGGTTGGCGATCTCTGTGCATGCACCGACAGCAACACAGCCAGCGCCTCTGTTCAGCAAAAGACTTCGTTATAACCATTACCTGCTTAACTGAAAATCATTAAATTTGCCTCCCTTTCCATGAGCTAAATTCTCGTGACCGTGGCAGTTTATGAAAAAACCGGTAAGTTTCAGTACTTCAAATAACCATTCTTTTCTTTACAGCCCCTTTCGCAATCAGGTTCTTCTGTGTCATCCCATTGTAATCCATCTGTTCGAGCTGGAACAAACAGGGATCAATCTAAGGGATTATATCGGCTCCTTCCCCCAGGGTCAGCCTTTGATCCTTTCTGAATACCTGCAATTTTCGCGCAGGGAACTTACCTACCAGTGGAAAAAATACCGCTTCCTGAAGCAGCATAATTTTTTCAGGAACCCGCGCAACATCAATCTCAACAGCCGCCTCACCCCTTCACGCATTGCCACCGACCTTACCAGGGTGCAACAGGTCATTTTTGAAACAACCGAAGAGTGCAACCTTTCATGCACCTACTGCACTTACAGCAAGTTTTATGTCAACAAGGAACGTGGTTCAAGGAAGTTCGATATCGAAGGCGCCAAACGGGCCCTCCATCACTTGCTGTCGATCCGCGCCGGTGACGCCGGAGAACTGATCATCAGTTTCTACGGGGGAGAACCGTTGATGAACATCAGGTTCATCAAAGAGGTCGTGGCCTTTTTGAGGGGCCCCGCCGGAGACGGCCATCAGTTTAAATTCAGCATGACCAGTAACGGGTTGCTCCTGTCGAAGCATGCTGAATTCCTGGCAACCAGCAATTTCGAAATTTCGGTGAGCCTCGACGGGGATGAATACGGAAATGCATTCCGTGTCATGCCCAACAAAAAATCATCCCATGATACCGTCGTAAAGAACCTCGATTTCGTCAGGGAACATTTTCCGGATTATTTTGAGAAGAACTTGTCATTCCTGGCTGTGCTGCACAACAAAAACAGCTTTACCGGGGTAAACGAATACATCAGGGGCAGGTATGGCAAAACGCCGCTCACTTCGATGATCAGCACCATGAATATCCCCGACGAACACAAAAACGAATTCTCCTCTACATTCCTCCGGGGGATGCAGCCTGATTTCCAGGAACGCAAGGCGATGCATGAACTTTTCATGACCCATCCCACAGTCAAGGACCTGGCCAACGCCATTGAAAAGTATACCGGCATCGTGTTCAAAAACCACTTCCAGGTCATTACACGCATCAACGGGGATGAGGGGACAAAGGAATTTCTGCCAACGGCGACCTGCATGCCGTTTTCGATGAGGGTCTACCTCACGGCCGAAGGAACGATCCTGCCGTGTGAACATATCGGGAGGGATTTCGAACTGGGCCAGCTCACCAGCGATGAAATCAGGATCAGCACGGAATCGATCGCCGGCATGTTCAACCAGTGTTTTGATAAGATAAGATCGCTGTGCGACCAGTGTTTCCTGGCCGACAACTGTAAAGAATGTGTTTTTAACACCAGGATCCAGACAAATCAACCGGAATGCGACTTTTTCCTGGATGAAAAAAAATTCAAATCCTTCCTGGCCAGGTTTTTCACCCTGATTGAAAATGATTTCCCGCTTTACACCCGCTTATTAAAGGAAGGATTCCATGCCAAATAACGATTTCATGTGGCTCGTCCTCGAGCCCTTTGTTCATTGCGCCGTGTCGGGCAGCAATGCACTGCTTTACAATACCGTGAATAAAACCTGCCTGGTCAGCAAGGGCAGCGAAGAAATTGCTGATAAGATCAGGCAGCTCCTCGTTCCTCAGAACGGATACGTAACCGGCATCCGGAAAGAAGAACTGGCGCTGCCGGTATTTCGCAAATTCATGGCGGAGCTCCGGAAAAAATTCATGGGCGACCTGCATGACCCTGCATGGTCATCGTCAAAGCCTTTCAATGTGGTTCCCGAACCTGTTGTCAAGTCGAAATCTGAAGCACTCAGCAATTACCTGGGGGAGGTTACGTTCCATGTTAATTCGTCCGCGCTGCCCGGTTTGGAAAAATTCAGGGCGGGTTACCTGCAGTTTCCCTTTCCCCTCTCTGCCACAGCCCCCGGCGAAGCCCTGTCAACCGACCGCATCAGGGCCGTGGCCTCCATGATGAACCCCCTCCCCTTCGCCACCGTCAACTTTGTCGGCACCGGCATCTGCCGTGAACCTATCCATTCACAACTTACCGAAATATTCAGGGACACCCCGTTCCGTACAATTTTCCATATCCCGCTTTGGGACCTTTCCATGCCCCTTCCCGCACGGATGAACAAAAACGAGCAGCTGGCCATCTATGTTACCTTTCCGGTATCCCCCCGGCAACTTGAACTCCTGGCTGCAGCTACCGGGCAATATCCGCGAAAGGGAGGACCTGACGTTAATTTCATTGTTCAAAACAATGACGAAGTTGACCAGGCCTCGGAGATCATTTCAGGCACGGGGCTGAGGCGTTTTTTCTTCAAGCCATACCTGAACGGGGAAAATATGGATTTTTTCAGGGAGCAGGTCTTTATGTCGGAGGATGATATCCTGGCTTCAAAACCGACTCAGAACCAGGTATTTTCAAGGCTGACGATGAATGAGCATGATTTCGGAAAACTGACCGTTTTCCCGAACGGGGAGGTCTACGCCAATGTGAACGACGAACCTTTAGGGAACCTGGATGAGTTCAGCCTGGAAGAACTGGCAGGGAAGGAGCGCGACAGGAAAACAAGCTGGATGAGAAGGCGCACTGAACTGGATCCCTGCAGGGATTGCCTGTACCGGTTTCTTTGTCCACCGGTAAGCAACTATGAGATTCTAATGAAAAAGTTCAATTTTTGTCATATCCATTCATGATGCTGCCGGTCATTTTACATAATCTGAAGATCTCGTTGCGGGTGCTGGCCCGCAACAAGTTATATACGGCCATCAATCTGACCGGACTGGTTCTTGGCCTCACGGCATCCTTCGTCCTGCTGATTTTCGCCATCAATGAACTCAGCTATAACCGGTGCTTTATAAAAGCAGATCGCATCTACCGGGTAATCAGTGTAGATAAGAGCGGCATCCAGGCTGCCTTGGGGCCCTGTTTGCTTAAGAAATCGCTAACTCAACACTTCCCTTCCATCGAGTCGGCAGCCAGGATCATCAACCTGGACATTGCTGGCGGCATGATGGTCAAGGGGGAGACGAAATACCGGGAAGTCACCGGGTTTTGTTGCGTTGATCCCGAGCTCATAAACATCATGCAGATCAGGGTCATCCGGGGAACAACAAGCCGGATTTTGTCTAAACCCTGGCATGTGATCATTTCAGAGAAAGCCGCCGGGCAGTATTTTAAATCGCAAAGCCCTATCGGAAAAACCTTGTTTGTATCAATCCAGGGGATGGTTTACCGGCTGGTTGTTTCAGGGGTATTCAGCGACCTGCCGTGGAATTCAACTTTTCGGACTGATTTCATTGCAGGATTCGGCTTTTACAGGGAGGTTCTTCCCCAGTTTTCTGCCGATCCCGACGGAGACATTGCATCCATAAACGATTACAGCGCAGAAACCTTTTTGCTTCTTAAGGAAAATGCTGAAATAAACGACATAATACGGCAACTTCCCGTTTTCTACCGGCAGATAAAACTGACCCAGAGCAACCTCATCTTACAGAATTTCAAAGGGGCATATCTCAATTCCGATGCCATCCAGGACGACCTGATTGCCAAGGGCAGCAAAGACAACCTGTACATCTACCTGTCGCTTTCCCTGTTCATCCTGATCCTGGCCTCTATCAACTACGCCATCCTGAGTATTGCACGCGCGGCTTTGAGATTCAAGGAGATCGGCGTCAGAAAAGTGCTGGGGGCCACCCGGGGCAACCTCCGGGTTCAGTTGCTTACCGAATCCGTTATCCTGACGGTCCTGGCTTTTCCCCTTTCATTCCTGCTCATCGGGCTCATCAACCCGGTGATTGAGCACTATTTTGGATACAAGGTTCATTTTGATTCGGCGTACCTGCTTGTTTTCCTGGTCATATCTTGCACCATCCCGATCCTGATCGGTCTCATGTCGGGCTTGTATGTCGCCATGTACCTCTCCAAACTTGATCCGGTGACCGCACTGAAATCGAGCTACGTCATCTATAAAAAGGTAAGTCTCAGCAAAATATTCATTGTTTTCCAGGTATTTATCACGTTAGGGTTATTTATCGGGCTGATCAACATTTTCCTGCAAATCAGGCTATGTTTGACCAGACAACAGGGAATCAGCCAGGAAAACCTGCTGGTTGCCTCCTTCAATTCTGACAACGCCAACCTGTACCGGCTCCTGCATGACGAGGTGAAGAATAGCGGGTTTGCAACTTCCATTACAGGATCTTCAACCCAGATACCTACCAACGGGAGCCATAAGGTGTATATCGGGGTGGAAGGGTACAAGAAGAAGGTAAAATTCGAGTTTTACATGGTTGACGATCAATTCATCAAAACACTTGGCGCAACCATCATCGCCGGCAAGGATTTCATTCCCGGCGACACGGCCAACCGGCAATCGGTCATCATCAACGAAGAAGCAGCAAGCCTGCTCGGTTATTTTACAAAGGGCACCAGGCGAATTGACAAGTTCAAAATCAGGGGCGTGACACGGGATATCAACATCCACACCATGCATTGGAAAATCGGCCCCATGGTTTTCCAGTACCAGCCCGGTTCGTGTAAAACCCTGATCATAAAATGCAAAGCAGGTGAAGAACAGCCATTACTTGATGTCATCGACAAAAAATGGGAAAGCATTGCACCTGATGTAACACTCAATTATAACTTCTATGACCAGGAAATGAACATGATGTATATAAAGGAACAGAATTTCGGCCATGTTGTCGGTTCCTTTACCATGCTTGCATTTATCATAACGGGAATGGGACTATTCGGACTTGCCATGCTGATTGTGGAACGCCGGATGAAGGAGATGTCGATCAGGAAAGTCTTCGGGGCTTCGGGAATCAGTATCATTTACCTGATTCAGAAGGAGTTTCTCCTGTATATCCTGATTGCGGCCCTGCTTGCCATCCCGGTGGCATGGTATGGCCTTTCGCTCTGGCTTGAACGGTTCTATTACCGGATCGGAATACACTGGTATGTTTTTTTACTCTCCGTTGCAGGGGTCGGGTTGTTTGTTTCAATGATCCTGCTTATCAAAACACTCAGGGTATTGAATACAAACCCGGCAAGCGCGCTTAAATACGAATGATGAAGTTCACGTTTTATCACCAGCATGATGCCATGGATTGCGGGCCTGCCTGCCTGCAGATGGTTGCGAAGCATTATGGGAAGAAATACCGTATTGCCACGTTGCGTGAGAAATGCTACATCACCCGCGACGGGGTCTCCCTGCTTGGCATCAGCGATGCGGCCGAAGCAATCGGTTTCGAAACACTGGGCGTACAGCTTCCTTATGAGCAATTGGCCAGTGAAGCGCCTCTTCCATGCATCGTACACTGGAAACAGCGGCATTTTGTAGTTGTTTACGATATCCGGAAAAAGCGGGGACACGAGTTGATTTATGTTGCCGACCCGGCCCATGGCAAACTCACCCTTTCGAAGGATGAATTCCTGGCGGGATGGTTATCAGGCCATGAAGACCAGGGAAACGGCATTTGTCTGGCGCTGGAGCCGGGTGAACTATTCGCCCAACAACCCGATGAGACACCGAGCCCTTCAAAAATAAAATTCCTCATTCCTTACATAAAACCCAGACAGAAAGCCATTTTCCTGCTTCTGATCGGCATGGTGCTGGGTAGTGTTATCCAGCTTGCCTTTCCTTTTTTAACACAATATATTGTCGACAGGGGGATCAAAAACCAGGACCTGAGTTTTATCACACTGGTTTTACTTGGACAACTCGCTCTTTTCCTGGGATTGACCGTAATTGAATACATCAGGGGATGGGTCCTGCTGCACCTCAGCATCCGGATCAACATTTCCCTGATCTCCGATTTCCTAGGGAAGATCATGAAACTTCCCATAGGATTCTTCGACTCAAAAATGATAGGAGACCTCATGCAACGAATCCAGGACCACCAGCGGATCCAATCTTTCCTTACCATGAGTTCCCTCAATGTACTGTTCTCCACCATTACCTTTATCATCTTTGGCGTCGTACTTTTATATTATAACCTCCTGATTTTTATTGTTTTTCTGATCGGCAGCCTGCTTTATGCCGGCTGGGTGTACCTGTTTATGAAGAAACGGCGGGAACTCGATTACCTGCGTTTTTCGCGGTTGTCGGAAAACCAGAACACGCTGATCCAAATGATCACCGGGATGCAGGAAATCAAACTGCAGAACTGTGAAGAGCAGAAGCGCGAAGAATGGGAAGTCATCCAGAACAGCCTCTACAAACTCAGCATCCGGAGCTTAAGCCTGAACCAGTACCAGAGTGCGGGCGCACTCTTTTTTGTGAGGACGAAAGACATTTTTATCACCTTCCTCTCGGCAAACCTGGTCATCAAAGGAGAATTGTCGCTTGGCATGATGCTTTCGATCCAGTACATCCTTGGGCAGCTGAACAACCCGGTGGAACAGATGGTCAATTTTATCAGGGAGGCCCAGGATGCCAGCATCAGCATGGAACGCCTGGAAGAGGTCAATTCCCAGAAGGACGAGGAGGATCCAGCAGCACCGGGTCTGCGCGACCTCCCGGAGAACCAGGGTATAAACCTGGAGGATATTTCATTTCAGCGGGAAGGTCCGCATTCACCGTTTGTGCTGCATCACCTGAACCTGGTAATACCCTCGAAAAAAGTCACCGCAATTGTCGGATCGAGCGGCAGCGGAAAAACCACACTCATCAAACTGCTGCTTGGCTTTTACAAACCTGTTACCGGGCAGATTATAGTAGGGGACACCCCGCTGACCGATTTTTCGAGCAGTTACTGGCGCAGCCGTTGCGGCTCGGTGATGCAGGACGGTTATATCTTTTCCGACACCATCGCCAACAACATTGCCTTAAGCGATAAAACCATCGATGAAGAGAAACTTGCCAGGGCCGTTACCAACGCCATTCTCGACGACTTTATCAACATGCTGCCCCTGGGAACCGGCACGCGCATCGGGCAGGATGGGGCAGGAATCAGCGAGGGCCAGAAACAGCGTATCCTGATTGCCCGGGCGATCTATCGCAACCCGGAATACCTCTTTTTTGACGAAGCGACCAATTCGCTTGATGCCTTCAACGAACGGAAAATTGTGGAAAACCTTGCCGGGTTCTTCAAGGGTAAAACCGTGGTCATCGTTGCGCACCGGCTCAGCACCGTGCGTCATGCCGACCAAATCGTGGTGCTCGAAAAAGGAGAAGTGGCCGAAGTGGGAACCCATGATGAACTGATTGGCATGAAAGGCTATTATTATAAACTGATCCGCAACCAGTTGGAACTGGTTTGAAAATAAAACATCCATTTATGCTAAGAACAGAATCGCTTGTCAAGGTATTTCAGGTCGAAGATCTCGAGACAACCGCGTTGAAAAACATCAATTTCCAGGTAAATACAGGTGAATTCATTGCCATCATGGGGCCATCGGGTTGCGGAAAATCAACCCTTTTGAACATCATGGGCCTCCTGGATGCGCCGACGTCAGGGAATTACTATTTCATGGGCGAAAATGTTGCTTCGTGGTCGGAAAAGCAACGGGCCCAATTGCGAAAAGCCAAAATCGGATTCATTTTCCAGAATTTCAACCTGATCGACGAACTTACGGTATATGAAAACGTGGAGCTGCCGCTGGTCTATCTCGGACTGAATGCAAAGGACCGCAAATCGCGGGTTACCGAAATGCTCGATAAACTTGGGATGGTATACCGGAGAAACCACTTTCCTGTTCAACTCTCGGGGGGGCAACAACAACAGGTTGCCGTAGCACGCGCCCTGGTTACAAATCCATCCCTGATCCTGGCGGATGAACCGACCGGGAATCTTGATTCGGCAAGGGGCGAGGATATCATGAATACCCTCACCCTGCTCAACGATGCCGGGACTACCATTGTTATGGTTACGCACTCCCAGCGTGACGCCGAATTCAGCAGCAGGATTGTCAATCTGTTCGACGGACAGATCGTCAATGAAAGGTTTTGATTCAGAGTTTGATCGTAAATACAGTTTTTTCGCCCGGAACCGAACGGAAGTCAAGCGTGCCGCCATGCAGCCGCACGAACTGCCTTGAAAGGCTGAGCCCGATCCCTGAACCTTTCTCCTTGGTTGTAAAGAAAGGAACGAACATGTTTTCGGCAACTTCAGCGGGTATCCCTTTCCCGTTATCCTCCACTTCTATAAAAGTGTGTTCATTGGACGAATATGCCGACAACTTTATTAATCCCTGCGGATTTCCGTCACAGGCTTCCATCGCATTTTTTACAAGGTTGATCATCACCTGTTCAATCAACTTCCGGTCCATCAGCAACTGCAACGACGGATGGCACGCAATGACAAGCCCGATACCCCTTTGCGCGATATCCTCCTGTAAAAGCACCTCGATGTCCATAAAAAGTTGCTTCACCATCACCTCCTGAAATTCAGGTTTGGGGAGCCTTGTCAGGTCACGGTAATTACTTACAAACTGTTTCAGCCCCTCGCCTCTTTTTTCGACAATATCAAGCCCCCTGACCGTTCTCTCGATCGACTGGACATTGATTTCCCCAGGGGTGATCACAACCCCGGAATCCTTGTTTTTAAACATCCGCGAAAGCGTGTTCACCACGGAAGTTATGGGGGTGATGGAGTTCATGATCTCATGGGTTAGCACACGAATGAGTTTCTGCCACGATTCGACTTCCTTCTGGTCAAGTTCTTCTTTGATGTTCTGGACCGAAACAAGATTAAGGCTTCTGGTACCGGCTTTAAACTCAACCTTTTTGACCGACAACTGGATCATTTCTCCTTTAACCATCACGGAGACCAGTTCGGTCTTTTCAGGTTCAAGATGAAGCAGGTAATCGCTGAAGTCTTCTTTGAATATGTTGAGTTTTGACAGGTTTTTTACGACAAAAACTTTAAAAATCCGCCTGGTCGCATCATTGAGAAACTCCACCTGGCCATCGCCGGTAAACGAAATCAACCCGACGGAGGTTTGGTCGACAATGGTTTTAAAATAATTGTTCTGGATTTCATTGTCGATCCTTATGCGCTCCAGCCTGCTGTTCATCTGATTAAAATAATCATAGATTTTGTTGAATTCGCCTCCCCTCCCCGATTTCGAATAGGAGGAGGTAACCTCCCCGCTCAGGTGGGCCATAAAGATATTTTCGATCTTTGTATTGACTTTATTCAGGTATGTTATCAAAGCAAACACCTGGTAAACAAGCACCGAAGCCGTTATAACAACGAGGGAAACATTCGGGATGTGAAAAATAAAATAGAAAAGGATAAGGCTATTAAGAAGGAGGAAAACAACCCTGGCGACTACCCTGAAGTAGTATTCCTTACAAACCATATTGCTTTATCTTTTTATACAAGGTCGGTCGTGAAATCCCCAGCTCCCTTGCAGCATTCGAAAGGTTGCCCATGTTCCGAAGCAGGGTTTTCCGGATGATGGTCTTCTCATAATCGTCGAAGGAGGCAGGCAGGACGGTCGAACTTCCGCTGTGTGCCGGGATTTTCTTCAGGAAGAGGTCGTCGGTTTGAACAATACTGGAATCAGAAAGGATCACTGCCTTTTCAATGGAATGTTCAAGTTCGCGGATGTTCCCGGGCCAGGGATAATTTTTCATCGCCTGCATGGCTTCCAGGTCAAACGACATCGGCCCCTTGCCATATTTCATGGCAAATTTGTCAAGGAAATAGTCGGCCATCAGGTCGATATCATGCCCGCGCTCACGCAGGGGGGGCAGATCGACCTGGATTGTGTTGATCCTGAAGTGCAGATCCTGCCTGAATTGCCCCTCGGCAACCATCTTATCAAGATTCTTGTTGGTAGCGCATATCAACCTGATATCGATCGGGATAACTTTATTGGAGCCAATCGGGATGATTTGCCGTTCCTGCAGTACATTCAGGATTTTTGTCTGCATGTTGAGTGAAAGATTTCCTATTTCGTCGAGGAACAGGGTACTTTGACTGGCACTTTCAAATCGCCCGACCCGGTCGGTTCTGGCATCGGTAAAAGCTCCCTTCTTATGCCCGAAAAGTTCGCTTTCAAATAACGACTGCGGAATAGAGGACATGTCGACCGTGACCATCAATTTTCTGCTGCGGTTTGACTTCCTGTGTATTTCCTTTGCAATCAACCCCTTTCCTGTACCGTTCTCGCCGGTCACCAAAATGTTGGCGTCGGTTTGGGAAACCTTGTCAACAATCTCCATTACCCTCCTGATTTCAGGACATTCACCAATGAATTCGGGAAATTGCCTGTCGAGTTCCGATTGATGCTGACCCGAAATACCCGCCCGTTCATTCATGTCCGACATGGACTTCCTCACTTTCAGGCCTGCTTTCAGGGTATCGAGCAGTTTGTCGTTATCCCATGGCTTGAGGATGAAATCGGTGGCTCCTATTTTGATCGATTTCACAGCAAGGTCAACATCTCCATAGGCTGTCATCATGATCACACAAAGGGTCGGATCAATTTTCAGGATCTCAGCCAGCCAGAAAAGCCCTTCATTACCCGTGTTGATCCCGGCAGTAAAGTTCATATCAAGTAAAACAAGGTCGAACTGTCCCGACCTGATGGTGGAAGGAATTAAATTCGGATTCGTGATTGATACAATCTGGTTGAACTCATACTCCAAAAAGAACTGCAAAGCCAGTAAAATCTCAGCGTTATCTTCGACTATAAGCAAATTCCCTTTTCTCTCCATGGTGGCAATCTGTGAAAACTGTAAACAAAATTAAGCCTATTTTACAAACTATGTAAATTTAAATAACACTTTTACATAAAACTTTACAATGAAAAAACATCATATATCTGATTTTGTGACATTTAACACCTTGGCACAGTTATTGAATAGTTGAATGTCTATACTATTTCCGGATGGCAGAGCGGACTTTCATCATTCATATCAGTGGTTACTGGCGGGACCAGCATAAAACAGACATCCGGAAATCTTCGGGGATCTATTTCGTGTATGAGTCTCATTTCAGCGAAATTGATCAGCATGTAGACTTGCTGAAACTGATCTATATCGGTGAAGCTGAGAATATCCGCGCCCGCATTCTCGATCACGAAAGATACCCGTCGTGGTTAACATGCGTGTCTCCCGGCAATGAACTGTGCTACGCTTACGCCCCTGTCGACACCTTTTACCGCGAGCGTGTGAAGGCTGCATTCGTGCACATGCACAAACCACCGGCAAATCCGGTTCCTGACGGTCCTTTCCTGTATGATAAAACCACCCTGATTTCCACAGGGAGAACGGCCCTTGTCAATCCGGTCATTACCATGCGGAAAAATACAGCCGCTTTCCCTGAAACTGCCATGTTCAGGCAACGTCTTGAAATGATCCCGGTGCGAACCGTACAGGTTTTTAACCAGATCGTTCCCGTGAGACGTTACGCTGTGGGTGAATGACACCCCAAATGCACCTTGACCTCCTTACGGATTATGAGATTCCGAAGTGTTTTATCGGCGATTTTTCTTCTCTTCTTTATTTACTCTTTTTGCCAAAACGTTAATAAAATGAGCCTCCTGACCGACCGTGTGGTCACAAAGACTGCAGGTGAAAAGTTCGAAATAAAATTTGAAGCATGCCACGACGGAGGCTATGTATGGATGTTGGATGCAATTGACACAACACAAATAAAGATGACCGGCAAAACCTTAACCCCGGCCGGCAGCAAGCAGCTTATCGGGGGAAATGTGATTGAGATCTGGACCTTTGAAGGCGTTCAGCCAGGCGATTACCAACTGACATTCAATTACAAACGCCCGTGGCTGGCAGCAATTACAAAATCCGAAACTGTCAGGGTCATTATAAAATAAGCTGATTGATCCACTCATCCCGGCACGGATTACAAATCAATATCCTATAATATGGGGTAAATTTCCTGGCATTATTGTGATCACATAAAAAATCTTAGATGTTCACGGTTCCGCATGTGTAGCACTTCCTGTCGTGGATGCATACAATACCCCCGCAGTTTGAACAAGCCTCGCGGAGCTTTTCTGTCTCCAGATATCCAGCAAGGCCTGACTCCCTGATTTCCTCAAGGTTCGCAATCAGTCCAACCGAATATCTTGTCCGGTATCTTTTATCAATGTGCCGAAGCGTGACACAGGGATACTTCGGGCATTCAAAACAAAACCGGGCGTTCTCCCGCCTTTCATTACAGAGTTTAATGGTGCAGCGAAAGCAGTGCTTTGGTTTTTGGTCAGAGTCAACATTGCAGCCTGCGCAGGGTTTATTTTCGCGCAGGTGAGCCTTGCAGCGGCTGCAATTGATTCCGCATGGGGCAACCATCTCCTGGAGCAGCGGCTGGAAAACCGGCGATGGAGTGTTCATGAAATTGCCTACTTTTGTTTTTGAACTAATAATTCACAAGACATGGCATCCTACCGAATTTTCATTATTGTTTCCCTCCTCACCCTTGTTATTCTCGCCATACCCTGGCTCCAGAAGTTTCGCGTGTTTCAGTTCTTTTCACTCATCCTGGGCGGGCTGGTGGTCGGATTCCTTATCGCCACCGGTCTGAACCGTCGTCCCGACGGCCCCTGGTTCACCTATCTTGTTTACTTTTTGCTGGCAGGTGGCTTGTTTTACCGGGCCTGGAAATTTTACAGGACCATGATGTAACCTGTCCATTACCGGGAATTCGTCAGGTTTTACTCCTTGATGATCTTTCTGACCACGGTCGATTGATTCCCCATGATCCTGAGAAGGTAAATCCCAGGATGGAATAGTGAAATATCAATTTCATTTCTTTGCTTCGTCAGGTCGTATTCTCCGATCACCTTCCCTTCCATGGTGAGAAACATGGCTTTACTTTCAACGTTCCCCGTTCCCGGGATCATGATGCTCACTTTGCTGGATACAGGGTTGGGATAGACCAGGAACGGATCTGCTGAATTTTCACCCAGGCCCAGCGGTGCTGAAACCCCGACATTGGAAGAGACGGCGTCATCCTGCGCCGACTTGAGGCTCGGGCACGCGTAATACCGCACCACCTCGATGAAATAATATGCCAGTCCACCCGTAACATAGGGGTCGGTATAGGATATCACATCGCTTGCAACCGAATCGATGACAGCCCATGGTCCAGACGCAATTTTCCGGTGGATGCGGCAGGTGAGGTAGGAACATCCTTCATACGCGTTCCAGATAAGGTTGAACCCGAACACCCCCGGGCTGACTTCGAGGTGGATGGATTTATGGTAGGGGCTTAAAGCCGATACGCCGCCCAGCGAATCGGTGGCGGATATTTCGTATTTATGGGGCATTACCAGGGGATCCGAAAGGGTGTCAATATACGAATTCGGATGCTGATACGGCACTTCGGCGATTTTTTCAAAAACATTATATTGGTAAGTTTGCCTGTAGATATTGTAATGGGCAATGTGCTGGCCGGCCGTTTTATACCACTTTATCCGGTTCCCGTGCTGCGCCGTGTCGAAGCTGACAATGCAGATGGCCTGGTTCGGGACATTTCCAGCAATGGACACGATGGCGGAGTCGTTCATCATGGCAAGGCAGCTGGTGGGGGCGCTGTCGACCTTTGCCTGGCACTTATAGATGCCAGCAGCCGTGAAAATTCCAAAATCTATTGCTCCTCCTGTTCCTGTTTTATTTGCCACACTCTGCGTGCTGCCCGTCTTGAAGAGATAATAGCCGTAATTGGCCTGTGAACTGCTTAACCCGATATGCACCCCTGTTCCGCCGGAAGGATAGCTTCCCCCGCCGGTTACAGAATAATTGTCAGGGGCGGGCACAATGTGGATGACATGCGAACTGCTGCAGGTAAACCCGTTGGACAAAACCGTCAGGCTGACTGTTTTATACCCGGGAGTAGTCCAGCCGACATAATAGGGTCCCGGACCGGACCCCGAAAGGATCGTGCCCCCTTCGAAGTTCCAGGTGTAGGTGGCGGAAGTACCGGCGTTTCCCTGGTAGCTGATATAGGTATGGCAGCCTACAGATGCTTTGGGATAGAGGAAAAACGTACAGGTGAGTGAGTCGGTCTGGGCAACGGCCAGGAGATTCACCAGGATCAACCAGAAGGTGATGAATGTGGATTTGGCAAGGGCTGTTTTCATCTTTTTCGTTTTGAGGCCCATAAAGATAATGCAAAAAAACGGGATTGGCAGGATGGAAGATTTATTTCAAACGCCCCCTCCCCAACCCTTCTATACTGTCACGGTTAAAGAATCTCCCGTTCCCACTGCCGGCAGCAGCTGGGACCATTGCCGGCCCGGCGTCGGTTGGCGTGAATGCAACGGGGGTTGCCTACAGTGTACCCACCATTGCCAGTGCAAATGCATATGTGTGGACCGTACCCGCCGGGGCCACCATCACATCGGGCGGAACAACCAAAAGCATCGTCGTAAGCTATGGCCAACCGCAGGAACCGGTGTTGTGCGTGTGAGCAGATCGACCTCAGTCCTGCAGCTGCCGGCATCTATTCCGTTGTGTTCCTGAACGGAGAGCACAAGGTGGTGAAGAAAATACTGGTGACAAGATTGCACCGACGTTGGGGCATCTGCATGAAAGTTGGATTAAAAAAAAAAGACAGTCCCAAACACCCGGGGCTGTCTCTTTTTGAATAAAAAGCGAATCGGTCAATTGCTCTTTTCACATTCTGTGTTTACCAATTAACGGTTGGGAGGATAGAGAAGGCTTAGACAAGCCTTAGAGGAGGGTTAGAGGAGGCTTAGAAGATCAAAATCATTTTCGGTGAGATTTCCCGGGTATCCCCAGGCCCTGACCCGCAGGATGTTGCCAGGTTTCAGAATCGATTTATCTTGGACGGAATATAGACATTCGAGCAGGCCGGCTTTTTCCACGGCATCTCCCTCTGCCAATATGACACCATCGGCCGAGATTATCTGTACAGCCACGCGGGTTATCGTGAAGTCGTGGTGGATATTTCAATCACCCCGGGAATACTGGACGAGGTATTATTCAACCTGACATTCCTGATAACCGGAGGGTTCATAAAGTCCATAATGGCCAGCTGGTAGACGCCGATAAAGGCTCTCCGGTTTCTTTTAAACCGGCTCAGGTTTTCCTGATAGAAGGCTGACATTGCTGCATCAGCCACTGCCATTCTCCCATATTCCTTTGCACACTGGAACCGGCTTAGGTGCAGAACCTGGTTTTCAGACCATATCCTGTTTGTGATATCGGGCCGCGACCTCATGATACCATTGCGCTGGAAGACGACATTGGCGAACCTGCCTTTGTTCCGGCGTGTGATCACATTTTCATTGCAGCGTGACATGATTTTCAGGTTTTGCAATTTCCAACACGATCTATTGCTTAATCGGTTACGATGCCAAAAGGTAATATGTAAATCTGTTTTTTTTTGAACAGTGGCTAAAAAAAATATGTTTATAAATGCATTTTCCCCATAAAAAAAGGCCTCCAGAATTTCTGAAAGCCTTGATTTTGCTGGTCGGGGTAGCAAGATTCGAACTTGCGACCTCCTGCTCCCAAAGCAGGCGCGATAACCGTGCTACGCTATACCCCGAAAAAAAAATTAAAAATTAATAATTAAAAATTACTCTGAAAACTAGTCCTTTGTCCCCATTGAACTGCAAAGATAGGGCTAAAAAAGGAACTTCGTAATTTTTAATTTTTAATTTTTAATTATGTGGCGGAGAAGGGGGGATTCGAACCCCCGGTACAGTTTCCCGTACGACAGTTTAGCAAACTGTTGGTTTCAGCCACTCACCCACCTCTCCAGTGTTACGGCTAATTTTCCCGACAACGGTTTGTCAATCGGGAGTGCAAAATTAGGAATTCTAACGGGTTTAACAAATTTTTTTTATCTTGATTCAAACTGATTAGTTCACGCCTAACCTTTCTCCCCTTCTCCCCCCGGGAGAAGGGGTCAGGGGGATGAGGCATATTCCGGTAGAAGGGATCAGGGGGATGAGGCATATTCCGGTAGAAGGGATCAGGGGGATGAGGTATATTCCGGTAGAAGGGATCAGGGGGATGAGGCATATTCCGGTAGAAGGGGTCAGGGGGATGAGGCATTCCCGCAGCTGGAGATGGGGTCAGGGGAATAAGAGATTCTCCGGCAGAAGCGGTTAAAGGGATGAGGTAATTCCATTAGTTTTTCTTAATTTTGACGGTGTTAAAAAAAACACTACCCACCGCTAAATGCATTGATTATGAACGGAAAAACATTTGCTGAAAAAATTTTCGGAGCTAAAAAGGGAAGTATCGTATTTGCCCGGCCCGATATCATCCTCTCCCACGACAACACATCGAGTATTTACAGCACGTTTAAGAAAATGGGCGGCACCGCCCTGGCAAACCCCGACGCCCTGCTGATCACGCTCGATCACAACGCCCCGCCAACCAATGCAAAACTGGCCAACGACTACCAGGTCATCCGCGAATTCGTTGAAAAATACGGCATCACCAAATTCCACGACGCTGGCGACGGGATCTGCCACCAGCTGATGTCGTACTATGCCAAACCGAAGATGATCATCGTGGGCAGCGACAGCCATACCAGCACTGCCGGGGCATTCAATGCGTTCGCTGCTGGCATCGACCGCACCGAAACCGCCGGCCTCTGGAAACAGGGCGAAACCTGGTTCCGCGTACCCGAATCGGTGAAGATCACCCTCACCGGCGCCCTTCCCACAGGCGTTTACGCCAAAGACCTCGCCCTCTGGATCATTGGCATGATCGGTTCGAGCGGGGCCGATTACATGTCGATCGAATACCACGGCGACGGCGTGAAAACACTCACCATCTCCGACCGCATGGTCCTTTCAAACCTCGCCTCGGAAATGGGGGCAAAAAATGCGGTTTTCCCCGCCGATGAAGTGCTGGAGAATCATTTCGGCAAAAAACTGGATGGCTTGTGGGCCGATGCGGATGCAACCTACCTGCAGGAAATCGCCATCAACCTCAGCGAAATTTTCCCGGTCGTTGCCGCGCCGCACCACGTAGATAACGTGAAAGCCGTTTCAGAAGTCCAGGGAACGAAAATCCAGCAGGCGCTTATCGGCACCTGCACCAACGGCCGCCTCCAGGACCTCCGGGAAGCCGCCGCCGTGCTTAAGGGAAAGCATGTCCCTAAATACATGCAGCTGCAGATCATCCCCGCGTCGAAGGAAATTTTCAGGCAGGCAATGGAAGAGGGGCTTATCGCGATTTTCATGGATGCCGGCGCCAACGTGCTGTCATCATCCTGCGGACCCTGTCTGGGTACCGGCCAGGGCATCCCGGCCGACGGTTATTCGGTCATCTCCACGGCCAACCGCAATTTCAAAGGACGCATGGGCAACAACGCCTCCAGCGTGTACCTGGGCTCCCCTGCAACGGTTGCCATATCGGCGCTGAATGGCGAAATCACCGACCCAAGGGGCATTGTTGCCACCGACAAATTTCCCTATCATGCACCGCAAAGCGCCACTGTTGACATCAAAGAGGGCGACGACCGTTTCAACGACGGCACCTGGAACTATTCAGATGTCGACAACCTCAACACCGACCAGATGTTTGCCGGCAACCTCACCTACAACGTGCAGAGTTCCGAGCCTGAAAAGATCATGCCTTACCTTTTCAAGGGTTTTGACAACAGCTTCTCCGAGCGGGTAACACCCGGCGATATCATCATGGCGGGCGCGAACTTCGGTTGCGGCAGCTCCCGCGAACACCCTTCCGTGGGACTGGCCTTCGCCGGGGTGAAAGCCGTGGTGTGTAAATCGGTCAACCGGATTTTCTACAGGTCAGCGGTAAACCAGGGACTGCCCATCATCCTGGTGCCCGACGCAGTTGATGCTTTCAGGCAGGGGGATCATGTGGAAATAGATTTTGAAAAAGGGCTGGTCATTGTCGGAACGAAGCAATTTGCCTTTGCCCCGCTCCCATCAAAGCTCATGGAGATCTTTTCAGCCAAAGGGCTCGTGAATTATGTAAAAAATAAATGAAAAAGCTCCTCGGGCCCGCCCTTTTCATTGTTTTCACGGTTGTTCTTGTCTTCACACTGTTGGCATTCTTTCCCAAATATGCCGGGATGCTGACCTTCATTTTCTTCTTCCTGCTTTTTGACGGGTATCTTTGGTTATCGTTACGCGGCATTGTCAGGAAAATGGAGCCCGTTCCCCGGTGTGGAATAACCCTGCTCTACTGGTTTGCAGCGGGGCTGCTGCTGACGACCACGGTCTGCGGTTTCTTCGTCTCCTTCCTCGACTGGAACCTGCCGTTGCGCACCTACGTGCAGAACGCCATCCTGATCCTTTTTCTTGCCAAAGTCTTCCCTGTACTGGCCCTGGTTATCACAGACCTGGTCAGGGCCTGGAAGTATATGGTAAGCCGTAATATCAGGAAGCGGCCTGTTGCCATGGCCGGCATTCCCCGCTCCCGGCAGATCCTTGCTGCCGGCTGGGTCCTTGGGGTATTTCTTTTTATCATGCTTGTTTCCGGGACCCTCTTCTGGCAGTTTGACTTCACAGTGAACCGCCAGGAGGTCACCCTGAAGGACCTGCCCCCGGCGTTTGACGGGATGAAGATCGTCCAGTTTTCCGACGTTCATCTCGGAAGCTGGGGCTCGAGGAAACAGCTTCAGAAGGCCCTGAACACCATGAACGATCTTCACCCGGATGTGATCTTCTTTACCGGCGACATGTTCAATTACTGCACGGCCGACGGTCAGGGTTTCGGGGATATCCTGCAAACCCTCCGGGCTCCGTTAGGTATTTACACCATCCTTGGCAACCATGACTATGGCGATTACATCAACTGGCCCTCCCCTGCAGCCAAGCAGAAAAACATGGATGACCTGAAACTATTCTATCAGAAACTGGGCTGGAAGCTTCTCCTCAATGAGCATGTAATACTCAGGAAGGGAGCCGACAGCATCGCGCTCATTGGCGTTCAGAACTGGGGGGCCTCTCACCGGTTTCAGCGATTCGCGAACATCAACCAGGCGCAGAAGGGAACCGAGACGATGGCCATCCAGTTGCTCCTGTCGCACGACCCTTCGTTCTGGGACAAAATCATCAGTAAAAAGTACCAGAACATCGATATCACCTTTTCAGGTCACACCCACGGTGGCCAGGTAGGCATCGACTGCTTCAACATTCACTGGAGCCCGATCACCTGGGCTTACAGGCACTGGTGCGGGCTGTACTTAAATCCAGCCTCGCCCACGCCACAATATCTTTATGTCAACCAAGGCCTTGGCAACATTGGTTATTCAGGCCGGATTGGCATCATGCCCGAGATTACACTGATTATTCTCAAAAGAGTAGCGGAAAAGTAACCGGGTGTAAAAAAAATTACCTAACTTCCCCCCCGTAATTCGACGTCTCTTAAGTACTTAATAATCAAGCTTGCTATGGCAATTATCAACGATGGTGCAGCACAGAACCAGCCCACGCAGGATCAACTGGCTCTCGACACCATCATCAACAATATCCCGGCTATGGTTTTCTATAAAGACCTGGATGGAGTGTATATTGCAGCAAATGAGATGTTTTGCCGGCAATTAAATACAACTCCCGCGGAGCTCGTCGGCCATAGCGACTTCGATTTCTATGATGAAGCCTCAGCCCTGCGATTTCGTGATACCGATCTTGAAGTTATTCACACCGGCAGATCCTCAGATACCTTCGACGACGAGATCTCCATTAACGGGGAGACCAGGATTTTCACGACCCGCAAAGTCCTGCTCAGGGATAATGATGGAAATCCGAGCGGCATCATTGGCCTATCGTACGACACTACCGACAGCCACCGGGCCGAGCAGGAACTGACCGAAAGCCGCACGAGCTATAAATACATGTACAACGTGTTCCGGCTTATGGCCGACAATATCCCCGATCTGCTCTGGGCCAAAGATCTGCGGAAACACTATTTGTTTGCAAACAAAGCCGTTTGTGAAATGATTCTGGGGGCAACCGACACAGAGGAGCCTATCGGGAAAACCGACCTCTACTTTGCCGAACGGGAACAAAATTCGCATCCCGACGATGCCGAATATCATACATTCGGAGATATCTGCAGCAATACCGATGATGTGACGATGCGCCAGAAGTCCCCGGGCAGGTTCGATGAATACGGCAAAGTAAAAGGGGAATACATCTTCCTGGATGTCCAGAAGGCACCCATTATGGATGAAGACGGGAACATGATCGGAACCGTCGGGAGCGGGCGTGATATTACCATGCAAAAGCTGATGGAGCAGGAGTTCCAGTCGCTTTACCAGCGTAACCGGGCGATTATTGAAGCCCTGCCCGACCTGATGTTCCTCTTCGACGACGAAGGCACCTGCCTCGAAACTTATGCATCCAATCCCGACGAACTGCCCGACTCTCCTGACAATTTAATTGAAAGGAATGTCAGGGATTTTTTCGGACCGGAGATTGCTATGATAACGATTGATGCGATCAGGAAATGCCTGCTTACGGAGACAATCCAGTCATTCGAATACAAGCTGCATACGGGAACCTGCCCGCAATATTATGAAGCCCGGCTTATCAGGGTTGATGATAAAAAAGCACTCTGTATTTCGAGGAACGTCACCGTACAGACTATCCTGCAGCAGGAGCTGGTCGAGGCAAAGGAGACTGCCGAAGAATCGGCCCGGCTTAAATCAACCCTGCTTCACAATATAAGCCATGAAATCCGCACGCCGCTTAACGGAATCCTCGGTTTTTCCGACATCATGATGAAGGAGCTCAAGGATCCAGATTACATTGAAATGGCCACCTATATCAACAAATCGGGGAAAAGGCTCATGAAAACCCTCGATTCGATCATGCAGTTGTCGCAACTTGAATCGGGGGTGAAAACACTCCAAAAAGACAACATCGATATTGAACTCGACCTCCGTAAAATCGTTAACAGCTTTAATGACATTGCGACTGAAAAGGGGCTGTTCATCGAGATGCGGAAAATACCTTCCTGTCACGGGTATCTCGATTCGTTCCTCCTCATGCAGGCGATCTCGAACATCCTTGAGAACGCCCTGAAATTCACGCAGAAAGGGGGCGTGATCATCGAAGCCTCGGAGATCTTCCGCGATCACACGCGGTTCCTTTCGATCCGAATAGAAGATACCGGGATCGGCATTTCCGACGACCACCGGAAAATTATTTTTGACGAGTTCAGACAGGTAAGCGAAGGACGCAACCGCAATTTTGAAGGTACCGGACTCGGCCTTACGATTGCCATTAAAATGGTTCAGCTCCTGGGTGGCGATATTGTTGTTGAAAGTGAAATGGGAAAAGGTTCTGTTTTCCTGGTTACCCTTCCTTTTCCTGCTGCCCCGGGAAACCTTGCCGAACCAACTCCGCCGGCCGGTTCGCAGAAACAGGTAACACCTGCAACCGTCAGGAGCAACGCCGGGTTACCAGTGCTGGTCGTGGAAGAAAACGAGGTAAATGCACAGCTGATCTATGTCTATCTCCGGAATAACTACTTGGTCCATTGGGCCAGGGATGGGGCCAATGCCATCGACATGGTGAAAAACCAGGCATTTGCCGCCGTGCTGATCGGTATAAATCCCAACGGTCACAGCGGCTTTCAGACCATTGAAGCCATCAGGCAGCAGCCTGGTTACGGGAACATCCCGGTTATCGCCCTGACCGGCTTTACGATGACCGGCGACAGAGAGTTGCTGAGCCGGGCCGGCTTCACCGGTTACCTGGCGAAGCCTGTGGCAAAATCAGAGCTCCTGGAACTTCTTGAGAAGGTGTTACAAAGCGGCGGGTAATAATTCCTGCTGAATTATTCTGTCTACAGAAACTCCCCCCTATTTGGCCCTTGAAACCTGGATAAATGAAACCTCCACGTCGCCACCCTGCGGGTAAAGGCTGATCCAGTTATTGTCCTCGCGCGACCAGAGGTCCTGGTCCTTTACGCTGACCAGCCGTTCATTCACCTTCCCTCCTACGGCCAGGTTTTTCATCACGACACCCCCGTTGGCAGCCTTGTCCTTGCCATACCGCATCAGCACATTGAACGATTTGCCCGAGAGGTTCTTAATCTTTATATAGATGAAGTTGTTTTTTCTTGACGCGATGTTAACGGGAGGAAAAGGAAATTGCTTCTCTGTTCCGGCTTCAATCGTTACGGTCGATTTCAACACATCGGCGATGGCATTCTCGGCGATGGTCCTCCTGATTTTCGAGATCATTTCCCGGGGATAGTTCTCCATGGGCAGGAGGTTCGCGGCGTCGGTGTAGGCATCAACCGCCTTGTCAAATTCATAGGTGTTGAAATAGCGGTCGCCCTCGGCAACGGCCTTGTCGTAAAGAGATTTATTGGCACGGTAGAGGCTGTCGATCCGCGCGGTAATGATCGTCACACGCTCCCTGGGATACTTCTGATCGGGAAAAACTCCGAGCGCCTGCTGGTAGGCATCCCTGGCCTTGGTCAGGTCCTTATCCCTGTATGAATTATCGCCATTGGCGATCAGGTTTTCATAATACTTCTGCTTCCCCATCAACTCTTCGAGCGCCTTGTTGATCTCGGCTATTTTCTCCTTCGGATAAACTGCCTGGGGCTTCGCCTCCAGGGCGTTTTGGTACTCCTTGCGCGCCTCTTCATACTTCTTTTGCAAAAGCAGCTGATCGGCGCCGGCAATCACTGCCTTGTAGGCATCTTCTTTGGCTTTGAGTTCGGCAAGAATTCCGTCGATTTCGGCAATCTTGTCCTTCGGATACTGCTCCTCCGGTTTAAGTTTGCCTGCATTGAGGTATTCGGTTTTTGCCTGCTCGTAGGTTTTTGAAACGAGCAACTGATCAGCTTTCACCAGGGATGCATGGTAATTTTCATCCAGTGTTTTTTGTTTCAAAATTTCGGCCAGGATGGCGCTGATCTCGACAATCTTATCTTTGGGATACTGTTCCGACGGTTTAATTTTTCCGGCATCGACATAGGCAGTTTTTGCCTTCTCATATACCTTGTCGCCCATCAGTTTGTCGGCCCCGGCAATGGCGGCCGTGTACTGTTCATCCAGGGCTTTCAGGCGGGCAACGTCCGTAAGCGCCTTCTCAGTCTCGGCCAGTTTTGTTTTAGGATATTGCTCCCCGGGTTTAAGTCCACCGGCTTTTTGATATTCGGTTTTGGCCAGTTCATATGATTTATCGGCCAACAGTTTGTCGGCAGATGCAATGGTTGCCTTATATTCCTCGTCAAGCGCCTTTTGTTTGGCAATGCCGGCCAGAACCGCGTCAATTTCCGCAATTTTTGTTTTCGGATAGGTTTCCTCTGGCTTTAATGACGATGCATGCGTATACTCCTCCTTTGCCGGCTCATACGATTTGGCCGCCAGTTGTTTGTCGGCCGATGCGATGCTTGCCTTATAATTTTCCTCGAGGGTTTTGCGGGCAGCAAGGTCGGCGAGGATTTTGTCGATTTCGGCAATTTTTTCGGTCGGGTATGTTTCAGCGGGTTTCAGTTTGCCGGCGCTGAGGTACTCGGTTTTAGCCTGGTCGTATGTTTTGGCGGCGAGCAGTTTATCAGCTCCTGCAATGATGCCAACATATTTTTCATCGAGCGCTTTGGCCGCGGCGATCCCGGCAAGGATCACATCAATCGCGGCAATTTTATCTTTCGGGTAACTCTCCTGGGGCTTGATGGACGATGCATTCACGAATTCCGTGCGTGCTGCCGCAAACGATTTCTCCCCGAACAACTTGTCGGCGCTGGTTACCGAGGCGTTGTAGCGGTCGTCGCGGTCTTTCATGGCTGCCAGATCAGCGAGTGCCTTGTCGGCCTCTGCAATTTTATCCTTCGGGTATTGTTCAGCGGATTTCAGCACAAGTGCTGCCTGGTATTGCGCCTTGGCACCGGTGTAGGCTTTGTCGGTAAGCAGTTTGTCGGCTTTGTCAATATCGGCGGCATATTCGTCATCCAATGCTTTTCGTTTTGCAATGACCGCCAGGGCAGCATCGGTTTCGGCAATTTTCGTAATCGGGTATTTCTCGGCGGGTTTCAGCCCGGAAGCTTTGGTATATTCGTTTTTGGCAGCCTCATAGTTTTTATCTGACAGGAGCTTGTCGGCGCGGGCAATGGCGGACTTGTAATTTTCGTCGAGTGATTTTGCGGCGGCGGCCAGTTCCTCCAGGGTCTTGTCGATGGCAGCCATTTTTTCCTTCGGGTATTTTTCCAGTGGTTTTAAAGCAGAGGCACTGGCATAGTCGGCCCTAGCCTGCACAAATGATTTATCAGCCAGCTGTTTATCGGCTTTCGTTATCAGACCGTCGTACTGTGCATCCAATGATTTCTGCTTTAGCAACGCGGCCATGATCACGTTGATCTCCCCGATTTTTCCTTTTGGATACTCTTCTGACGGTTTTAGTCTAATTGCTGACTGGTACTCCGCCAATGCCAGATCGTATGTCGTGGCGGCCAGCAGCTTGTCGGCCCGGGCAATGGTGGCGGTGTACTCCTCTTCCATGGCTTTTTGCTTCGCCAGCGAGGCGAGTGCGGCTTCGATCTCCGCGATCTTCGACTTCGGGTATTGTTCTGCCGGCTTCAATCCTGAGGCGGCCAGGTATTCTGTCTTCGCGGCATCCAGATTTTTATCCGTGAGGTTCTTATCTGCTTTGGCAATGGCGGCTTTGTAATTTTCCTCCAGGGTGTTCTTCGCTGCAAGATCGGCAAGTGCCTTGTCAATTTCCGAGATTTTATCCTTGGGATACTGCTCGCCGGGTTTCAGGCTGAGGGCATTCTGGTATTCCACCCTGGCCTGGTCATAGGTCTTCACTGCCAGCAGCTTATCCGCTACAGCCAGTACTTCCCGGTAATGATCGTCAAAAGCCTTTACTTTGGCAAGTTCAGCCAGGATTTTATCAATGTCCGTAATTTTATCCCTGGGATAGGTTTCCGTCGGCTTTATTTTCAGGGCGTTGGTAAACTCTGCTTTCGCCGGGGCATAGGACTTATCAGCCAACAACTTGTCCCCCTTCGCGATGGATGCATCATACTGGTTTTCGAGGGATTTCTGTTTGTCAAGGTCGGCCAGCGCCAGGTCTATCTCTGCGATCCTGTTTTTAGGGTATACTTCGCCAGGCTTCATCTTAAGCGCCTCCTGGAACTCGTTTTTCGCCGGGAGGAACATCCTGATCAAAAGCAAACTGTCACCCTTCCCGATGGTATTGGCATATTTCGCGTCGGCAGCTTTCAGTTTGACGTCGATGGCGATCAGTTTGTCAAGTTCCGCTATTTTACCCTTTGGATAAGCCTCATTGGGCTTGATGGCCAGCGCCTTCTGGAATTCAGACCGCGAGGTTTCATAAACTTTATTTGCAAATGCTTTGTCAGCCGTGGCGAGGATGAGCTGATACTCCTCTTCTTTGTTTTTCAGCGCATTTGCAAGGATGTTGTCTATCTCCTGGATCTTATCCTGGGGATATCTTTCGCCTGGCTTCAGGTTCGCCGCTTTGGCGTAAGATGCGCGTGCGGGTTCATACGAAAGCGCAGTCATCAGCTTGTCAGCATCCGCTATGGTTTTAGCGTATTGCTCCTCCAGCGCCCTGGCCATCATCGCTTCCTGCCCGGTGAGCATCTTGTCGGCCTTCGAAATCATCTCCTTTGGGTAGCTTTCTGTTGGTTTGACCGATGATGCCATCACATAATTCTGCCTGGCCTGCATGTATTTCTTATCGATATACATACTGTCGGCAAGGGCAACATACTTGTTGTAATCGGCCTGGGCGTTGCTGTTGCGGGTCATGATCGCTGTGATCTCCTTGATCCTCTCGCGCGGGTAGGCCTGCTCGGGTTTTATGATCAGGGCCTCATTGTACGATTTAATGGCATCGGTGTATTTGACGTCGTTAAACGACTGGTCGGCCTGGGCGATCACTTTCAGGTAGGCTTCATCCTTCGCCTTGATGGCCGCGAGGATGCCGTTCAATTCGGTGATCCGCTTTTGCGGGTATTCTTCATCCGGTTTTACCAGACTGGCTTTTTTATAATCGACCAGGGCAAGCTGGTAGCTCTTTGAAAGATAAAACTTATCGGCCGAGGCCAGCGCTTTGGCGTACTCTTCATCCTTCACCTGCTTATCAATCTTGAGTTTTATGATCTCATTGATCCTGTTCTTCGGGTAGGGATCGCCGGGCAGCATCCGGCTGGCATTCTCATATTCCTGCTGAGCACGCGTGTAATCACCCGCCTGGAACAACTTATCGGCACTGGCAATCGCAACATCGAACAGGATGTTCTGTGCTTTCTGCGAACGCAGCAGTTCCATGGTTTTCTGAAGTTTTTCCTTTGCCACCGGGTCATTGGGATTCAGGCTGGCAGCCATCTGGTACGATGACTTGGCATTCAGGTAATCCTTGGCTTTGAAATAGGTATCCCCGGAGGCAATCGCTTTCTGGGCTGACTCATCCTGTTGTTTTTTGTCGGAGACCAGGGTCTTTACCCGGGCCAGTTTCTCTTTCACCGACTGCACGCCGGGCTTTATCTGGAGTGCCTTTTCAAGATCAGACTGGCTTTTATCGTAATTTTTTTCATTAAAGGCTTTATCGGCCGAAACGATCAACGCATTAAAAATGGAATCCTGCGAATTTTTCTTCTTTCCCTGCAACGTGTCGTAACGGGCTGATGCCTGCGGGCCGGGTTGCATCACAGGGTGTTCCTGCCCGGCGGTGAATGTATAAAACAGCCCCAACGACACTGTTGAAATAAAGATAGCGGTAATAATGGGAAAAGATTTGATTAATCCAGGTATTTTCATAGTATGCTTGTGCGTTCAGATAATAATTGATTCAACTTATTATAACGGGATTTTGATGAAATAATTTCATTCCGGGCTCATGGATCTATTAATCCGTCTTTGATCGTGAGTTTACGGTCGGCCATATCCGCGAGATCAAGGTTATGGGTTACGATCACGTAGGTTTGCCGGTAGGTATCACGGAGCGTGAAGAAGAGTTTGTGCAATTCAACGGCGGAGGCTGAGTCCAGATTGCCTGAAGGTTCGTCGGCCAGAATCACGGATGGATTGTTGACCAGGGCCCTGGCTACAGCAACACGCTGCTGTTCGCCTCCGGAAAGTTCCGAAGGTTTGTGGCCGGCCCGGTCCCTGAGGTTCATGAAATCGAGCAGTTCCATGGCACGTTTCCCGGCTTCTTTTTTTCCAATCTTCGCGATGAAGGCAGGGATGCACACATTTTCAAGTGCTGTGAATTCCGGTAATAGATGATGGAACTGGAAAACAAACCCGATGTGCTTGTTCCTGAAATCCGACATTTTGCGCTCGGAAAGGTCCTGGATTCTGATGCCGTTTAATTCGACCGTGCCCGTATCGGCTTTGTCGAGTGTCCCGATGATCTGCAGCAACGTGGACTTCCCGGCACCGGAGGCACCGACAATGGATATGATTTCACCTTTTGCAACTTCAAGGCTGATGCCTTTGAGAACTTTCAGCGGCCCAAAAGATTTCCGGATGTTTTGCGCAATGATCATATGACAGCCTTAAACGGCAAAGTTAAGAAATTTGAAATCTTTGCACGCTCTTTTTTGTAAATCCAATCCAAACCGCTATTTTTGAAAACCGTTATCCAACAAATTTTCCCGACATGAATCTACACGAATATCAGAGCAAATCCATTTTAAAACAATACGGGGTTGCCGTCCCCGAAGGCGCCCTTGCATACACTGAAGAAGAAGCGGTAAAAGCCGCCGAATACCTGCAGGGATCAACCGGCACCGATAAATTTGTGATCAAGGCGCAGGTTCATGCCGGCGGCAGGGGGAAAGGCGGGGGAGTGAAGGTTGCCAAATCAACCGAAGATGTCGGGCTTTTTGCCGGACAGATCCTCGGAATGCACCTGGTTACCCCCCAAACGAGCAAAGAGGGAAAACTGGTGCGTAAAGTGTACGTCGAACAGAACATTTATTACCCCGGACCGACGGAACCTTCCGAAATTTACATGAGCATCCTGCTGAACCGTCAGAAAGGGCACACCATCCTGATGTATTCGCCCAGGGGAGGCATGGACATTGAAGCCGTTGCCGAAGAGACCCCCGAGCTCATCTTCACCGAGGAAGTTGACCCGAAAATCGGGCTCCAGGCTTTTCAGGCGCGGAAAGTCGCCTTTAACCTCGGCCTGAAGGATGAAGCTTATAAGAATATGGTGAAGTTCGTCTTCGCCATTTACCGGGCCTATGAAGGCAGCGACGCATCGCTGATCGAGATCAACCCGGTATTCAAAACTTCCGACAACAAGATCCTGGCGGCCGATGCCAAGATGGTGATCGACAACAATGCGCTGTTCCGCCATCCCGACATTGCCACCATGCGCGACCTCGACGAAGAGGACCCCATCGAAGTGGAGGCCACCCGGCACGATCTCAATTATGTGAAACTGAACGGCAACGTGGGATGCATGGTTAACGGCGCCGGGCTGGCCATGGCCACCATGGACATTATCAAACTGTCGGGCGGTGACCCGGCCAACTTCCTCGATGTTGGCGGTTCTGCCAATGCCAAACGGGTGGAGGAAGGTTTCAGGATCATCCTGAAGGATCCGGCCGTAAAAGCCATTCTGGTCAACATCTTTGGCGGTATCGTCCGCTGCGACCGCGTAGCCCAGGGCGTTGTTGATGCCTACAAGAACATCGGGGAGATCAACATCCCCATCATTGTCAGGTTGCAGGGTACCAACGCGGTGGAAGGCAAAAGGCTGATCGACGAATCGGGACTGAAGGTTCACTCGGCCATCACGCTGAAAGAGGCCGCCGACCTTGTTACGGAAGTACTGAAGTAAACCTTCTTTCCGTCTCTTTCAGGAAGAGCAGTTCCCTGATTTTTTCAAGGTTCTCCACAGGGGAATCAGCGAATGAAAAGTCGTCGCGTGTGATTCCTGTTTTCTCAATTTCTTCGGATGAGCACACCTTTTGCAGGAACTCAATCAGGTTCTCTTCATCTGTTGTCTGGTGATCTTCGTTCATCGTCTTGAGGAACTGCAGTATCCTTAGCCCGTCAAATTTCTCATGGAATGCCCTGATGAAATGTTCCAGGTCCCTGTGGTTTGTACGCAAGGGCTGAAAGGGATCGGTTTCCCTGAAAACCTGTGAGATAAACCGTGAAATTTTCGTATCGACCGAGTCAACGTAAATGACCGGCAACAGGAGGTAGGTTTCCAGAATGGCATCAAACAGCGAAACGGGATACACCGGATAGCTTGCCCAGTCGCCTGTGGCCCCCCTGATCATGGCAGGTCCTGTCCCGAAAAACACACGGTCTGAAAACCTTCCTTCGGGATAAACCGTTTCGTCATTCCACAGCAGGACCTGGCCATATTTCCGCAGTTTCTGCAGAAAATAAAAATCTTCGCCGCTTAGTTTTGGGGTCATTCCTCCAACAGCGCGGTATGCCCATACAGGCACTGCCATGGCTGAGCCCAGTGCTGTAAAGGCATAGGGAGAACCGATCCGGGCAAGGCTAAGGAAATAGTGGCGCATGTAAATTTCATAACGCAGCATGGCCCTGTTGGCAAGTTCGTCCTGACCGGTTCTATGATAATAGGGAACCGCCAGTGCTACTGCATCCGGATGGGTACTGAAGTTCCGGGCAACAGACAGAAAGAATTTCTCTGAAAAAACAGTATCCGCATCCAGGCTGAGGATGATGTCGCCAGGTTGGGCATGGCTGTTGATCTGATCCATCACGGCTTTACGCGCATACCCAACGCCGAGGCGTTTGCCTGTCCATCCGTTCCCGGGCGAAGAACGGTCAATGACCACCGTTTCAAATTCCTTCCGGTTTTGCAACAGGCTGAGGGCAGCGGCATTATGAAAACATGCTGACTCCTTTGCAGGGTCGTTCCACCATGCCTCTGGCTGATTTACACATACATGCAAGGTGAACCGCCGATAGGTTTGCGCCGAAATGCAATCAAGGAGCCGGGGCAGCAGCTCCGGTTCATCCATGACCGGCAGTGCAAGATGTAGAAAAGGCAGGCCGGTGTAAGGTTTCCCGCTACCTGTCAATTTTGAGTTTTTCGTACAAGGCATCGTCCTGAATTACTTCAATCGCCTTAAGCACCTCCTCATCGTTCTGGTTGATAATGGCATATAATTCATTCAGATCCCACAACTTCTGGGCAATAAATCCCTTGATCTGCGATTTTATCAGCTTCTCTGAAGCAGCATACCCCTTGTTGTCTTTTTTCACGCCCTCTTTTTCGGCATGGGCAAAAAAACTGTCCATGAATGCACTGTCAACCTGGAAACCCTTATCATATGAGGGGAAACCGGGGTAGGCTGCCTGTAGGGTCTTCCGCGATTTATCAACATAGTCAGAGACAAAAGTATTGATCACATTTTTCCTCCGCAATTCAAGATAATATTCGGAGATAGGCGTTGAATCCCAGGGAATGAATACATCAGGCATGATCCCGCCTCCCCCGTAAACGACACGTTTTTTAGAGGTATAGAATTTAAGGGAATCGGGGAACTTAATGCTGTCGGCATGAATCAGCTCGCCATGTTTGTAGCGGTTGCCAAAATCTTCATAATATTTGTCAATGCCTTCTGCATACGACTTCTGGATGCATTTTCCCGAAGGGTTGTAATACCTGGCTGTGGTGAGACGGATGATGGAACTGTCGGGAAGCGTAAAAGGCCGCTGCACCAGTCCCTTTCCGAACGACCTCCGCCCAACGATGATGCCGCGGTCCCAATCCTGGATAGCGCCCGACACGATCTCGCTGGCCGAGGCAGAATTCTCATTCACCATGACCACCAGTTTACCCGATTGAAAAAGTCCACGGGGCGTTGAATAGTAATCTTCCCGTGGGCTGTGCACGCCCTGGGTGTATACAATGATCTTGCCCTGCCCGAGGAATTCATCCGACAGGTCGATGGCCGTTCCCATGTACCCGCCGGAGTTGTTGCGCAGGTCGAGGATCATGCTTTTCATTCCCTGTGCATTCAGTTTTGTCACAGCATCCGTGAACTCCTGCACCGAAGTCTGGGCGAATTTATTGAGGTTGATGTACCCGATTCCCGGGCTGATGATGTAAGCCGCATCAATGCTGTTGATGGGAATCTTGTCGCGGGTGATGGTAAAATCGGTCAACCCCTTTTTTCCTTTCCTGAAGATGGAAACCGTCACCTTGGTTCCCCGCTTGCCACGAAGGTGATCAAGGACAAACTGGTTGGTGATCTTTTTGCCGGTGACACCCTGACCCTCGATTTTAATGATCTTATCTCCCGACATGATCCCAAGCCGTTCTGACGGACCACCGGGAATTGAGTGAACCACGGCGATGGTGTCTTTCAGTATCTCAAACTGAACGCCGATACCGTCAAAATTACCTTCGAGCGGCTCATTGGCCTTCTGGACGTCATTTTTTGAAATGTAGACACTGTGCGGGTCGAGTTCCTTCAGGGTTTCGATGATCGCCTTCTCCACGAGCTTCGCTTCATTGGTCGTGTCGACATAAGCGAGCTTGATCAACTGCATGGCCGTATTATACTTCTGAACTCCCGCCCTTGGATCCTGTTTTTGCGCTTGTGCCAGGGAGGGAAGTGCCAGTAACATCAAAAAGAAAAGAATTGCATGATACCTGTTCATGATATTGAAATATTTATTTATCGTAAATAGCTTATTAAACAGTGGTTTTGAGCGTTCAAAGGTACTTTTATTTTAGGTTCGGGTGCCGGCATGAATCAATTTTAACTAATTTTAACGAGAATTATCAACCCTTGGCCGACGAAGAAAAAATACGATTTTACAGGAGCATATTCTATCCTGCGTTGTTTGTAATCCTTTTATGGCTGATAAAAGGGGTTGATATTATTTTTGACCTGGGGTTGAACAATTACGGACTTTTCCCCCTGGAAACCAAAGGTTTGATCGGGATTCTCACGTGTCCGCTGCTGCATGCGAACCTGGCGCACCTGTTCGCCAACTCCGTTCCCCTGCTGATTCTTGGTACTTTTCTTTTCTATTTTTACAAGGACATTGCATGGAAGACCCTTGGGCTGTTATACCTGACCACGGGGATCTGGGTATGGGTTTTTGCCCGCGGCGGCGCTGCCCATATCGGCGCCAGCGGCGTCATTTACGGGCTGGTTTCGTTCATCTTTTTCAGTGGCATTATCCGCAAGGAAAAAGGGCTGATGGTTATTACCCTGCTGGTCGCCTTTCTTTATGGCGGACTTATCTGGGGGATTTTCCCGCAACTTTTTCCAAACCAGCCCATCTCCTGGGAATCCCATCTGATGGGACTTGTGGCAGGGCTGGTATTGGCTGTCTACTTCCGGAAACAGGGTCCGCAGCCAAAACCCTGGGACTGGGGCGACGAGGAGGAGGATGACGGCTCATGGGCCGACCCGCAGGTAGACGACCATCCGGCGGAACAGTGAATCGGTAATCCCTTCAACGTTTCTCAGCTCATCCACGCTTTTGAACATTTTGTGTTTCTGCCTGTAAATCATGATGTTTTTTGTAACCGGGAACGGGAAATAGGGATGATGCAACAGCTCCTTGAATGTCACCTTGTTGATATCCATCGGGTGGATCGAATCACGGGTAACTTTCAGGTTTGGTGCGATCTCTGCGTACCGTGCCGAATCAATTCCAAAAACCTCCATCACCTGACGCGTATCGTGAAATCCCCTCAGCCGGTTACGGTAATTTACGATCCACCTTGCATAGGCCGGTCCGATCCCACGCAATTGCTGCAATTCAAACGTATCGGCCGCATTGAGGTCCAACAGGAGTAAAGGTCTGGGTGCCGACAGCCGGGGTGCACCTGTATCGTGGCGCCAGGCACCATACCTTGATCGGTAATTCTTAAACCTGTTCACCCGTGCCATGCTGTCGGAATCGGCTGCTTTTTTCCATTCGGCTTCAAAAGCCGCAATTTCAGCCGAATAAGCCATGAAATCGGGTGTTTTCCTGAACGTCTCCGACGGGATAAATGCCCTGGCCACCATCACGGCAAGCAGGATGATGCACAGCACCACGATCCCTCGTTGTTCCGAACGGTTGTATGTCAGGGAGTTGCCAATCCACTGGCTGGCCTGGATGATGATTTTTTTACGTTTCATGTCTCATTTATGATAAAACCTATCTTTCTCCCATAGTTTGGGGTTATTCAGAATATAGTTTGCAATGTCCTGGTACGACTCTTCATTCCTGACAATATGGTCGTAAAAACGTGGTTGCCATTGAAAATGGCCATGTCCGTTCTTATTGCACCAACGTTTTACAGATGCCTTGTATTGATTGATGATCATTGAAACCGAACCGGATACAGGTTTGCCAAATTTGTTGGCGAATTGATTTAAATCATCCGGAGGAGCCATGCCCTGGGATAAAGCATAAGGTGGGACCAGGCCACGGGCAAAATCGTAAGATGGGATTGTGCCCCGGGGAACGTCAGAGGGCGGGGCCATGCCCTGGGGAAAATCGCAAGGTGGGTCCATGCCATGGCATGGTCCCGCGGCTATTCGTGCATCTTGTCCAATTTCCCGGTTGCCATGATGCACCAATATCAAATGAACATGATTTGGCATGACCACATGTTCCGCTACAAAAGCCTGGCGATAGTGGGTTGAAATTTCACCTAAAAATAGTTCTGCAACAGCGCCGGTTTCATTTAAAATCATCGCCCCGTTGGAAACCATTCCAAAATAATGCCGCCGGTCTTTGGTGCAGCTGGTAATGAAGTACAACCCTTCGCTGGTGTAGTCAAAACCCTTCAGGCGAAAGGAATGTTGCTGATAAAGGGCTGATATATTATTTTTCAATTTTTGATCACTTTATGTTTCAGATGCCATTGATACCAACCATGTTTTGCCACCCCCTGGTTAGGGAATGTTCAGGGTGCCAGATGCACCATTCCGATACGGCATTCAAGACACCGCCTTTTATCGCAGTAGAACTTTTTCAGGTGAAGCAGCGACTGGGTCTGCAAGGCATTGCCGGTGGGCAAACCCGTGGCAGCCCAATTCGAAATTTCGGAATTGTACTCCCCGCGCACCTGTTCCAGAAAGCAAAGTGATTTTTCACGAAGCAACGGCAGGTCTTTTTCCAGGCCGTAAAAGAATAAAAACGGCACGATGCCATTAATAACCAGCAGATCAACGCTTCCTTTGCCGATCGTCTTTTTCCTGAAAGAGGCGGGTTTGTCAAAAACATAATGCGTATCCCAATAACCGGAGGCGCAGATGTTCAGCGATTCCATGACTTCATGATAAGAACTGCCTTCCAGGAGATCGAAAATCCGCGCATGCGTCGACCCTAAAAAATCGACCCACTGGCTGATGCGCACCGTAGGGAAATTTACCGGCCTCAGCCGAAGGAATTTCCATGTGCCTGCAGGAATTTGGAGCAGGTTGTATTTTTTTTGAAGGAACAGGTACTCCTGCAGAAGCGCTGCCGGATACTCATCCCTGCACCAGTTGCCGATCAGCCCTGATTGTCCGAAAAATAACGCCTCCAGTTGAAACCGGTTATCACAGTGTTTCCTGACAATTTTGAGGGGAAGTGACTTTGCCAGGAGTTCAAACGGCAAACTGTTGATCTTCAACCCAAACGAGCTAGCCATGTGTTGGTAAAAAGCCTCCTCCCAATCATTCAGGCATTTATACCACAGCTGCCTGATGTTATCTGCCTTTAAAACCAGCCGTTCCACCGCAAGCCCCGGCGCCCACAATTCAAAGTCAAACCCGGCGCCGGCCAGCAGCTGGTTGTAGCACGGGATCCATTGCTGGTTCAGCATCAGCTGCCGGTAGCGGTCATAGATCGATCCCGGATAACCGTCTTTGACGACCAGGGTTTGCATCGGGCTTCCATCGGGATGATGCACGGGAATGTCAGCTTCGTACACCACATGCAGGATGGCGCTGTCGTATGCATGGTCAATATGGTGACCGTGCTTGTACCATTGGGATGCACGTACATGGATCTCTACATTTCCCGCCCAAACCGTATCGCCGATTCGTAAACGGGCATTGAAAAAATCGGGGCCGCCATCGCTGTTCTGTTCACCCGGGTGAAGGACCACAAGCACATCGCCCGATTCAGTCGTCAAATCCTGGCGTAACAGCCTCGACTTCCACACGTAGGATAAAAATTCTTCATTCATAACCCGGCATATTAATGGTGAATCATTTTTATGCTTAATCGGGTAAAAGGCAAAAGGTAATACGCATTGTTAACAAAAAATCAAATATATTTTTATCTTTGCATGAATTAAAACAGGAGTCAGCGCAATGAAAGATGTCGCCACACTGGTTTCCGGCATAGATTATAAAATAAGGAGACTTCTTGAGCATCACGATTTGCTGCGTTCAGAAAATCTGGACCTTGTTAACGAAATCCGTGAACTGAAGCTGGCCAACAACGACCAGAAGCAGAAGATCAGGCAACTTGAAGAAAATATTAAAATACTTAAATTAGCTAAAACACTGGAAAACAAAGAAGGAAACGTTGAAGCAAAATTAAAAATCAACGAACTTGTGCGGGAAATCGATAAATGTATCGGGCTTTTAAATACTTAGGATAATTTTCGGAAAAAGGACAATGGACGAACTTTCCATATCGTTACCAATCGCTGAGCGCTCTTACCGGCTGGCGATTGACAAAGAACACGAGGAACTTTTCCGCAAAGCCGCCAAACTGATTGATAAACGGATCAGGGATTATTCGGGCAGTTATGCGTATAAAGACAAACAGGACCTCCTCGCCATGGTAGCTTTGGAATATGCAACCGGTTATCTGAAGAACGACCGTTTGTTGTCTGAAAACGAAAAGCAGTGGCAGGCAAAACTCGTGGCTGTGGACCAGGCACTTGACGAGCACTTTAAAAGCATGAAGCCGTAAATGTTCTTTGAAAATATCTGAAAAAACACCCGTATTCATTCAGACAGTTTGTAAACCTAACATTACAAATATCAGGTTATGACTCATCAGTTCGTAGGACAGGCCTCACTTCTGCTTCGGCAGAAGACCAGGATTCATTTCCTGACAGTGGAAGTTCGAAAAACATGGCATTCCTATTCGTGTCGTATGAGGTTTATCAATACCTTGCTGGATGATGCGGGTTTTTTCTTTTTTTCTTTTTGACGTTCCTTCACTATTAATCATAGGAAAGAATCACAGTTCACCGTGATTCTGCCATAAACTACAAACCAATGGGAGGAATTCTGCTATATATCATCATCGGGGTGACCGGAGTCATCCTGGGAGGTGTGATTACCGGAACAATACTTAACCGGGCGCTCGAACGCAAACGCGACGTCCTGTTGAAAGAGGCCATGGAAAAGGCCGAAGTCGTTAAGAAAGAGAAGATTCTCCAGGCTAAGGAGAAATTCCTGCAACTTAAGGGCGAACACGAAAAATTCGTACATGAAAAGAATGAAGAGGTTTCACGCAATGAAAACCGGCTGAAACAAAAAGAAGGCACGCTGAACCTCAAAGTCGATGAATTTGCCAAAAAGCAGAAAGAGATTACCACCATCAAGCAAACGCTCGCGCAGCAGATGGAGATCATTGCGAAGAAACAGTCGGATCTTGACAAGGCGATGAAAATCCAGGTTGAAAAACTTGAAGCGATCTCCAATCTTTCTGCTGTTGAAGCAAAATCGCAACTTATCGAAACCCTCAAGGAAGAAGCCAAAACGGAGGCGATCGTCCATATGAAGGACATCATTGATGAGGCCAAGCTTACGGCCAACACCGAAGCCAAAAAGATCATCATTGAAACCATCCAGCGCACGGCTTCAGAACACGCGATTGAAAATACCGTTTCGGTGTTCAATATTGAAAGCGAAGAGATCAAAGGCCGCATCATCGGCCGTGAAGGGCGCAACATCCGCACCCTTGAATCGCTGACCGGGGTGGAGATCATCATCGACGACTCACCCGACGCCATTATCTTAAGCGGGTTCGACCCGGTTCGCCGCGAGATCGCCCGGCTGTCGCTGCACAAACTGGTCACCGACGGGCGCATCCATCCTGCCCGCATCGAAGAAGTTGTGGCCAAAACCAAAAAACAGATCGAACAGGAAATCATCGAAACCGGCAAACGAATCAGCATCGACCTGGGCATCCATAACATGCATCACGAGCTTGTGCGTATGATCGGTAAAATGAAATACCGTTCCTCCTATGGACAGAACCTGCTCCAGCATTCCATCGAAGTATCGAAACTATGCGCCACCATGGCTGCCGAGCTGGGACTCAACCCGAAAATGGCCAAAAGGGCCGGGCTATTGCACGACATCGGGAAGGTTCCTGATACCGAACCGGAATTACCGCACGCCGTGTTGGGCATGAAGATGGCCGAAAAGTTCAAGGAAAAACCCGAGATCATTAACGCCATAGGCGCGCATCACGATGAGATCGAGATGAATAACCTGATCTCCCCCATCGTACAGGTTTGCGACGCCATCTCAGGCGCAAGGCCGGGTGCACGCCGCGAAGTGGTTGAAGCTTACATCGAACGGTTGAAACACCTTGAAGAACTGGCCCTCAGCTATCCCGGCGTTGTTAAAACCTACGCCATCCAGGCCGGCCGTGAGCTGCGCGTAATCGTGGGCGCCGATAAGGTTAGCGATGTTGAAGCCAACCAGATCTCATTCGACCTGTCGAAAAAGATCCAGAGCGAAATGACCTACCCCGGCCAGATCAAGATCACCGTAATCAGGGAAACCAGGGCTGTGAGCTACGCGAAATAACCGGGGTAAACCCCGTTGTGAAGGCCCTGTATCAGGAATGATGCAGGGCTTTTTCTTTTCTGATGCCTCCCCGGGCTGATGCCTGGGACAATAGATATGTTTGATCCCGATTCACACCATATGATGTATATTTAAAATGTAGGATACGTATCTATGTCAGCCCGGAAAATAATATATCAATCTTGCATTGCCTTTTCAAAAAAGTTTGCACCAGGATGAATGCGATCTTGCAAATTATCAATTATATTTGTTATGCTCATTCATGACATAATAAATCCCTCAACCATGAACTTCCTGAGAAAAACAATATTACCTGTTCTATTAGCGACCACCTGGATCAGCATTTCTGAATTTGTCCGAAATGAATTTATTGTAAAATCATATTGGACAAGTCATTACCAGTCGATGGGCCTTAACTTCCCATCCGCCCCCCTGAATGGCGCGGTGTGGGGATTATGGTCGCTCCTGTTTGCAGTGGTCATTTTCATCCTTTCACGAAAATTCACACTGCTCCAGACTACGCTTCTGTCGTGGTTTGTGGGATTTGTATTGATGTGGGTCGTTATCGGGAACCTTGGCGTACTGCCCTTCGGACTTTTAATTTTCGGAGTTCCGTTAAGTCTCCTTGAATCCTTTATTGCAACCTTGATCATTAAAAAACTACAATGAAATGGGGCATTTTTGCCCAGGTGCATGATCCGTCAAACAATAAAATGACTTTTTATCGGACCCATCGAAAACAACGATACCATGAAAAAGATCAGTTTATTCTCTTTATTTGCACTGGTTTCCTGCGTTGCTTTTTCCCAGTGGAGCTGGCAAAATCAGCTGCCCCAGGGCAACAAACTGAACTGTATCAGGGCGATTAACACCAGCACTGTTTATGCGGTTGGGAATTGCGGCACAATCCTTAAAACCACCAACGGGGGAACCAACTGGGTCATCCTGAATCCCGGAATTTCGGCCGACTTGCTTTCCGCCTTTTTCATTCATGCCGACACAGGGTATGCGGTTGGAGCGGCAGGCGTGATCCTGAAAACCGTGAACGGCGGGGCCGACTGGATCGCGCTGACTTCAGGCAGCCAGCGGAATTTCTATTCGGTTTTTTTTACCGACTCCCGAACCGGCTATATTACCGGGGAATACGGCGAAATATTAAAAACGACCAACGGCGGAATGACGTGGGCGCACCAGACCTATGCCGGTGTTCCCAGTGATCTCCACTCCGTGTGGTTTACCGGCAACAAAACAGGATTCATTGCCTGCCGCGATGGCACCATTCTTAAAACCACCGACGGAGGGGCAACGGAGTGGTCGGTTGTGCCTACCGGCAATACAAACCCATTGTTATCGCTTTGTTTCAGCAACGCTGATACCGGGTATGCCGTTGGCTACAGCGGAACCATCTTAAAGACCTCAAACAAGGGGGTCACCTGGACTGCCTTAACCAGCAGTACAACAAAAACCCTGAATGCTGTCAGTTTCATCAATTCATCATCAGGATGGGCCGTTGGAGGCGATTCATTTCAATGCGTCCTGTTGAAAACAGATAACGGAGGGGCTGGCTGGACAGTGCAGACCGCTGATACTACCGAGGTCCTGGGAAGTGTTTCCATGGCAGGGGCCAATACGGTTTTTGCAGCAGGGATGCATGGCACCCTCCTTAAAACTGTCAATGGCGGAACATACTGGAGAAATCAATTTTCCTCCGTGACCACCTCCCGGATCGGTTCGCTCTGCTTCCCGGATGCAAATACAGGTTATGCGCTTGGGAGTAACGGGGAGATCCTGAAAACATTCAATGGGGGGGCAACCTGGGGTATTGTAAACCCTGGAAACATGTATGCATCAATTTCACTCTGGTTTCCCAGCGTCAATACCGGTTATGTGGTCGGGTACCAGGGCATGATCTATAAAACGACAAATGGCGGACTTAACTGGACCGCTCAGAGTTCCGGAACGTCCATGCCCCTTGCCTCTGTGTATTTTATCGATGAGCTCACGGGTTATGCTGCAGGAGGTAAAGGCAAAATATTGAAGACAACGAACGGAGGTTCTACATGGACCTTACAAACCACCGATACCTTAATAAATTACCGGTCTATCCGTTTTATTGACAAGAACACAGGTTACGCCGCCGGGGCATTCAGCGCGGTCATGAAAACCGTAGACGGTGGCCTGCACTGGATATCTAAACCATATTCACCGGGACTGATCGATTTCCTCGCTGTTTCTGTCATCAGTGCCGATACCTGTTATGTCAGCGGTTCTTCCGGAACGGTTATCAAAACCACCAATGGTGGAACGACATGGTCGACTGTGCTGCATAGTTTATCAGGTGAGTACCCGGCTATGTGGTTTAGTGATGCATACAACGGATACGTGGCAGGCAGCAACGGAATGATTTTACACACGACAAACGGAGGCGCCACCTGGACCACCCAGCCTTCGGGGACCTGCAATGAACTCTATTCAGTATGTTTCACCGATGCCAGCACAGGTTATACAGCAGGCAGTTACGGCACAATACTAAAGACCACCAACGGCGGAAGCCCACCGTCCACCCTTGCTGTAACCCCGTCCAACCGTAATGTTGCTTCAACGGCAGGGACCACGCAGTTCATGGTGGTTTCCAACACCTTCTGGTGGGTGTCGACCAATGCCTCGTGGTGCAATGTGACCCAGGGCGGCTCGCAAAACGACAGCATCGTGGCAAGTTATCCGGAGAACACTGCGGATTCCGCCAGGGTCGCGAAGATCACAGTTCATGCCAATGGTCTGGATTCGGTGCAGGTTACCGTTACGCAGGCGCGATCGAACATTGGTATAGGGACCATCATCGGCGGCGATCTTCGGATCTACCCCAATCCCGCCAGCAACCAGATAACCATTGATGGCCCGGGGATTATTCTGCCGGGAACCCTGGTCAGCATCACCGGAATGCACGGAGAGAAACTCATACAACAAAAAAATAACTCAAAAAACCCGGTCACAATGGATATCAGTGAATTACTCAAAGGCGTTTACATTGTCAGGATACAGGCCCTTACGGGTGTGGCGGTCAGAAAACTCGTGGTGGAATGAAAAAATTAGCATTTCCTGAAGTAAAAGACTCCGACTTTGAATTCATCAAAGAGGTCAGCGAGCACTATATTCTCCATTCAACGGCAACCTTTTTCACTGAGCCGGTAACGGTGGAGGATCTGAAGGAATTCATACTGACAGGCCATCCGAAGTATAAATCATACCTGATCATGGCCGATGGCATCCCATGTGGTTACTGTTACCTGTCGCAATACAAAAAACGGCAGGCCTACGACCGTACCGCGGAGGTGACAATTTACATGAAACCCGGTTTTACCGGCCTGGGGATCGGCACTGCAGCCATGCAGCACATGGAGCAGGCAGCGCACCAGTCAGGAATCTCCGTGCTGATCGGGATCATATCAGGAGATAACAAAGGCAGCATCCGGTTGTTTGAGAAGTGCGGCTACGGGCAATGCGCCCGTTTCAGTCAGGTGGGTGAAAAATTCGGCAAAATCCTGGATGTGGTCGCTTACCAAAAAATGACCGGCATAAGTTAAAACAACCTAATATATTGTCAATTCAAAAAAACACCGCTATCATCCCCCACTGTTCACCAATTCACCATTTCACCATTTCACCATTTCACCATTTTACCATTTCACCATTTCACCATTTTACCATTTTACCATTTTACCATTTCACCATTTCTTCTCCTCCCTTAAAAAATAAAATCCCATAAACCCTGTTTATAACCTTATGATGAAACGCGTGCTGATCTTCGTTGCCGTTTGTTTTACACTGTTCGCGGCAGTGGTCGGCAGCCTGAATTATCTCATCAATGATTCGACAAAATCCCTGCTGTACAGCGACACCACCCTGGTCCCCTTTAACAAAACCGGCGTACTGCTCGGCACCTCGAAATATGTCAAACGCGGCAGGATCAATGAATTCTGGCAAAACAGGATTGAAGCGGCCTCGGCGCTTTACAAATCCGGAAAGATAAAATACCTGATCATCAGTGGCGACAACAGCAAAGCGTATTACGACGAGCCCACTGAAATGAAAAAGGAACTTGTAAAATCAGGGATTCCCGATTCAGTTATTTTCCGGGATTACGCGGGATTTCGTACATTTGATTCGATGATCAGGGCATATAAAATCTTCGGACAAACCAGTTTTACCGTAATTTCACAGGAATTCCACAACCAGCGGGCGGTTTTCATAGCCCGCCATTACGGGATCAATGCCATAGGCTACAATGCAAAAGACGTTTCGGCCTATTACGCTTTTAAGACAAAGGTGCGGGAACTGCTTGCCCGTGTAAAACTGTACCTTGACCTGATGTTTGACAAGCAGCCGAAGTTCCTTGGAGAGAAGATAGAGATCAAATAAACACCAGCATCAGCAGAAGCAAATGAGCGTATCAAGACTTTTGGCAGCAGCGCTGCTGTTAACCATGTCGTTTTTATCCTGCGGCAACCGCCACGGCCATGTGGAAAAGGCATTCTACTATTGGAAAAACAACGGTTACAGCCTCAGTCACGACGAACTGATGTGCCTGAAAAACCAGGGAATTACGAAACTTTACGTGAAATTTTTCGAAGTCGAACCTGATGCCATCCTGGGGCAGGTGCCGGTGGCAAAAAGCGAACTGCATATCTGGAATTACTCCTTCAGCAGGGATGCCGACACTGTTTTTAAGAGCACCATGAAGGCACTGGAGATCATCCCGACAGTTTATATCAGGAATGAAGCGCTTTCAGGCGCTTCCAGCGGCCGATTGGACACCCTCGCAGACAACATTTACTTCCTGCTTGGCAAACTCTATAAAGAACACATCGACCGCACCCGGCCCGATTTTAAGGAGATCCAGCTTGACTGCGACTGGACAGGTTCAACCAGGGAGAACTATTTTTACCTGCTAAGGAAAATCAAAGCCATGTCGGGCAAGACAATTTCCTGCACCCTGCGGCTTTATCCTTATAAATACCGGGATAAAATGGGCATTCCCCCGGCCGATAAGGTCGTGCTGATGTGTTACAACCTGACAAATCCCCTGTCGGACGAAAATAAAAACTCCATTCTCGATAACCGGGAACTGGAGCTTTACCTCGCCAATACCACCAAATACCCGCTGCACCTTGACCTCGCCCTGCCGGTTTTCTCATGGATGCAGGTTTGGAAAAACAACCAGTTTTCAGGGGTCATTACGCCAAAACCCCATGAGCTCGACAGTGTCATAAAGCCCGTAAAACCTTTGTGGTACGAGGTTACCAGTGATAAGGAACTTGACAACACCTACCTGAGAACCGGCGACAAGCTCAAAGCGGAAGGAGTTGCCGCGAACGACCTGAAGGAAACAGTAGCCCTGTTGAACCGGTACATCCCGGCAGATACCAGCCTCACTGTGATCCTGTTCCACCTCGACAAAAACAATCTAACCCTGTTTGATAATGAAACGCTTACTGGTTTGTTTACTGGTTTTGGCAGGTAGCCGGTTTCCCGGCGCTTTTGCCTGTGGTCCCTACTACCCTTATGGCGACGATATCAGGTTCTCACTCCTGAAGCCCGGGGTGTTCCATTATCCCGGGTTTGCTGAATTCAATTACTCAGCCGGCCTGTTTTATTCTGCGAATTTCGGCAAGGAGACCGACCAGATCAGGGATACAACCGATACCGCAGAATTGCCTAACATCAGCCTGTGGAGAAAAAGGTGTAAAAATATTCCCGCCACCGCAGATGTTCATTCAGCAATATACCTGCCCGGCGCCGACTTTGCCAACCCGTCCTCCGCCAATTCCTTTATCAGGTACCTTCACAAAATTAACGACACGGCGGCGATCAAATACCTCGTGTTTGCCCGGCAATGCAGCCCCTTTAACACAATTATCGACGATCCGTGGGAACGGCAGGAACATGCAAAAGTTCCCCAGCGGGCGCGACTGATCAGCCAGGCGCTGGCCCGGGCCAAAGCGACTTCCGATGCTGACCTGCGGTCGCGTTACGCATTCCTGGCCATCCGCCTGGCATGGTATAACGAAGACATGGAATCTGTCAGGAAAATTTACGGGGAATTTTGTTCTTCAGGAAAACCGGGAAACATCATCGGGTACTGGTCGATGTATTTCGCAGCCAAAGCTGAACCCGACACCGTCAAACGCAACTTTTATGCGGCACAGGTATTTTCTTCTGCCCCCGACAAACGATGCGAGATCTTCTTCAATTATAACAAGGAAATTCCGGTCGGACAAACGCTGAAACTTGCAGGAAACAACAGGGAAAGAGCTGCCGTGCTGATGATGGCTGGTTTCAGAAAAACCGGAAAAACACTCGATATCCTGAGAAAATTCTATGCCTTGCAGCCAGGTTCACCCGGGCTGAGTTTTCTCCTGCTCAGGGAGGTCAACAAACTGGAAGACTGGATCTATACCCCCTACTATACCTGTTTCAACCCGTCGCAGGAACCCTGGAGAGAGGATGTTAAAACCTACCCGGAATCCAGGATTGCGGCTGACCGGAACTATGCGCGGGAACTCCTGCACTTCACCGACTCAGTCAACCTCAGCAGCGTGGAGAATCCAAAGCTCTGGAAACTTGCCAGGGGCTACCTGATGCTGATGTCAGAAGATTACGGGGGTGCTTTGTCGCAATTCAATCTTCTCGGAAATACAAGCCGGAAAGACAAAAAACTATTAACGGAAATCGACCTGTTAAAATCGCTGTGCCTTACGGCAAGGCAAAAAGAAAAAGCCGTCATTCCGGAAGAAGCCAAACGCATGCTGATGAGCGCACCGGCTGTTTCCGACCACAAATTCCTTTTTGCCATCGCGCGTGAGCTTGAATTCAAAGGGAATTCAACCGATGCCGCACTGTTGCTCTTTAAATTAAAATCCAGGGCACTGGAAGAAGATTATATCGATGAAGGCGGCGCATACTGGCGTAACGGAATTTACTGGAAATCAGCCTCCATGTCGTATACGCTTTACGTCGATTACTATGACGACTGCTTCTATTACCTTGACGCCCAATACACCACCGGCCAGTTGCATAGCCTTGTTGCAGATATGCAGGCTGCCAATGGCACCGACGCTTTCAGCAAGTGGAAATATGCGGGCGTGAAAAAGGAGATACCGCGGCTTTACGATTTGCTGGGAACAAAATACATCCGGAAAAATGAGTTGAACAAGGCGCTGGCTGAATTCCAAAAAGTCAGCGACACCCTGTGGACGTCTAATCATTATCATTTTGCCCAATACCTTGATGCCAACCCGTTTTATGCCAACATGTTCAGCGAACACGGAAAAACCAAAGGCGATACCGTTCGTTTTACTAAAACTGGCATTACCCGTACCCTCATCGGCTACCTGCAAAAAGCAGAAAACCCGGCGAACAAAGAAAGGGCGTACTATTATTTTCTTGCTGCAAACTGTTACCTCAACATGACCCAGTACGGCAATTCCTGGATGATGCGGCGTTATTTCTGGACCGCGAATATCCACCCGTCACAATTGGAGGATGATGATGAATACTTCCACTGCAACCTGGCCAGGACTTATTATCTAAAAGCCGGGGAGGCAAGCAGGAATAAAAAGTTCGCCGCCCTTTGCCTGCGCATGGCCGGGCGTTGCGAGGATTACAGGATCAATAACGTCAGCATCGGCTACGAACCTCAAAAACCCCTTGCTGAGAACAAATATTACACCGATTTAAAAAAAGGCTACCCTGATTTCTACGAAGAATTGGTAAGCAATTGCGAATCGTTTGACCGGTATTTTAATTCAAGGAATTAAGGCTGCCATATTTGATCTGACAAATAACTTTTTTTTTCTTTGGCACCTGTAAAAACTATATTTGTAGCGGCAATTCATTGAAAGCAGGACGAGCTGTTTCTTCCGCTAAATGTCATTGCTGATCCTGCTGCACAACAATTAACCGGCTAACTATTTCTCCATGCAAAAGCTTCTCCTCTCCGTTACATTCATGTTCCTGCTTGTTTCAGCCGTGTTTGCTGATGAACTTTCCGAAGGTTATTCCGCATTCATTAAAAATGACATCAAACAGGCATACCAGCATTTTACGGCGGCCACGCTGGTCCCTGAAACGAAAGCCGAGGCTTTTTTGATGCTCTCGCTGCTAGCCACCGTAGACCAGGAACAACCTGTTGCATTTAACTATTTTCAGGAATTTTACAAGAGTGCCCCCAATCCGGATCCATACGCAATGGCCTTGTTCCGCCATAAAAGCGTTCTTGGGTATGAAAGCCTGAAAACCAAAGCACAGATAGAGTGGCTGCTTGAACTAAAAAAAAGGGCGGACCTCGATCCTACCCTGAGGACGCATGTGTACGATGAATTCGCAAAATATTACGAGCTCCTTCACGATCTCACCAAATCGAGGGATAATTTCTCGAAGGTGGGCGCCGTCATGGAGTGGCAGATTGCCGGTGATTTTGAGAATATCTCGGCAAGCGGGTTCGACAAGGATTATGCCCCTATCGCGCATCCCGAACCAGATGCTGTTTTTAAAAACAAGATCAATGCGGATATTAAATGGTTCGATCTTTACAAGCAAGTTCCGGGAAAATGGGTCGACTTCACCTACAACTTCAACTGTGAAAATGTGGTGATTTTTGCACAGTCGTTCTGCAACAGTATGGCCGACCAGCAGGCTTACCTGCGCATCGGAACGTCAGGTTCCCTGAAATTATGGGTCAACGACCAGCTGCTTTTTAAAGAAGAAGAGGAACGCAACAATGGCATCGACACATACATCATCCCGGTAAAGATTTTCAAGGGGAACAACCGGATCCTGCTTCAGATCGGCTGCAGCAAAATCGATCAATGCAACTTTATGATGCGCGTTACCGACAAGGAAGGCAACCTCCTGCCAAACCTCACTTTTTCCAAAAAATACCAGCCATACAGTAAAACCAGCCAGGAGGTGCAGGCACCGGTTGCTTCCCTGGCTGAGTCGTTTTTGACAGCACAGATTCAAAAATACCCGGAGAAACTGGTCAATTACATCGTGCTGGCCAATGCCTACCTGTCTAACGATAAAATTCACGACGCGCTCGATATCCTGTTAAAAGCGCAGAGCATGGCGCCAAATTGCAGTTTTATCCTGGAACAGTTGTCGGAACTTTATATCCGCGATAAAAACAGAACCTCCACCAGCCTGACCGAGGAGAAACTCAAAGCACTCGATCCCGACAACCCCGACGTGCTGAACTACATCATCAACAATGCCTTTGAAGCGGAGAATTACAAGGATGCACGGCAGTACATCGAAAAGAAGGAAAAACTGTATGGAGAAAACAAAGACCTGCTCTACTACAAAATAAAACTGGCGCTTGCTGAAAAAAAAGCCGAGGAATATGGCGCCCTTATCGACAAGGCATACAATAAATATCCTGACGATTACACGTTTGTCTACAACAAATTTTCCCTTGAAAAAGAGGTGAAACACAACCAGAAAGGCGCCATCAGGTTATTAAAGGAGTTTACGAAATCCTATTTCAACCGAAGCGCCCTCAAAACCCTGTCGGATGAGTACATTGAATCAGGCCAGGACAACGAGGGGGTCGACATCCTGAAGAAGCTGCTTGAATATTGCCCGTTCAGCGACGAATATAATAAACAGCTGGGACTGTATTACCTGCACAGCGCCAATTACGCCACCGCCAGGCCCTACCTGGAGGAATGCCTGAAGATTGCACCCTATTATGGGCCCTACCATGGAAATTATGCCCGGCTGTTCGAAGAATCGGGCGACAAAGGGAAAGCCATCGAAGAATACAAAGCTGACATTGCCTACAAACCCGATGATTATCCGGCCATCAGGAAGTTGCGTGAACTCCAGGCTAAAAAAGAGGTCTTTGAATATTTCCCGGCAACGGATTATTACAAGCTCTTCGACAATTCACCTTCCGCTTCCGATTATCCTTCCGATAATTTCATCTGCCTTACCGAAGAAAAACAGGTGGTTGTATATGAAAACAGCGGCTTCGAGTCGCGCCAGGTCCTCATGTACAAAGCCCTTACGCTGAAAGGCATAGATTATCTGAAAGAATACAAGATCGGTGGCAACGGAAACGAGTATTTTACCATCGAAAAGGCAGAAGTGCTAAAGAAGAACGGCAACAGGCTGCAGGCGGAGGTGAACGACAACCACATTGTTTACACCTCGCTTGAACCGGGCGACGGCGTCTTCCTGATCTTTAAGAAAAGCAAGCGCATCACCGACCAGATATCGAAACAATTTTACGAAAAACTCCTGCTGAATACCTGGTACCCTTCGCTGAACATACAGTACAGCCTACTGATCGCAAAGGACCTGAAGTTTGATTATAAGGTCGATAATTCATCCGTGAAGCCGGAGATCACCAGCCAGGATGAATTCAGGCTCTATTCCTGGAAAAAGACCATGAACAAGGCGATGCCCATGGAATCGTACATGCCTTCGATGGTTGATATTGGCGAGCTTCTCAGCATTTCCAGCCTGCCCGACTGGGATTACCTCTCGAAGTGGTATTATGATATTTCCAATACCAAAACAAAACCTGATCATGAGGTAACCGAAACAGTGAACGCCCTGCTGAAAGGCAAGGAAAACCTGAACCAGCTTCAAAAAGCGCGGATATTCTACAATTTCATTGAAGAGAACATCCGATACAGCTCTGTTTCCTTCCGCCAGAACGGCGTGGTTCCTCAAAAAGCTTCCGATGTGCTCATCACCCGTATCGGCGATTGCAAAGACCTTGCCGTGTTATATACCTCCATGTGCAGTGTTGCCGGGATCAAGGCCGAAATCGTCCTGGTCATCCGCCGCCAGAACGGCACGAACTGGATGAGCCTCCCTTCCTTCAATTTTGATCACGCCATTGCCAAAGCCTTTCTCGACGGCAAGGAGTATTATATTGAGCTCACATCAAACTACTATCCCTTTGCCGCGTTGGGGGAATCACTGCTCAATGCTGTTGTGCTTGACATTGACAATGATCCTGCCACCCATGTCGTTCCGAAACTGCTTTCACCAGTCACCCGCCAGCCCAACAACCTGTCGAGAAAAGCACGGGTGACCTTCAGCGGGGAGAGTATGGTAAACGAGATCACCACGCAGCGTACGGGAGCCCTGGCAGCCGGAACACGTTCCTATTACCGTGACCTGGGCAAGGATGAACGGGAAAAGACCTTCACAAAATCGATCACCGATGCCTATCCCAACATCAAGTTGCTTTCGCTCGGTTTCAGCTCAACCCTGGATAACTGCGCCGATACGGTTACCTATACCTATTCCTTCTCGGCCCCGAAGGTGTTTACAAAGATCAACGACCTCGCGATCCTGAAGCTGCCGCTTACCGAAAAACTTACTCCCATGGACTTCCTGTCAATTGAAGAACGCAAATTTCCCATTGAAGTGTGGAAATACACCACGTGCGATACGATCACCGAGCATGTTACAATAGTTTTTCCCGAAAACAAGCAACTGGCAGAAGTTCCGAAATCGGTTCACTATGCATGTAACCAGTGTGATTACACCTTAACCTTCAACGTTCATGGCAATGAACTGGTGGTCGACAGGCTGATGGTTTACCATGACAATTATGTTCCCGTGGCCGATTATACCGGCTACCGCAACTTTATCGAATCGGTGGTAAACTCGGATACCCAGCAGATCGGGTTTAAATAAGGCCTAAACAATAACCGGATATTTATGGTTTTTTTAACCACTGAGACACGAAGAACACTTAGAATCACTATGCAGGTTCACCTCAGCTATATTATTCTCAGTGTTTCCAGGTGTTCTCAGTGCCGCTGTGGTTTCTTTTTCCTGGCCAACTCACAACTCATAAAAAAATGATTCCGCATAAGGAAATGTTCAACCCTCCTAAACCTGACTTCCATGAAAAAAGCAATCCTGATTCTGTTGATGTTTTCTTCCATGCAATTCACGCTAAATGCGCAAAAACTCTATTTCAAGGGCCAGATCGGATACGATTTTGGGTTCATGAAATCCCAGAGTAATTTCGTTTCCAGCGATTACGTCACTACTTCCGACACGACCATCGTCTCCAATTCGTACCAGTCGTACAGGAATTCATTCGCCACCGGGGCTGCGCTCTCTGCCGGCCTTGGCATTATGATCACAAAGGATATCGGACTGGAACTTACCGGTTTCTACACCGCCTGCATGCAAAGAAAGTTCGCATCTGAAATTCACATGCAGGACATAGGCGGCTACAGGTTTAATGCTTACAGCGATTATAGCGTGATGGGGACCAGTTTTGGGGTAAAGCAAGCAGTGCGGTATACCTTTCCCGGCAAGGAGCTCAGGCCATTTATAAGGTTTGGCGCAATGCTTGATTTTGCCAGTGCAAACGAAACCATGAAAATGGATGTCAGCACCGACAATCCCTACTATTACCCTTACGGCGGGATGGAATACACGCTGCAGTATAAGCAGCGGCTCTCGGTCGGGATGAACCTGGCGATAGGACTCGAATACCTGATCCTGGAAAAACTATGGCTCTATGCTGAACTTGAGGGCAACATGGTCAACTATTTCCCGGCAGCTGCGACGTACACCCGTTACATCACAAACCGCCAGGATATCACTGCCCATCTGAGCACCCATGACAAAGAGATCATTTTCGTTGATCAATACAGCGATGCCGGCAACAAATCGGCCAGCGAACCCCGGAAAATGCTTCCTGTCCACTTTTCATTCAGTTCGATCGGGTTTAATGTGGGATTGAAGTACACGTTGTTTGATTAGCGTAAGGCCTGTAACCGGCGATTTTTTTTCCGCAAAATTGCACGGATTTTTGTGGCCATGGAAGTGATAAAATGCTTAATTTGCACTACTTATTGGCAACCTCAAAGATCGTTGACCTGTAATTCGAAAAGTCATACTACCCGGAAACTTTAAAACATGAAAAAAATGAAAAAAATCTATCTGATGCTGTTTTCACTGGGATTTATCCTGTCGGGATGGGCCCAAACCTTAAATGAAAGTTTTGATGGTGCAACTTTCCCTCCTGCCGGGTGGCAAAACATCCAGGTTGGGGGCACCGGGTTGTGGAAACGTGTTACCGCCGGCGTGGAACCCAATTGCAGCCCGCACAGCGGGGCAGGCATGGCAGAGTATAACAGTTATGACTACCTGGGTGGAGCGAATGCATTGCTGGTTTCACCCGCATTGACCTTTACCGGTTCGTCAGTACATGTTTTCAGTTTCTGGCAATACGGTGATTCGGGCTGGCCAATTTACAACGACAGCCTCGGCGTTTATTACAATTCCTCGGCCAGCCTCACCGGCGCAACATGGCTGGCAACGATTCCAAGGTACAACCCTGTGGATGGATGGTATAAGCACAGCTACCTTCTCCCGGCCAGCCTTACCGGAACCAAATATCTTATTTTCAGGGGATACAGCAAGTATGGCAACAACATGTTTGTGGATGATGTAACGCTGGTGGTTCCACCGGCCGACGATCTGTCGACCATGTCAATCAATAATGCCATGTATTTAACGGATACGGTACCAACAATACCTTCGGCCACGATAAAAAACACCGGTTTAACCACTGAAACCGCTTTTCATGTGACCTGCAAGATTTATAATTATGCCAATAGTGAAATATATTCAAACGATCAGACCATTCCGACCCTGGCTTCCTGGGATACCGCCGTCGTGAACTTTGCATCCTTTTCACTCCCGGCAGCCCAGGCCATCTACAAAATGAAGATATACACTTCGCTGGCCTCCGACATGGATCATTCCAACGACACCCTGGTAAAAACGGTTTACACCTACACACACGACAAACAGGAAGTTTTACTGGAAATCGCAACCGGTACCTGGTGCCAGTACTGTCCGGGAGCGGCCATGGGCGCTGATGACCTGGTTACGAACGGCAACCAGGTAGCGGTTGTGGAAAATCACAACGGCGACGCCTACGCCTATACAGCCTCGGATGCGCGGAACACCTATTACGCCGTCACGGGATATCCTACCGCCGTCTTCGACGGGATTAAACAGCTTGTGGGTGGCGATCATTCAGTGAGCCTGTACACATCGTATTTGCCAATATACCAGTCAGAATATGCATACAAAACAGCCTTTGGCGTTACCGTCGGCAATGGCACCAGGGCTGGCAACGTGTACAATGTATCTGTAACGGTTGACAGGTATGGCGAGACACCTTTTTCAACCAGCAACCTGGTGTTGCACCTTGTACTGACTCAATCGCACATCATGGTCAACTGGCAGGGGCAAACCCACCTCGAATTTGTAAACCGGGCCATGCCGCCTGATGCCTCGGGAACCCCGGTCAACCTGCAAACCGCGAACCAGGTAACGGTTCCTTTAACCTTCACCGTCAACCCTTCGTGGGGTGGCGACCTTGTAACCGATTATGAACTGGTTGCCTGGGTCCAGGATTTAACCACCAAGACGGTGGTCGACGCTGAAAAGGTCAACCTGCAATCCATCCTGGTCGGAGTGAACGACCATACCCCCGGGCAGGGCGACATGAAAATTTACCCCAACCCGGTTAGAAACACCGTCACGGTCGAAACATCGCAATCCTTTGTCAACAGTATGCTTTCGGTATACAATATCAGCGGGCAGGAAGTGCTGACAAAGAAGGTAGTTTCCTCCAAAACGCAACTGGATCTGAGCCGTTTTGCCAAGGGTGTTTATACCATCCGGATTGTAAACAAGGATAAGGTTGAAGTGGGGAAGATTGTGAAGGAATAGTTTTCCTTCGGTGATATTTCATGGTTTGCATTAATTTAAGGAGAGAATTCCAATTACAGATTTTCATTGACTGTGATGCCAATGAAGTTTTTGACGTCCTTTTAACGAAAAAACAGAGCCTGGTATTTTTAGGTTTCCAACGTGTGAAATGCTATTTACACACTGATTAACTTTTTTCTGCTTATACCATTTTCATTGAAGATTAGCTCCAAATCACCTTTCCTTGTGCACTGGACTGGAAAAGACCTGGATAAGGACTTCAATAATGACCTGATAGATCTTTCATCACTTTATGCCAAATATGAAGATCGTTTAATAAACACATTATCAACCGGATTGTGGATGATGAGCTCACATGAGACTCTGCGACTTGAAAATCGCTGGTATGACACTTATTATCCAATGACTTGCTTTACGGAGATTCTTCTTTCAAAAGCAGTTAACCATGCCTCAAGATATGGCAGATTAGGATTTGGATTCACACGTGATTTTGTGTTAGACGCGGGTGGATCTCCGGTCCTTTATTTGAGAAATCATCCAAACGACAGCATTTACAAGATGATTTCCACGATTAGTGCAAATATTTCTGACGTCGAGCAGCTAATTCTTGAAAAAGCTTTAAATGAAAACTATGGCCCTTCAAATGACCCAACAATTATTGAATTGCCTGAAGATGATGAATTAGTTTATACGCTGCAGAAAGTATCAGAATCCAGAATGCTATTTAGTCAATTTCAATCTTTTCTAAAAATTATGTCTAATTATGAAAAAGATGATTATTTATTTTTAGAGGAAGCTGAATGGAGAATTGTTCATTCAAATAATTGGTATACAAAACCGGTATCTGAAGGAAGAACTACCACAAAACTGGGTCGAACCCTACAGAATGCCAACCTGAATTTAACGAAGCCTTTGAGGATACAACCCAACATTGCCAAAGTGGATGGTATCGAAGGGACTGTTAAACCAAAGTTAGGTACTCCGCAATATTTCATTAAATTTTCTCCAGATGATCTTTCTTTGATTATTTTCCCTGATGCGCATATCCGTAAACAAGTTTACAACAATTCTACCTTCCAAAATTGGTTGAAAGGAAGGGAAAACCCGTTACCCCTCTTGACAGTAGACGAATGCATAAGTTTCTAACACCTAAAATGAAATGTCAACAAACGGGAGTTGACTCTTGCATAATCCACTTTACTGATAATTTCATCAACTCATCAACTTCTTTCAATTTCAACAACAGGAAATTCTAATCTGCACCTTTTCCAAAACTCATTCCCATCAATTTCAGTCAGGTACTTGTCAAAAAAATCCAGAGTCTCTTCTTTCATGGTTGGAATGGCTTCATTGAACTTCTCACGAAAATTAAGCCAGTCACTGGACCTGGGATTAATAACTCGTTTTGATGAAAAATTCATTGCCCTAAAGATTACCATTGGATCGTGGTGATAGTGGCAAGAACTCAAACAATTCCCAATGAACTTTGGATAAAGTGTCAATCCCCTGAATTTTTCATACTGATCCCTGAACTGTGAATAGCACACCATATCAGTAAGTACCGTATAAAATAGAGCAATGCCAAAATTTACCTTATTATCCTGTGTTAAAAAATCTAAATGCTCACAATCCCTTGTCAGCCGATTAAATTGAACAGTATAACCATCGTGTACCTGCTTAAGATGAAACCTGCTTTCATCAGGGATTGTTGAGAAAAACCTGTGAAGGTCTTCCCTGAATTTTGTCTTGTAATATGTTTCAAAGTTGTTCATTTTCATCTGGCTATGCATAAGCAATCGATTTGTAGATATTATTTTTTTAGCTCATTATATTGTTCATCCAACTCTCCTTCGCTTCGGGGAATACGGATCGGCTTGGGTTTCGCCCCCGCCTGACCCGCCTGACCCTGAGATTTCTTTAAGGACACCGGAGTAGAGATCACGGGTGCGCTGCCCAAGTTCTGGATTTGTTTTCTGCGAGCTGGGGATACCTTGTTCCGCTTGTCCAGCCACTTGATTATTTCCTGTTCCTTCGCTATGTCTCTCATGGTTTGTTTTTTTGCTCCACCATTTGCTCCTGCGCTTTCCTTAAGGGCACCTGAGTACAGATAATGGGTTCGTTTCCCAAGTTCTGTATGTGTTCGATCCACGACTTCGGCACTTTGTTTCTGGTTCTCAATTCTTTGATTATCGCCAGTTCCCTCTGAATGTCTCTCATGGTTATTAGGAATTTGGTCGTGGCAACATTACCACTGGTATTAGACCCTTGCCTTTACAGGGGTTTCGGATTATTGGGGCTTTTCCTTAACGGTATCAACCATCGTGTAATGGATTTGCAATCTCATTGACTCCGCAGGGGTATATTGCTTTAATGCCTTGTCAAAGTGATATCTGCACACGTTTTGTGGGTAGTGGATCAGGTTCTTGCAGAGTTTACCATTATCCTCAACCCACTTGCATGGGTAAATGAGATTGGCAAGACAGAAAAAAAACAAGATCATGGGTTTTGCGATCATGGAATTTGGTTTTTGGTTGTGTCAACATTGCTGCCTGGGTTCATATTCCAGTCTTTACTGGGTTTAAGGCTTACTGAAGATGTAGATGTTTTATCTTTACCGTTGTTGAAGTTCGATTTAGGAAAAGACCCTTCCACCCCTTCAATGGCTGGTTTGACCATTGGAACAACTATCACGGGCGTTCTGAATAAATCGTTCACCATTTTGAGATGCTCCGGTGTTACCCCGTTTGCCCTGTTCCACTTGTCTGCCAAGGCTATTTGCCGTTGAGTTCTGTTCATTTTTTTTGATTTGATAATTTGTTCCTACTGTCAACAACCCGCATATTTTACGGGATACCTGCTATTCCCTTCTACCAAGGGTGAGGTCATAACCGCATTGCCGAGCAGATCGGTTGACGGTCTGGCATGTGAACCGGTAGTTTTTTTTATGACTGATCCAGTGTGGGCGATACAGACAATTAACATCAGGATTGTTTTAATGCGTGGTTAATGCTGGTTTAAAGATGTATAGACTGCGATTACGGGGTTTCCGAACTTTTCCTTGTGGTGTTTGTCAGTCTCAGGGCTTGTGCCAAAGCTTTTTTTCAACCGGTCAACATACAATAATTGGATATCAAATGGTTTCAGGGGACAGAAAACCAAAGTTGCTAATTTGCCCTTTTCACCAAACAGGAATGCAGCCTATCCATATTTAATGGCTAATTGAATAGCTCGTTCCTGTGTAATTTGAAAAATAAAAAACCCGGCAGATGCAGGACAATTGTCATCATCACCCTTCACTTCTCCATGGTGAGTCTCATATCCCGACAGGTCATGTTCAAGTTCCCTGTACCGTTTTAAATTTTCTTCAGGAAACAGGATTTGTCCAATAGGATTTGATGCGGTAAGGAAGGCGAAGGAATTCTTTCCGAGCAGTTCCAGGCGTTGATCCATCTGGTCGCTCATTGCGTTGATACGGATGTCAAGTTTCATGTTAAAATCATGATACTTGTCAAGCAGGTAGAATTCCATGAGGGTTTCAAGGTTATAACCCTGACCAGGCAAAGAATCTGATTTTTTTGTTTCCATACGATAAAAGTTTAAATGGTTAAACAATATCGCATCAGGCAAACGGGCGGAAATTGAAAGGAGGAATGTTGCTGAACATTTTTGACCTTGCGATCCGCATCGTTTTACCACCGTGGTGTTCTACTCGGTTGGTACCCTTAAAGGGTTCTTGATGCCTGACAAAGGTACGACATGTTTTCCCGGATTATCCTCCACATTGAAAATAAACATTTTACTGTGAAGAAATGGGTAACGGTTTCAGAACAGGAGGAATTGCCGGGCAGAGCGTAGCAAAGTATAAAATTCAGATTTCACATTTCACATTTCATTTTTTTTGAATTCTGATATCTGAAATGCGAAATCTGAAATGTGAAATCTGAGACTCCTTTGAAATGAAACTTACGGAAAATCAGGGCATAAAAAAAGCCCCTTGCAGGGCTTTTTGCGGACCGGACGGGACTCGAACCCGCGACCTCCGCCGTGACAGGGCGGCATTCTAACCAGCTGAACTACCGATCCTCGAATGTGCTGCAAAAGTAACCTATTTTTTCCAATCTACCAACATCTTTTAAAATTCTTTCTCAAAAGCGCCATTAATTGTTACCGCGTGGCACGGCACCCTAAGTTTCTCAGATTCCCGGAGCCATTGTTCCGTCCGTAAACGGCTGACAGTCGCGTCGATAATGATTTGCCGGGGATGATAAAACTTAACAGCATCAAAAACACTGACTGCCGGATTCCCTGATAAAATAAGGTACTCAACATGGAGCCTGCCGCGAAAGCCCTTTGGAATCGGCCTGGCCAACAAGGCTACCCGGTGAAATCCCGATTGAAAGAAGTTTCCGAAACGGATCAGAGGAATAATCCGGCCCTCCCCTTGCGACCCGGGGTGCGCCCTCCCAAGCCAGTACTCCCTGGATATTCTGATGCCATGCGCATCCAGGTCGGCCTGCACGATGTCGCGGTTCATATTACCGGTCCAGGCATCCATGGCCGAAAGGGTATTATAAAAGATTACAGCCCGGTTCTGGTCGGTGAACTCGTAGAGAGCGGCATGGGGCGAATTGAATACAACGAAGCGCGAAGCCCCCTGACGATCCAGCTTTTTATGCACTGCGGAAATGTTCATTGTCAGGGCAACAACCAGGAAGATCCATAGCCAGACCGTGTGTTTCCGCGTCAGGAACAGAAATCCCGCCGCAATGACCATGTACAGGAAAAGCATCTCCGTTGTCGATATAAAGATCCCCCGGGTGGTCGAACAAGGCAGTTGCTCGACAAAATGAATGATCGAGTTTAGCAGCCACACCAGGAAGATCAGTACTTTGGCGCTCAGGATCGATATGACGGGGATGGCGCCGGCAGCCAGGGCGAAGATCCCGACGTATATGACCAGGCTCGACAAAGGAATCACGAAAATATTGGTAACCATGAAGTAGTTCGGGAACTGGTGAAATGTAAAAAGCGTTATGGGCAGGGTCCCCAGTTGCGCGGCAATGGAGCAGGCAAGGATCGACCAGATTTTATCGGGTAGCCAGGCCGAAGTAACATACAAGTCGTAGATGGGTTTGTAAAGAATAACAATGGAGGTCACCGCCAGGTAAGAAAGCTGGAAACTGACGTCCCGGATGAGGAGCGGATCCATGTCCAGGATAAAAAACACGGATGCCGCCAGTATGTTGAACATATTGGGCGACCTGTTCAGTGATTTCCCCAGGATGGGCAGACTGAGCATGGCTGCCGAGCGAAGCACGCAGGGGGAAAGCCCGGTAAGCAGTGCGTAGAACCAGATAAAAACAAGCAATGTAATGGCTTTGACAAACCGTCCGGCCCGGTTCCGGTTTAGAAAACCCAGTAAAAATTCAAGAAAAATGTAGATGATCCCCACATGCATCCCCGAAACCGACAGGATGTGCATGGCGCCGGAAGCCGCATAATCCTTGCGTAACCCGGCATCGATTTCGCCGACATACCCAAGCAGCAAAGCCGAAGCTACAGCAAACTCCTTCCCCTTCACCTGGTTGGCGCGCAACATATTCAACAACCGGTCGCGAAACTGGAATGCAACCCGCTTGACGATCCCCATGGGCGGAAGATGAACCGGCGCCCAATCATGTACCCTGGCATAGCAACGGTGGGTAACCCCCATGTTTTTCAGGTAGGCCGTGTAGTTAAACGAATGGGGGTTTGAATTATCGGTTATTTCGGAAAACCCGGCATGCAGCAGGATGAAGTCGCCATACTGCAACGGCTTTGCACCGGGTAAAACCTGCAGGTAACCCAGGGCTTTGCCGCTTGCCCTTACCCATCTCCCATGATCACGACGATACCTGGCATCCAGCATGGCCTTGATTACATGCCCGTTGTTGCCGGGAGGTTCGGCGATCGTTGCCATGAACAATCCATCAGGGCAATGGCCTAAAAAGTCACAATCGAATGAAGGACGGTGGATGGAGGATATCCCGAATCCCGCCAGGATAAGAAAAAGGTTGATCAGGAGACCCGAGATCCAGCGGTAACCGTAGCCGGAGACCGTGAGGAGAAAAACCCGGTTCAGGATCAGTAAAAAGCATAACGATGCCAGGATGAAAAAAAACGGGATCCTGCCGTTACCGGCAATGATTTCAGTAACAATCCCGGCTAAAAAGGGAAAAATAAGCCGGAGCAGCGGATAGGGCCTCCAGGAGTTCATACATGTTTACCTTTTCTACCTGCTTAATCGGAAAAAAAGGAAAAGGTAAACATCATTTTACTTTTTGTTCATAACTTTATACTGTTTATCAACCCGTTATGATATTATTTCTGAAATATGGTGCAAACCAGGTTCATTTCCGTACAAGGGGTGCCATTATTTAAGCTAATTGGATTGCCTTGGAAATGGACCAAAGGCTGATTTATTTTATCGAAAACAGCCTTCTAAAAGGATGCTGACTTTGACCCGGTGTTGCTTTCATTAAGATAAGAAGCAACCGAACCTCCCTTGTTGGAGCCGGAAGTTCTGCACATTCAAAACAGCAAACATCGAATCCACTACGCTGTACTACCTATTAAAAGTGTATGATTTATCCTAACTTTGCACTAAATTGATGCTGGCATGTACAGATTTTTATGGATCACTTGTTTCTTGCTTTCAGTAACGCAAATCAAAAGTGAAAACCCTGATAGTCTGCGCATTTCGGTTGAAGCAGCAGGAACGCCGAAGGATAAAATCCCTCCGCTCATCATTCTTTCGCAGTACTGGAGCGCCCATAATCTGGATTCTGCCATTTATTATTCCGGAGAACTGCAAAAAGCAGCCCTGGCAGTGCAGGATTCCGAAGCGTATTTCCGGGGATGTTACAACCTGGTTTCTGCTCTTTATGAAACCGACAAAAGGGAAAATGCGCTTGTTCAGGGACAAAAAGCCATTGCTTATTTCGGTAAAAAAAAACACAAGGCACATAAGGTAAACCTGTTGGTTCTGGTAGCTGAAAAAAGCAGGATATTTGGTCACTATGAAGCTGCTATCAGGTATTTCGGGGAAGCTTCCCATTGCGATATTTCGGATATGGACAATATGGAGGCCTATATTTTCAGCCGGATGGCTGCTGTTTGGTTCGAGTTAGAAAAATATCAATTAGTTGAGGCGTACATCGATTCATCGCAAAGGGTATTAAAGCCAGGGAGAAACGAGCGTATTTCGATCAGCAACCTCGAAATTATGGGAGCTTCACAACGCAAACAGGGGCATTACCAAAAGGCGATTGGTTTCTTTCAGGAAGCGTTGAAAAGAATTACGGATACAAGTTTCATTTTAATTGAGGCTAACCTCTATAACAATCTCTCACAGACATACATGGCTATGAATGATTTCCCAAATGCGCTTTCGTGTGCGGTGAAGTCGAACGAGGCTGCCGCGAAAGCCCAAAATAAAATTCTGCTCGAATCCGCAGCCGAATGTCTGGCAAAGGCGTATTCCGCGACAGGCAATTACAAACAAGCCTATAAATATCTCGAGATTAAGGAAAATCTGAAGTGGCAGCGGTATGCAGAAGCCCACGATAAACTCATTGCCGAGATGAATGCCCAGTATGAATCCGAAAAAAAGGAGTCGCGTATTGCCGAGCAAACATATCTGATCAGGCTGGAGAAAAGAGAGAACAACTTCCTCACCGCCGGAATTATTCTGGTGGGTTTGATATTGGGATATGTTTTCTTTACGCAGTGGAAATTAAAAAAGGTCAATCGCCTGCTGTTTCTGAAAAATGAGGAGATTAACAGGCAGGCAGGAGAGCTCGAAACCAAGAATCAAAAATTGCATGATTTGTCAGACTTTAAAGAAACCATGACCAGCATGATCATTCATGACCTGAAGAATCCGCTGAATACCATGATTAACCTCGAATATATAGCGAAAAACTCACGGAATGCCAGGGAGATCGTTGAAAGAAACGGAAGGCTGATGCTCAACATGGTGATGAACATTCTGGATGTTTACAAATACGAACACACCGCTTTAAAAATCAGGGAAGAAGCCGTAAATGTCGGTAAAATAACCAGGGAGGCATGCAACGACGTGAGATTGCTGGCGCAGGAAAAAAATCTGAATATCAACATCATTGCGAACACCAACTTTACCATAAATGCCGACAGCGAGCTGGTTCAACGGGTGTTTTCCAATCTTCTTGCCAATGCCATCAAGTTTTCAAAAAACGGCGAAAGTGTTGATATCAAGTTATTGGAAGGAGAACCTGGATGGCTGAAAGTTGAAGTTTCCGACAAAGGTGAGGGCATTGATGCAAAGATTTTGTCCTTAATTTTTGAGAAATTCATTCAAGCCGAAAAGAAAAAATCAGGATTGGCAGGCTCAACAGGATTGGGTCTTGCCTTTTGTAAGATGGTTATCGAAGCGCATGGCGGAACCATTGGAGCGACTTCGGAAAAAGGGACCGGGTCGGTATTCTGGTTTACGCTGCCATTAATTAAAAATCAGGAAAGCGATGATACCCCTGTTGAAATCCAACAGATTTTGAACAACACGGAAAAGTTGCAATTAAGTAAAACAGCCCTCGATGAAATTGCTCCCTACGTCTCGGAGCTCAGGAAACTCGAGGTGTTTGCTGTAAGCGAAATTCATGCCTGCCTTAAATCGATCCCTGTTTCAAAAGCGGTTGAAGTGCAGCACTGGAAAGAGGAAGTTTATCTGGCTGTGGATACGATGAACGACCGATATTATCATTCGTTAATAAATCAATTATAATGAAAGACAGAACCATACTTATTGTGGATGATCTTGTTGAAAACCTTCAGGTGATCGTTTCGATTTTTGAGCAAAACCGCCCCGACCTGGTCATCTATCAGTCTGACAGCGGCAAAAGGGCGTTGGATGTGGCGATCAGGACTTTGCCCGCCATTATTCTTACCGACTGGGACATGCCCGGAATGTCGGGTATTGATTTGATCCTTGAACTTAAAAAACACAAAGCGACACGTGGTATTCCTGTGATTATTGCAACCGGCATCATGCTTTCGCCAGAAAATCTAAGGGAAGCCCTCGAAGCGGGCGCGGTCGATTTCTTAACCCGGCCCATAAATGCCGTAGAATTGCTCGCCCGAACACACGCTGCATTGTTGCTTTCAGAGCAGCATAAAAATGCGTTGGCCGAAAAAGACCGGCAGCTTGCTGAAATTGCCCTCGATGTATCTAAAAACGAGACTTTCCTTGACAAATTCAAAAAACAAATCGAGTGCCTGCTACTCACTATCCCTGTTGAACAAATTCATGAAAAGGAGGTGTTAGCCGATATTATTTCCAACCTCGACAGCCATTTGAATCACAACAACTGGCAGCGTTTCCACCTTTCCTTTGAAGCTGTCCACACTGGTTTTATTCAAGTTCTTGCTGAAAAACATCCCGAACTCAGCCCCGCTGAGGTTAAGCTTTGTATTTTTCTGAAACTTGGCATGAACACCAAAGATATTTCAAACCTGCTTTACCTTACCCCGGAAAGTATCAAAGTTGCACGCTCACGACTCAGGCAAAAGCTCAGGCTTACCCACACCCACAATCTCCATAATTATTTGTCGGCGTTTTAAGCAGAATCTCTCGACTCCCCGATTTCCCGGCCCATCCCTCCGTTTCTTTCTCTTCCCACCCCTCCGTCTTCCCTGGTGTTGATGCTGTCAAAGCATGTTAACCTTTTGCTAACCTTTTCCCCCACCTTGTTAACCTTTTGCTAACCTTTTGATTGCCCGCGGAGTGTTTTTTAAGTATACTATTGCTGCTGAATTTAATATAATGAAACCATTTGAACCACTTGATGGTGAAGTCGAAATTTGCGCTTTCGGCAAAACAATCCTTCTCAAAAGTAAAATACCTGTTCCGCGATGCTGGATAAAAGTAAGTGATCCGGCAGGGAAAATTTTATTTAAAAAAATTGTGAACGACTTAACAGAAACAACAATTCAATTAAACCTCGAAGGTGGATTCTATGATGTTACTGTTGTGACCGAAAAAAGCTTTGCCATGAAGATGGTTTTTCTGGAATGATTCTCCGCTTTTGCTCAGCGATGGTTACTGAGTGAAGCAGAAACCTTGTTAACCTTTTGCTAACCTTTTTCCATGTCTTGTTAACCTTTTGCTAACCTTTTGACTGCCTGTTTCCTGTTTTTTCATCATAGTATTGCAACTGATCTAAACAGATGTTTAAGCCTGGCAGGTTTTCAACCCCTGTCAGGGGTACAGTTTCCGGAATTAATAATAAAACCTGAAATCCATATGAAAAACCTTTTATTTACACTTTTGATTGCAGCTGCGATGCTCCTCAGCATCCAAAGCCATGCCCAGACCGGAGTAGCCATCAACCCAACCGGCGCCGACGCCGACAACAGCGCCATGCTCGACGTGAGCGCTGGAAACAAAGGTATCCTGGTGCCACGGATGACGGCGCTGCAGCGTACCGGCATTTTAAATCCTGCCAAAGGGTTGCTTGTTTACCAGAATGACGGAACAGAAGGTTTTTATTATTTTGATGGCACTGCATGGACCCGGCTTGCAAACGGTACCTATACCGAAACCGACCCGGTGGTGAAAGCCATCAATGGAATTGTAAAATCCAACGGGACCACGATTTCATCCGCAATGGCCGGCACCGATTACCTTACCCCATCGGGAAGTGCGGCCTCACTCACCAGTTTCCCGACGCTCAACCAAAATACTACCGGCACGGCCGCCAATGTTACCGGCACGGTTGCCATTACCAACGGCGGAACAGGCACCACCACAAAAGCAGCTGCTTTTGATGCCCTCTCACCCATGACCGCCCAGGGCGATGTTATTTACGGAGGAGCCAGTGGAACCGCTGCAAATTTGACCAAAGGCACTGCCGGACAGGTTTTGACCATGAACTCCGGTGCAACCGCGCCACAATGGTCAACTCCGACCACCGGCACAGTTACCAATGTAACCGGCACCGTCCCGATCAGTGTAACTACAGGAACGACCACCCCTTCGATAACCATTTCTTCAGCAACCACCAGCGCTGCCGGCACTATGAGCGCCAGCGACAAAACAAAACTGGATGGTATAAGCGGCACCAACACCGGTGATGAAACCAATGCAACCATCAAAACCAAATTGGGAATCACCACACTTTCAGGAAGCAACACCGGCGACAATGCGGTGAATACGCTTTACAGTGGATTGGTAAACTATACGCACCCAACCGGTGATGGCAACCTTCATGTACTTGCAACAAGTACTACAAACAGCGGTAAAGTATTAACGGCCGGTGCAACTGCCGGGAGTTTAAGCTGGACTACCCCAACCACAGGAACCGTTACCAGTGTAACCGGAAACGCCCCGATCACCGTGGCCACCGGCACTTCCACGCCCGAGATCTCCATCGCAGCGGCCACCACCAGTGCTGCCGGCA
>Ga0114951_10000142_pt1 | contig 102312 bp, 76 predicted proteins | sample AM7aDNAmetaG_FD_88677 | JGI IMG/M metagenome (GOLD analysis project Ga0114951, IMG submission 88677) | Freshwater microbial communities from Finland to study Microbial Dark Matter (Phase II) - AM7a DNA metaG | ecosystem: Environmental > Aquatic > Freshwater > Lake | place: Finland: Lake Alinen...
AAAAACGATCTTTGAAAATAACGTTCTTTAATATTTTGTTTCTTTGCAAATCGGAAATTAACGATGCAGATTTACTTGCATTCTTATTTACCGAAAACCTGCATTTGTAATTACCGCTTACAGGTGTTCGGGCACAATAACGGACTGACCTTCTATGACCATGATCAATTCACGAGCATTGACTTTTCACCGGCGAAAGATAACATGACCAGGGTGATGGACATCATTCAGGATACGCATGGTAATGTGTGGTTTGCCGCCAGCAGCCTGGGATTTGGCAGGCTCATGGACGGCAGGAAGATCAAATGGTACCAGGTAAACCCAACATCTTTCGCGGTCACCATCCACCAGGACACCAGAGGAAAAGTCTGGGCCGGAACCAGCCAGAAACTTTATTATTTTGACCATGACCAATTAATTCCTTATGAGCACAACGATGAAATAAATGGCCCTGTCAGGAAATTATTTTCAACAAGGAATGGTGATATCATGGGACCTGGAATTTATGGTTTTAATAAAATTTCAGGAAACAGGGTGACCCAGGTGCCCTCTGATGATGGTCCCGGGAGGAAGAGTTTTTATTGTTATTATCAAAATAAGGCCGGGGAAGAATTTGTCGGAACAACCAGCGGACTATATATCATCGAGCAGGGGAGGATGTATAAGTTTATTAAAAACGGGATCAGGATAGACAATCCTGTTTACTTTATTTTCCAGGACCATGATGAAAATTACTGGTTTGGCTCGCACAATGGCGTTTATAAATGGGATGGTAAAAATACTTTTGAAACCTACAGCATTGCCAACGGGCTTGCCGGAAGAGAGGCCAACCGTTCGGCCGGGATGGTTGATACTCACGGAAGTGTTTGGATCGGCACCGACATGGGGCTTTCGTGTTTTTTACCCGGTTTTTCAAGGCTTAAATCGGGTCCGCAGCCTGTAAGGTTGCTGAATATTGAAGACGGCAAAGAAAAACTCCATTCAATTACTGATAATTGCAGCATCGGATTTGATGCAAATACCCTGTTCTTTCATTTCAGGTACATGTCGTTTATCAATGAAGATTTTATTAATTACCGATACAAACTAGAAGGCTCCGACCATAAATGGCAATATGTGAATCAATCGGGCCTTGATAAAATTAAATATTCTTCGCTCAAACCTGGTGATTACAGGCTCAGGGTCCAGGCCAGGAATGGTTCCGGCAATTGGTCAGCAGTATCAGCCTCGGGATTGATCACGATTTCCAGGCCATATTATCTGACCGGGTGGTTTCATGGGCTCCTGATCTTGAGTTTAGCTGCCATCATCTTTGGGGTCTTTAAGATCATTCTTCTTCGAAAATATTACTTGAATCTTGAAAAGGAAATTGCCGAACGGAAAATCAGTGAGAAAAAGACGGTACAAACCCTGCACGCCTTGCACTCCAGCGAGTTGAAATACAGGGAGTCGGTTGAATTTGCTGTGGATGGAATCCTCGTTGTTTCGAAAGACAGGATCATCACAGACGCAAATTCTCATATGCAGAAACTCGTTGACAGAAAGGCGGATAACCTGATTGGTATGCCTGTTGAGCGCCTTTTCAGTGAAGAACATCTTCAAAAAGTTCCTTTGAGATATGACCTGGTTGAGGCAGGTGAAACAGTAGTCAATTACAGGGAAATTCTCCGCGAGGACGGTACCCTCATCCCGGTTGAAATGCATACGAAAAAACTGCCCGACGGATCGTATCAATCTATATACCATGATATTACTAACCGCAGGCAAATTGAGGAGGAAATAAAGGAAAGCCGGGAATTGTACAAACTCATTGCCGATAAAATGACAGACGTGGTCTGGTTGATGGATTTGGACATGAATAGTTTTTTTGTATCACCATCCATCGAAAGTTTCACAGGATTTAGTGTTGATGAGTATCTTCATCAAACCATTGATGACCGGTTTGCTCCTGATTCTGCTGAAACAGTCAAACAAATCTTCAGGAATGAAAAGCCCAGGCTGCTGGATCAGCCGGAGGCATTATCCGAATTCCGCTATACCGTTTGCCTGGAATATTTTTGTAAAAACGGCGGGACCAAGTGGGGTGAGCTGCTCATGACCCCATATTTTGGGGCAAACGGAGTGTGGGTGGGGATCCATGGCGTTACCAGGAACATCACCGACCGAAAGCTCACGGAAGAGGCTTTAAAGGTGAAAGTCGCTGAACTGGAACGCTTTAATACCCTGATGATTGGCAGGGAAATGAAAATGATCGAACTGAAAAATGAGATCAATGAATTGCTGGCCAGCACCGGGAAACCGGATAAATATAAAGTTCATGAATAACTATGTATAATGATCATACAGTCCTTCATCGATTCAGTCAAAAATAAATATGGCAAGGATCTTTCCGTTTATTCAGCCTCATTCCTGAAGAAAGCCATCGCACGAAGATGGAAAGAAACTGCTTCATCAAGCCTTGAAGGATACACAGGTTTTTTGATCGGGAACCAGGATGAGATGGATTTACTGACCGACTCTTTACTCATTAACTATACTGTGTTTTTCAGAAACAGGATAGATGTCGCGCTTCTGGAAGAAATTGTCTTCCCTGAACTGATCCGGATCAGGAAGAATAACAAATCCTTTTCGTTCAGAATATGGACGGTAGGATGTTCAGATGGCCCTGAAGCATTTTCATTCGCCATGATCGCAAATGATGTGATCAATGAAAGTGGAGGCCAGATACCGGTCATTGTTTTTGGTACAGACATTTCAGGGGCAGCAATAGCCAAAGCAAAAAAAAGTACCTATAGCTCACAGTCTGTTGAAAATGTGAGACTTTCATACTTAAACAGATATTTTGAAATCAGAAATTCAGAATATATTGTCAATGACAAGATCAGAAGCCAGGTTGATTTTACTGAAGGAGACATCATTGATATTAATTACACTTCGCCACCTTCAGCTATTTTCGCAGATTTCGATCTTGTAAGTTGCTGCAACCTGATGATATATTATAACCATGAGATACAACAACTGATCATGGAGAAACTTTACCATTCATTGGGTAAAGGAGGGTACCTGTTGGTTGATGCGTCGGAACGGTTGATTGTTGAAAAATATGGTAAATTTAGATTGTTGTTACCTGTTGGCAATATATATATCAGGAATTAATGAGCATTCAGGACCAATGCCCCCAGCATATTTTCCCAAAACTACAAAGGGATTGAGGGTGGGCTTTGATTACCCAAATTAATTTTAAAGACCAATACCATGCAATTCAAAAATGTAAATATCAAATCCAGGATGTGGCTCGGTTTCGGTGCAATTCTGTCCATGGTAGTGATTCTGGGAGGATTGGCTTTCTGGCACTCGGGAATAATCTGGAACAATACCGATTATCTTTATAATCATCCGTTCAAGGTCAACATGGCAGTGAGGGAGATTGAAACCAATATCCTGGGCATTCAGCGAAGCATGAAAAATGTGGTACTGTCTGAAAACCAGGAGGAACTGAATGCGGCTGTGTTCGACATTAATATTAGGGAATCAGAAGTTTACCGGTTATTCGACACGGTCTATGCTGCATATCTGGGTAAAAAGACTACAATTGATACGGCATTGATCACTTTCAAAGAATGGAAACCATCCCGCGATGAAACGATACGGTTATGTCAGGCAGGGCAGCAGAAAGAAGCGGTAAGACGTAATAAAACCATTGGAGAACAACATGTTGCGGCGATCATAAGCAAAATGAACATCATGAAACAGTTCGCAATGGACCGTGCGACTGATTTTTACAGGTCGGCGGAAAAAGGGAAAAACCGGTTATTCTTGCAACTGTTAGTCATCATGGGCATCATTTTTATTTTGTCTTTTGCCATCATCACTGCTATTTTAGTGGGAATTACAACTCCGCTCAGGTCGCTGATCCATTTTGCCGAACATTATGGGAATGGGCAGTATAAGACGCGTAATCAATACAATTCAACCAATGAATTGGGTGTTCTCGCAGCCGCTATGAACAGGCTGGCAGAAACAGTACAGTTTGATATAAACGTGAAGAACAGTACCCTGGAAATAGCAGATGTCATGATGTCGCACGAGGAAATGAACTCATTTTGCAGGTCTGTGTTGGATATGCTGATGTCGAAAACGGATTCCAGCCTGGGTGCCATCTATCTCCTGAATGAAAAATCTTCCTTTTTTGAACCCTATTTCTCCTGTGGTTTTGTGGCGGAGAACTTGAAATCTTTTTCTGCTGACTCAAATGAAGGTGAGTTCGGTGCAGTCCTTCTCGGTAAAAAACTTATAAAGGTTACCCGTATCCCCGACGATTCTGTTTTTGTTTATTCAACTGTTTCAGGAATGCTGAGACCGAAAGAAGTCATCACCATACCTGTCATGCACTACGATAAGGTGATCGCAGTGGTCTCACTCGCCAGTCTTGAAGCCTATACCTTTGAAGCCATGGAAATCATCAGGCAATCTGAAAAAAATCTGAACATGAGTCTCATTGCCATGCTGGGATTTGAGCGGATCAGGGAGTATGCCGGCGCTCTTGACAAACAAAATGAACAGTTGAACTTTCAGGCAAATGAACTTCATGCCCAGACGGATGAATTGATAGAACAGAATACCGAACTTGAAATTCAGAAGTACCAGATTGATGAGGCGAATCGCCTGAAAAGCCAGTTTTTGTCGAGTATGAGCCACGAGTTAAGGACTCCCCTCAATTCGGTGATTGCCTTGTCGGGTGTGCTGGGTAAGCGATTAAAAGATCGCATTCCGGATGAAGAGTATGGTTACCTGGAAATCATAGGCAGGAATGGGAAAAACCTGCTGACATTGATCAACGATATCCTTGACTTGTCTCGCATTGAAGCTGGAAAAACGGAAGTTCAAACCAGTTCATTTTCATTGCAGGATGTTGTAAATGATATTCAGGGTTCAGTTCAGACCCTGGTTTCGGAAAAAAATATTGAGCTGAAGAATTTAATCGGGAATGAAATTCCCGTGATCATCAGTGACAGACCCAAAGTTCATCAGATCCTTCAGAATATTATTGTGAATGCAATAAAATTCACATCAACCGGTTCAGTCGAAATATCTGCGCAGCATTCCGGGTCGACCGTTTCTGTTTCTGTAAAAGATACAGGCATCGGAATTCCCAAAGACCAACTGCCATTTATTTTTGATGAATTCCGGCAGGTGGATGGAACTACTTCCAGGCAATACGGTGGCACAGGGCTTGGCCTTGCCATTGTCGATAAATTAGTCAGGAAACTCAATGCCAGGATGGAAGTCATGAGTGAACCGGGCCTGGGATCGACATTCACAGTGATTTTTCCGGAAACACCATCTTCCCAGGGCATGAGCCCGGCATCTGAATCCGCTCTGCACGCAGCGTATCCGGCAGGATCATCAATTCCCGAACTGGATACATTTGAAGCATCTGAAAAAAACATTCTGATTGTTGAAGACAGTGATTCGGCTATTCTACAGTTGACAATGATCTTAAAAGACCAGGGGTATCAGGATGATATTGCCCGTAACGGCCTGGAAGCCCTTGCCGCAGTAAAAGTAAAAATACCGGACGCCATCATCCTTGATCTGATGATGCCAGGGATGGACGGGTTCGAGGTTCTTGAACAGATGAGGGCAACCCACGAGGGAGCCACGATTCCGGTTATAATATTGACAGCCATGTACTTAAAGCCGGAGGATCTTGGAAGATTGACAAAAAACCATATCCATCAGCTTGTTCAAAAAGGCGATATCAATAAAAATCAACTCCTTTCGATCGTCAGGGCTATGTTATTTCCACAGGAAAGTACAGGCCAAGTGAACAAGACACTGCCTGTACCCCGCGTAAAGACAAACGGACGTGGAAAAATCCTTATAATTGAAGATAATCCTGACAATGGGATGACCATGAAGGTAATACTTCAGGAAAAATATGACATCGTTATTACGAAGGACGGAGTTGACGGTATCGCAAAGGCGGCGAGCCTGAATCCTGATCTGATCCTGCTGGATATCTCACTTCCGGGGATGGATGGCTTCAAGATTTTCGATGAAATCAGGAAGCATGAATTCCTGGAGAAAACCCCGGTCATTGCGGTAACAGCAAAAGCAATGAAAGGTGACCGGGAACATATTCTCGCGCATGGTTTTGATGAATATATTTCGAAACCCATCGACATGGTTGTATTCGAGGAAACAATAAGTAAATGGATCGTTTAAATTCATATTTTTCTAACTTTGCTACCCTGTTACCCTGTTACCCTGTTACCCTGTTACCCTGTTACCCTGTTACCCTGTCACCTTGTTACTTTGTTACTTTGTTACCCTGTTACCCTGTTACCTTCAACAGCCTATGATTAAAATCCTTGCAATCGATGATAACAATGACAACCTGGTTGTTCTTTATGCCATGCTCACCACTTCCATCCCTGATGTTGTCTACGACTCTGCGAGGTCGGGCAGGGAAGGAGTTGACAAGGCCAGGTCTAATCCGTACGACCTGATACTCCTTGATTTGGTTATGCCTGGCATGGACGGTTATGAAACGTGCAGACAACTAAAGGAAGATCCGGATTTACAGAGAATTCCAATCATTATTTTGACTGCTGAAAAGACGGATGCTTCCAGCCGTATCAAGGCATTGCAACTTGGAGCTGATTCTTTTCTTTCCAAGCCGGTTATAGAGGCTGAATTAATTGCGGTAGTCACCACCATGATCAGGGTGAAACAATCGGAAGACACGATACGCCGTGAGAAACAACTGCTTGAAAAGACTGTTGCAGAAAGAACCGGATCGCTTCAGTTTCAGCTGGAGGAATTGAAAAGAACCGAAAGAGAACTCAAGAATTCCTATGCTGCCCTTGAAACGACTAAACTGGCAACCTTGAATCTCATGGAGGACCTGAGGACAGAGATTGAACAAAGGAAGCGTTCAGAAGAAACCCTGAAGGAGAGCCAGAAGAAATATATGGAATTATCCATCATGTTCCGCTCTATCAGCGACAACATGACCGACATGCTCTGGGCCAAAGACCTTGAAAAACGATTTATCTTTACTAATAAATCAGTTTGTGAAAACCTCCTGGTTGCATCAGATACCAATGAACCGATCGGGAAGGGTGATATGTTTTTTGTAAAAAGGCAGCGTGAGTTGTACCCTGATGACCCTTCATGGCATACTTTTGGTGAACTTTGCATTGATTCAGACCAGGTTGTCATGGATTCAGGCCATCCTGGACAATTTGATGAGTATGGCAACATCAAAGGAAAATATCTTTTCCTCGATGTCAGAAAATCCCCCTTGCTGGATATCAATGGAAATTTAATCGGAACCGTTGGCAGCGCGCAGGACATTACCAACGAACGGGAAATCACCAAACAGCTTGAACAGAGTGAACGCCAGTTGTCAACCCTGGTCAGCAACCTTCCGGGAATGGTTTATCGCAGCAGTACCGGGTTTGATGATGTCATGCTTTTTGTCAGTGACGGTTGTTTCCCTATTACAGGCTATAAACCGGAGGATTTCAAAACGAACCCGATCGGGTTGTTCAACGATCTGATTCTTGAGGAATACCGGGAAACAAAGTGGCAGCAATGGAAGGATATAATAGCAAAAGGTGAAATGTTTGAAGGTGAATACCCTATCAAAACTGCTGCAGGCGAAGTGAAATGGGTTTGGGAGAGGTGCAGTGGAATTTACAATGATAGCGGTGATATGCTTTACGTTGAGGGATATATCGAAGATATATCCGACCGGCGCGCTGCTGAGGAAGGAATTAAAAAATTAAATGATGAACTGGAGCAGCGGGTATTGGAACGCACAGCTCAATTTGAAGAAGCCAACAAAGAACTGGAAGCGTTTTCCTATTCAGTATCGCACGACCTCCGGGCCCCTTTGAGGGCGATCGATGGTTTTACACGCATCCTTTTTGAAGATTACCAGCCATTTCTTGATAGTGAAGGCAAAAGAGTATGTGCAGTGATACAGGAGAATGCCGTGAGAATGGGGCAACTTATCGACGACCTTCTGGCATTATCGCGTCTTAACCGTACCGGTATTAATTTTACCGGTATCAATATCGCGAACCTTGCCCAAAGCGTGTATGCTGAAAATACCAATGACGAAGAGAAAAAACGGACAATTTTTACCCTGACCAATGTTCACGGTGCAATGGGAGACCAGGTCCTGGTGAGGCAGGTACTCGTCAACCTGATAAACAATGCCGTTAAATTTTCATCACGGCGTGAAGTGTCACAAATCACCATTTCGTCAGAAGTACATAATGACATGGTTTTCTATTGCATCCATGATAACGGTGCCGGTTTTGATATGAAATATGCTGATAAACTCTTTGGTGCATTTCAAAGACTTCACAGTATCAAAGAGTTTGATGGCACAGGTATCGGACTTGCAATAGTTCAACGCATCATTCACCAGCATGGTGGAAAAGTGTGGGCCAGGGGAGAGGTGGACAAAGGTGCATCATTTTATTTTTCGTTACCTTTGAAAGTTGAAAATAAACAATGATTCAGTAATAAATAATAATGAACCCACTAGAGTCGGTTGACATTCTGATTGTTGAGGATAATCCAAGCGATGCTGAGTTGACAATCAGGGCATTGAAAAAAAGCAGCCTGGCAAACCATTTTTTTATTGCTGAAAATGGTGAAGAAGCACTTGATTTTCTTTTTTGCCGTGGAAAATTTTCAGAGCAGGACAGGTCAAAAAATATCAAGGTCGTTTTCCTGGATTTAAAACTTCCGAAGGTGAGTGGCATGGAAGTACTGAGAGTTCTTAAAGCACATGAGGCAACAAAAATGCTGCCTGTTGTAATTATCACTTCCTCAAAGGAAGATCCTGACATTGAGGAGGCATACAAGTTGGGTGCGAACAGTTATGTGGTGAAACCCGTTGATTTTGATTCATTTATCCATACCATCAGCACGACAGGATTGTATTGGTTGATGATAAATATTCCACCCAAAGTAAAATCATCAGTCTGAACATGCCCGACAATAAAGTTATAAAAATAACAGATAATGTCAGTTGGGTGGGAGTGCTTGATCGCGACATCGTGACCTTTGATGTAGTGATGGAAACGAAATACGGCACCTCCTATAATTCCTACTTCATTGATGCAGCAAGGAAAACGGTTGTAGAAACGGTAAAAGAGAAATTCTGGGATACCTACCTTGCCAAATTAAAACAGGTAGTGGTCCCTGAAGAGATTGAATATATTGTGGTAAACCATACGGAGCCTGATCATTCAGGCTGTCTGTCCAGGCTTCTTGAGATTGCACCACGGGCGCGGGTTGTCGGAAGTGGCAATGCCATACGGTACCTCAGGGATTTGCTTGGCTTTGAATTTCCGCACCTGATCGTTAAGGATGGTCAAACCCTTGACCTGGGAAAGTTGACCCTGCAGTTTGTCGCTGCAGCGAACCTGCATTGGCCCGATTCCATCATGACATACCTTCAGGAAGAAAAACTGTTGTTTACCTGCGACATCTTTGGGGAACACTATTGCAACGAAGGGATGTTTGATGATGTTGTTGGCGATTTTGATGATGCTTTCCGCTATTATTTTGATGTGATCATGAAGCCATACAGCAAATTCATGCTCCAGGCCATTGACCGGATCAGACCCTTGGAAATTGCAGCTGTTTTGCCCGGCCACGGGGCTGTTTTACGAAAAAACTGGAAAAAATATGTTGATCTTTCCGAGAAATATGCGAAAGAGGCGTTGAACAGCCAGCAGGCAAACCGTGTATTTCTTGGCTATGTATCGGCCTACCAGAATACCGGTACCATCGCCGGAATGATCGCCCAGGGTATCAAAGAAGCCGGCGAGATTGATGTAGACCTGTGCGACATTGAAAAAATGGACCATGGCACCATCGAAAAAAAAATCAGCCAGGCCTCTGCAATCCTGTTGGGGTGCCCTACCTTCAGCCAGAATATCCTGATGCCGGTGTACCAGGTATTTGCCCTGATCAACCCCATCCGCGACCGTAATAAGCCGGCCGCAGCTTTCGGATCATATGGCTGGAGCGGTGAAGGTGCGAAAATAATGACTTCTGCCATGAGTAACCTGAAACTCAGGGTTCTTGATGATGGCCTGATGATCAAATTCACTCCCCATCATGATATGCAGGAGAAATGCATTGAATACGGAAGGAAATTCGGCAGGTTCATGTTGGACCGTAAATAATAAATGTTCAATTTTATAGTTACATTTTAATGGTTCCCATACCTCTGGTGAATATTCGCAGATACACATTTTATGTTTGCCTGATCATGGTGGTTGGCCTGTCGGGCCTGCAATCCTGCATTCCTGAACGCAAAGTGGCCAATCCTTTTATCCAGTCGAGGAACATGATTAATTTGCTGGTTAACCCTCCCGGGCAGGTTTTTAAGTTCAATCACAAAGGGGAGGAAATTGAAGGGTTTGATTCGCTTTCGCAGGAACAACAGGATTCGGCGCTCTGGAATGACAGTAAATTCATCCAGTTTATCAACGACAGTATCCTGCTGGAAAACTACATGAACAACTTTATTGACGAATTGCGTCTCCTTGGATTTAACGTTTATCTCAATTCATCCATTGATTCATTCATGACCGGAAAACCCCAGTCTTATGTTGTGGATATTGCCCAGATGCAGCTCGATGAATATTATTATCCTCTGGAGGATAAAGATGAATTCGTAGACACCATTTACTATAAAAGGTTTAATCTGAATGCGGTCGATTACAGTTGCTGGTTCGACCTCAGGAAGGCGGGTACTGAAAATGCCCGGAAAACAACCCTTTACGCCACAAACACCGCATTTGATAGTTTCGATGGCCGGTTCTTCAACGATCCCTTTACCGGAACGGTCCGGTATAAATATACCATTGATTCGCTTCACAGCCAGGATGTGTATGCGATGGCAGGCTACCTTGGAAAAAAATACGCAGCGTACCTTTATGACTTCTTCATGAACCAGTACATTGCAAAACATCTGCCTGAAGGGATGAGGATGGACAACTACTTCCATTACGACCTCAAGAGCAAATCTTTCACACCTGCCTACGAGGAGAGGTTTGATATACTGGGAAACGAGTGAGACATGAGGAACTAATCATTTATTGCACATTTCACCTCCTGCTTCCCGCACACCACCTGTCACGCGTCACCCGTCACGTTGATGAGCCGGTATCCCACTGCAGGTTCGGTGATGAGGATCGATGGAATGGAGGGGTTTAATTCTATCTTTTTACGAAGTTGGGCAATATGGACACGGAGCACCTGTGAGTTATCGACGTATGGATTTCCCCAAACTTCCCTGCAAATGTGCGAGTGAGTAAGTACTTTCCCACTGTTTCGCATAAACAGGGCCAACAGGGTGTATTCTGTTGCAGTGAATTTCACTTCTTCTCCATTCACTTTTATAATCCTTGCATTCAAATCGATCCATAATGGACCGTTTGAAATGACCGGCGAATCGGCAGGTTTAAGAGAATGGCGGATCGCAGCACGGATGCGGGCCAGCAGCTCTCCGGTATTGAAAGGTTTAGTGACATAATCGTCGGCGCCATGATCGAGCGCCTCGATCTTGATCCCTTCTTCATCCTGAACGGTTAAAACGATAACGGGTGTTGAGGTCCATTCACGCAGCCGCTTCAGTGTTTGAAGTCCGTCAAGATCCGGAAGACCTAAATCGAGGAGGATCACATCCGGCTGGTTCATGGAAGCAGAAAGGAGTCCATCATGGCTGTTTTCTGCCTCAAATACCCTGAATTGGTTTGCTTCCAGGGTAATCCTTAACATGCGGCGGATCTGCGGTTCATCATCGATGATGATGATTTTTAGTTTGTTGCGGATTATTTCCATTGTCTTTATTGTTTCACATCTGGATTTTCCGGATTATGCCCGGGTTTGGATTCGGATGTCAACTCTTCACCATGAAATTGCAAGGTGATGGCCAGGCCCCCCTCTGTGCGGTTGGTGGCTGTAATTGTACCATGATGTGCCTCCATGATCGCTTTGCTTATGGTGAGACCAAGCCCGGTGCCACCACTGTGGGAACCAGGTACACGGTAAAATTTATCAAAGAGTTTATGCAACGTTGAACCGGGTACTCCCGGGCCCTCGTCAGCGATAGTGATGGCAATGGTCGTAGGAAATACTAAACTGATACTGATGATGATGCGTGTATCAGGCGGAGAATATACCGCAGCATTGTGCACAATGTTCACCAGTGCCTGGACCAGCAAACTGATGTCGCCCCTGATCGGGAGGATCTCTCCCCCGACGACAACTTCCGGCGGATGTCGGATCAATTCCGATTCAAGAATGCGCAACGCCATGCCAACGAGATCCTCAGGATCACACAGCTGAAGGTTCAGTTTCATTCGCCCTGATTCGATGCGCGACATATCCAGGATATTTTCTACCAGAAAATTCAACCGCTTCGATGCTGATTCAAGTTCACCAGTGATCTGCATCCTGGTTTCAGGCAGTTCTGAAATAAGCGGATCCTGCAGGTTCGACACTGCGGCAGAAATAATGGAGATGGGTGTGCGAAGCTCGTGCGAAACGCTGTTCAGAATGGTGCCGAACAGTTTATCAGATTCCTGGGAAATTTCCCTTACTTTGGCAAGATCTACACTGATCTCGCGTTCGAGTGCGGAGGTTACCTGGGAAATGACACTGGTTATCAGGGACATGATCTCATCATTGGGCCGATGGTCATCATTGAATCTGATTCCAATTACACCAAATACACCGCGTGGGTCTTTCAAAGGATAAAATCCGGAAGACGGATTCTCAGGTGCTGCAAAAAGCCTGGAAGCAAGCATAAACGACCCCTCACCAAACAAGGCTGCATTTCCAAAAGCCCTTGGCGCAAGTTTATTCCCCCCAATTTCCTTAAGAAAAAGGATGATATCAGCATTAAAATGATGCTGAAAGTTTTCCTGGGTGCGTCGTACCACATCTTTGATGGAAGTGGCATTGTTGAGTGATTCAAGAAAATTATTCAGGACCCTCAGCTTTTCACGGTTCCCGATAAGATCTTGCTGGCTCTTCCTGATCCGGGTGATAAGCGTAGCGCCAACAAGGCCTACCATCAAACTTGCGATGAGGGAAATAACATCATGTGCACGATGGATGTGAAAGGTGAAAATAGGAGGGATGAAGAAAAAATTCCATACGGCGGACGAAAGCAATGCGGCAAAGAAAACTGCGCCGCGTCCAAGAATCAGGGAAAGCAAGGAAATCACCATCAGGAAGATAAGTCCGACAGCCTGGTATCCGACCAGCGGGGCTAAAGGAAAACAGGCGACCACCACCAGGATCACGACAAAAAAGGCAATGAAGTAATCCTTCGTTTTGGAATGCATTGCCCGGTTACCTTTCATCATCCTTTTCATATATAGTCTCCATAAGAGACTCCAGGAAATTCATCAGCAACAGAAAACCCCATGCCGACAAAGTAATTTCCCTGTATTCGACGATAAAGGTACGCTGAATCTGGTCACAGATGTACAATATTGAAAATAGTATTGTCAGAAAGTGCCAGGTCAGCAGCGCAGGAACAATCGGTTTACAGAAGGGATTGAAACGCAATATGGTCCGGAGAAATATTCCCGCGATAAAAGAAAAGGCTGGTTTCTGTCTCTTTTTTTTCATTTGATCATCTGTTTTTCAGCCCTAAATAGCCGGTTCAGGAATTTATATATCCAGATGCAGATGGCTCCGGAACGGAATCATCACCATCACCATTCCCTTGTGGGAAAGCCTGTTTTGAATGGCGAACTGGGTTTGATTATGGAGTAACCGTTGAAACGCAGTAGCTTTTGGAAGAAGGAATTGCCCTACAAAGAAGACACTATGCGGAAATCGTTTCTCAATCATTTTCGCTTCTTCTTTGATCTCATCAGCTACATCTGTTCCCAATGAATACTTGATCTCTGAATGGTGGCCGAAATACCGTGCCAGTTTCTGATACTGCTCAAGCTCGCCTTTAAGTTTTTGTTCAAGGTCCTGAAGTTCGGCATTTCCACGGAAGTTTCCGGCATCTACGATTCCCACGCCGAGGAATACAATGTTCTTATATTCCGAGAAATCCTTGTGTACTTTCAGAAAAGTAAAAATCCCAAGACCGTTGAACCCGTTTACGCAAATCACGGCAGTTTTATCTTCGGTGGAATATACCTCCGATAATACAGAGTAATCCCGACAAGAATCATATATATCCTGAACCTTGTGCAACATTTTTACATTTAGCCTCTTGACCAATTTATCGGCATAATTGTAGTGACGCCTGATCAGTGACACAGCGAGGATCAGTGAGGAGGTGATGATCAAAGTGACCCATCCCCCTTCCATGAATTTTGTGATTACGACCGAAGCAAGGATGAACAGGGTGATGATCAATCCTACCCCATTCACCAGGAGCCGGTGCCACCAGTGTTTATCACTCTTCCGCTCTTTCCACCAATGGCGGACCATTCCTGATTGCGACAGGGCGAATGTGATGAAAACATTGATGCTATAAAGGACTATCAATATGGCGAGGGCACCTCCGGTAATCCACAGCACCAGTAAAGCGAGAATTCCCATGAAAAGGATCCCGTTCTGGGTAACCAGTCTGTCACTGAGGACCGTGAATTTTCTGGGGAACCAGGAATCCTGCGCCATCGATCCGATCACCCGGGGGCCGTCGAGAAAGCCTGTCTGAGCGGCAATAAAAAGAAGAATGGACTCTGAAAACAGGGTGATAAAGACAAATCCCAAACCAAAGCCTTTGCCCCATTTGGCAGTAAGGGCCTCAAGAAAAACAGCATTCATCGTTTTTCCCGCGACCGGTGTCAGTTTGAAGATTGAATAGGCAAGCAGCAAACCAAACACGGTCACTGCAAGCGAAATGCCCATATACCGCATGGTCAGGAGACCGGTTTTTACTTTCGGATCTTTCAGAATCGGGATAGAATTACTCACGGCTTCAAGTCCGGTATAGGTCCCTGCGCCCATGCTGTATGCCCGCAGGATAAGCGCCATGACACCCATTGTTCCAAGAGATTGCTGAGCCATCCGGTAGTTGGCAAGTGCGTCATGATAAACCGTTGGTACCTCCCTGGCATGCCCGAAAATGGCAAACAGGATTGCCGCTGCATGGGTGAGAACGAAGAGAATGAACACCGGCATGAGTGTAAAGACGGATTCTTTGACACCCCGAAGATTTAAAAGGATCAGCAGAACAACTCCTGCCGTAGCCACAAGAATTTTAAAAGGTTGATATTCATGTGGCATGAGGCTGAAGATGGCATCCGTGCCGCTGGCAACAGAAACCGCGATGGTGAGCACGTAATCGACCAACAGCGAACATCCTGAGATCATCCCGAGTTTGGGTGATAAAAGTTTTGTGGCCACGCGATAACCACCCCCGCCTGACGGAAAAAGGCGTATAATTTGTGAATAACTGGTGCTGATGATGAGAATGGTGAGGACAATGCCGATAGCAACAAATATTGCCAGGCTATGATAGTTTCCTAATGTCCTGTATGCTTCATCTGGGCCGTAGCATGAACTTGAGAGCCCGTCGGAACCCAATCCAATCCAGGCGAAAAATGCCACGAGTGTAAGACGATGGAAAATATGTTCATCATGCAGGTCCCGCGATTTACCGATAAAGAAATTGACCAGTCGCTGATAAATAGAAGGTGAGGGTTGCCGGTTCATGCTGTCATCCTGTTGCTTGGTTCGACCGGCAAAATAAGAGCTTCAGGTATTAAATCCTTACCAAGATTGTGGGTGGAAGTATAAAGAAAGTATAAATTGGTTCGGGTGGAAAGGCGGACAGGCAGATAGGAGAAGAACACCTGTCACGTATTATGTTTTCGTCACGTTTCACCTTTTTTGAGACCGGGCATAGGGAGTATCCGACTGGCTTCCAAAATCTCCTCTCAGGAATTTGAAATACCCCGCAATGGCAATCATTGCGGCATTGTCGGTGGAATATTGCACCGGGGGTACGAAAATGTTCCAGCCAAAGGCATCACGTGCGTCTTCAAGCGCTTTGCGTAAACCCGAATTGGCTGAAACCCCACCGGCGATGGCAACATCGGGTAGGATTTTTCCATTGATGATCAGTGAATTAAGTCCGGTTTTCGCATCCATTGCCAGCGTGAGTTTGGTCATCAGCATCTCTATGATAGCTGCCTGGATCGAAGCACAGAGATCAGCCTTATTTTTTTCGATGAATTCAGCGTCTTTTTTTAATTCATCGCGGATAAAATAGAGGAATGAAGTCTTTAAACCACTGAAACTGAAGTTAAGCCCGGGAATATTCGGTTTGGAGAATGCAAACCGTTTCGGATCACCCTGTACCGCAAGCTTATCAATCATCGGCCCGCCGGGATATGGAAGCCCCATGATCTTTGCCGCTTTGTCGAATGCCTCACCGGCGGCATCATCAATGGTCTGTCCGATGATCTCCATGTCAAAATAGTCACGGATCAGAACAAACTGCGTATGCCCCCCTGAAACGGTAAGGCACAGGAACGGGAAGGATGGTATGGGATTTGTTCTGTCAGCATTCCTGATGAAGTGGCAAAGGATATGGGCTTGCAAATGGTCCACTTCGATCAAAGGGATGTTTAATCCAAGGGCAAACGCTTTTGCAAAGGAGGTTCCGACCAGCAGTGAACCCAGCAAACCGGGGCCTCTTGTAAATGCAACGGCAGAAAGTTGATTTTTACCTATATTTGCCTTTTGAATGGCTGTTTCAATTACCGGGATAATATTTTGCTGATGTGCACGGGAAGCCAGTTCGGGAACCACACCTCCGAAGATACGGTGAACATCCTGGCCAGCAGTTACATTTGAAAGGATGACATCATCCCGGATCACAGCCGCCGAAGTGTCATCACAGGAAGATTCAATGCCAAGAATAAAATGCTGCATACTTAACGCGAAATTATCATAAAAACAGGCGCAAAAATACTGCTTTATATTGTCACCGTGATTATTTCACTTGTGCTGACCCTCTACATGGTCCTCAGGAGCGATGTAGTTCAGACACTGGTGGTGCGTTTGGCTGCAGATTATTTTTCAAAGGAACTGAAGACAGAAATCCATATCCGCGGGTTTAACCTTTCATTTAAGAATGGACTGATGTTGGAGGATATAATCGTGAAGGACCGACGCAAAGCCATTATTTTTTCCGCCCACAAACTGGGGGTACGACCGGGCCTGGTGTCGTTTAAAACCCGAAAACTGAACGTCAGCAGGGTGTTTATTGAGAAAGGGGTCGTGCAGTTATTGACACATCGCGGCGACAGCGCATTAAGCCTGCAGTTTATCGTTGATTATTTCGCTTCCAAAGATAAAGGGAAAAAAACCGATACGACCCCTGTTGTTCCCTGGCATGTGTCAATATCCTCTGTGAGTCTTCTAGATACCCGGTTTCATTTACAGGATGAAAATGAGCCGCCTGTTCCCTCCGGGATGGACTATTCCAATCTCGAAGTGGCCGGAATCAACCTGGAAGTGACCGATGTTGCTTTTGAAGGAGATACGATTGTAGGCAAAATCCCGCATCTTGCGGCCAGGGAGCGAAGTGGCATTGTCCTTCACAACCTCAGCGGGGAATTCCAGGTCGGCCCCAGGTTCCTAAAGGCTCACCATCTGAAAATCCTGACCGATCATTCCGATCTCTCCCTTACATTCGACTTTTTGTATGACCATTGGGGAGCTTACAATGATTTCCTGAAAGAGGTCACCATCCATGCAAAAATAGAACCATCATCCCTCGACCTGCAGGATATCGGATATTTCGCTCCGGAACTGGCCGTCATGAAAGACCGACTCCGGCTTTCTGGAACCATCAAAGGGACGGTAAGCAATTTCAAAGCCCGTGACCTGAAGTTTGCCTTTGGCAGGAATACCACTTTCCATGGGAACATCAGTGCCATGGGATTGCCCGATGTTGAAGAGACTTTCGTCAATTTGAATGTCAAGGCAATGACTACGACCAGGGAGGATATCGAATCATTGCTTATCCCGGGTGATCTTCGTCATCTTGAAATGCCTGCAATACTGTCAAATGTCGGGTTGATCAGCCTGAAAGGCAATTTTACGGGTTTTTACAATGATTTTGTGGCCGCTGCCCAGGTAAAAACTGACCTTGGCAGCCTGACGACCGATCTTGCTCTGACAAAACAGAAGGACAGCAAGCTGATCGGTTATAAGGGCCAGCTGAATATTGATAGATTTGACATTGGAAAACTAACCGGGAACACGAAGTACATGGGAAGAGTCACCATGCGCGCTGACGTCAATGGGAAAGGCTTCACCCTTGGTGATGCCGGTCTCACCATGAATGTTCACATCGATTCAATCTATTTGAACCATTATAACTATTCAAACCTGAATGTTACAGGAATGCTTACTGAGAAAAAATTCAAAGGCATGCTGAATATTGATGACCCGGCTTTGAATATGGACTTCAATGGACTGGTCGATATGAGTGATTCAATACCTGACTATGATTTTACTGTGCAGTTGAACCATGCTGAATTATTTAATCTGAACTTTTTAAAGCGTGATTCAGTTGAAACCCTTTCGACACTGATGAAAGTCAATATTAAAGGGACGAAACTTGACAATATCGATGGGTCCATCCGGTTTGATAATACGGTTTATACGGAGGGCAATAAGATCATTACCATGGATCATTTTTCTTTGCTGACAAGGCAGGACACTGCCTCCGGGAAAAGCTACCACCTTCAGTCCGATTTCGTCGATGCCGATGTTACGGGGGATTTCTCCTTCAAAGCATTGATCCCTTCACTGACCACATTCATTCAGAACTATCTTGCATCATTCAACCTGAACGATTCATTGATTGCACTGAGCCAAACCCAATCATACCAGAAAATGAATTTTGAGGTTCGGTTTAAACAATCGGGTGAAGTTACAAATGTTTTCCTGCCCTTTCTGCGACTGGCTCCCAATTCGATCTTCAATGGATTTTACAATGAGGAAAAAAACATCTTTGTCATGACCGGAAAATCTCCGGCGGTATTTATCAATAATATCGAACTGACCGATTGGTACCTGAATGCCGAAGGCAAACTTGACGATTTGTCGATCAGGAGCGGGTCTTCCTATGTTTACATAAAGAAAGCCAGTAAGCAGGACTCGCTTGAAGTAAAGGTCGATTCATTTCAATTGGTTTCCAATATACGGCATGACAGTATACATTACAAGGTTTCCTGGAAAGCCAGACAAATGCCAAGCGAATTCGATGGTTATGTCAGTTTTCATAAAAGCCCCGTCATTGAGTTACGGTTAAAGCAATTCAATGTCTTTCTTAATGAAAAATACTGGAATATCGATCCGGAGAACTTTATGGCCATCGATACATCCTCCGTCAAATTTTCGAATCTTGCCTTTTTTTCCGGAGATCAGTACCTGAAAATCAATGGTAATCTTTCAGCATCCGCTTCGGATACCCTGAATGTCAGTTTTAATAAAGTGGACATTTCGAAACTGGATCAATTTATTGGAAGCGCCCAGGTGGATATAGATGGAATTCTAAACGGTAATTTGAAAATTTCAAAGTTATACAGTGACGTTGTTGTACTATCTGACCTTCGCATCAGTAAATTCAAATTCAACAAGGAACTGCTTGGTGATGCCACATTCAAAGTGAAATATGATGCAGCTGCTTCACAATTTGATCTCACATCACAGATATTATATACAGGCAATGTGGGAACCAACATTCCATTTTCGCTCACTGGCAGCTACTACATGCGTAAGAAGAATCCCTACTTTGATTTCGACCTGTCGCTGAAGAACCTGAATTTAAAGATGGTCGGGCCCTTTGTCGCAGACTTTATGACCGGTGTGAACGGTTTGGCTTCCGGCCAGGTGAAGATCAAAGGAACGCTTGAACATCCCGACATCCGGGGGCAATTAAAACTGATGCGGACTGAATTCAAAATCAATTATCTCAATGTGCCCTATTCCTTCGCGGATGTTGTGACCATTGACAGCAATGCGTTTATTTTTAACAAGATCACGATGTATGACTCCCTGGGTCATAAAGCAGTGTTGAATGGCAAGATCATGCACCAGCATTTCAGCGACCTGAAACTCGATCTGAATGTGGAAATGGAAGACTTTGCTGCCTTTAACAATACCCGCGCTCAAAACAGTGTTTTTTACGGGAAGGCTCGTGCAACAGGTACGGCAAGCATAACAGGCCCCCCGGAAAATATAAAAATTTCTGTCAAAGCCACCAATGGAGGGAAAACCCATGTGGTAATCCCCATTGACCTTACCCGATCGGTAGGTATGGCCGACTATATTATTTTTGTTAACCCCGATGCTGATTCGCTTGAGAAAATCATGGGAAAACAACCTGTAAATCCCACAGGTTTATCACTGGACCTTGGATTGCGTGTGAACCAGGATGCCGAAGTGGAGGTCTTTTTTCCCGACCAGCTGGGAAACCTGAAGGCTTCAGGTAGCGGGAACCTGTTGATGGGCATGAGCCCTGGTTCTCCGTTTACCTTATCGGGAACCTATACCCTGTCAAAGGGATCCTTCCTGTTTCAGTTTAAAAATCTGCTGCGGTTGCCAATGTCCATTAAAGAGGGGAGTACGATCAACTGGACGGGCGATCCCGCGGATGCAAATATTTCCCTCAGTGCAGTTTATAAAACCAAAGCACCATTGAAAGGCCTGACGACCAATCCGGAAGAGGAGGGTCTCCGTATTCCGGTGGAATGTATTGTGCGACTTGGTGGAAAGTTAATGAACCCGGATATCTCCTTTGCAATCAACCTGCCTAATGTTGAAGAAAGCATTAAAAACATGGTCTATTCTACCATCGATACAAACAATCCTGTCACCGTCACGGAACAAACAATCTATCTGATGGTCATGAACCAGTTTAAACCGGTTGTCGCCAGTTCATCCTCCGTTGATATGGGCGCCACTTCAATGTCACTTGTTACCAACCAGATAAACAGTATGTTGTCGCAACTAACCACGAATGTGAATGTGAACATGAACTACAAGCCAGGAACAAGCACCACCAACCAGGAGTTTGATGTTGGAATTTCCACACAACTTCTGGATGACCGTTTGTTGATCGACGGTACTTTTGGTATGAATTCGTATACCAGTTCTACCGCACAGCAATCAAGTACCATCGTTGGTGATATCAATGTGGAATATGTACTGACTCAAAACAGGAGATGGAGAGTACGTGCGTTTAACCGGACGAATACATTGAATATCCTCAATAACAATGCCCCTTACACGCAGGGAGTGGGGATCAAATATCAACGGGATTTCACCACATTTGGTGAATTATTTAAATTCGGTAAAAAAAATAAGGATAAAATTACTGCGAAATAAGGCTGAATTTCATCCCGACTACCCAAACACACTAATAAACCATGATCAGATGAATCGGATAAGAACAATTATTACTTTTTGTTTGGTTTTCTGCAGTTTATCGCCGCTGTTTTCACAGATAACCCTTGATCAGACCGACATGCCTGTTGCAGGAGACACGCTGAGGGTGAGCGTAACGAATGCAGTACCTGCAGGATATGCGAACACCTCGATGGATACAACCTGGAATTATGCTGCCCTTGAAGCCCAGAGCCAGCGGGTGGATACGTTTGTTACTGTCTCAGCGACGCCAGCTGCCTACCAGTTGTTCTTTGTGCTGTTGGGCGGGGCTAATCTTGCTTCACCGAAAACCAGCAGCCTGATCCCGGGCCTGCCCGTTTCGCAGGGATTTACTTTTTTTAAAAATAATGCGACCTCATTCAGCGATTTGGGCTCTGCCTATACCATCCAGGGCATTCCCTTGCCTGCAAAATACGACATCCCGGATAAACAGTACCAATTTCCAATGACCCCCGGACTTACCTGGGCTTCAACATCCTCCTTTGCGATCACCGTGCCGAACCTGGCATACTACAGCACGCAACGGATCCGATCCAATCTCGTGGATGGCTGGGGAACCCTTACCACGCCTTACGGAACTTTTCAAACCTTGCGCGTAAAATCCATGCTTACCATTCACGACAGCATTTATATCGATTCATTGGGTGCCGGGTTTCCAGTGAACCGCAATATCATTGAATACAAATGGCTGGCCAAAGGAAAAGGAATTCCGGTCCTGCAGATCAATGAGGAATTAAACATCGCCACAGCCACATACAGGGATATTTACCGCATGTCGGCACAGCCATTGTCTGTTTCCCTTGGCCCCGATACAGCGGTGTTGAAAGGCACTGTCCTTACACTGCATGCCACAGTCACCGGGGGAACACCTCCTTACCAGATATTGTGGAATACCCTTGATACCGGGAATACCATCACCGTTACCGTTCAGGATGATCAGACATACAGTGTTTTCGTTGTTGATGCCCTTCAAAATTTCAGTCTTGCCCAAAAAAAGATATCTGTCAGGTTTCCACCGGGATTAGAGGAACTCACCTCAACAAAATTGCAGGTTTATCCGAATCCTTCAAACGGTCCTGTGCGGTTTACCCTGCAAGAGAAAAATGCCACTGCAATGATGCAGGTAATGGATGGCCATGGGAATTTAATCCGTAAGCAGCATATTGAGGTTGTTTCAGGGAAAATTCAAACCGAACTTTCCGGATTGCCAGATGGTATCTATTTTTTCAGGGTCGTTACTGAAAATAGAATTTATGCAGGCAAGGTTCAATATGTCAAATGACCCTCAACCAGCTTGACGCGTCATACATCACGCTTAAACTCAACCCAACTCAATGTCTTTCACGGTTTATCGATCATCTGCAGGCTCAGGCAAAACATTCACACTCGTTAAGGAGTATTTAAAGATCATCCTGGCTGAACCCGTGGATTTCAGGCATGTGCTGGCGATTACTTTTACAAATAAGGCCGCCAATGAAATGAAAGACCGCGTGCTTCTGGCATTGGGTGAATTGTCGAAAGGTGAACAGTCAGCAGACGAGATGATCAAAGGCACGCTGACACCATTGCTGGTTGCAGAAACCGGACTGGATGCACCTGAGATAACTGCAAATGCGGTGAGGGCGCTTGAATTGATCCTGCACAACTATGCCGACTTTGCGATTGGAACCATAGACAGTTTTTCCCATAAATTGATCCGGACTTTTGCACACGATTTCGCACTGCCCATAAATTTCAATGTTGAACTTGATTCAGATGAGCTGTTGTCGACTGCCGTCAATCTTTTATTGGATCGGGTCGGAGATGATCAGGCGTTAACCAGACTCCTTGTAAAGTTTCTCGAAACACGCATGGAGGAGGACAAGGGATGGGACATTGGTTCGATCCTCATTGATTTCGCAGGAATCCTGCTTGATGAAGAAGGAGAAAAGAGGATTGGCAAACTGAGCATGCTTTCTCTTGAAAACTTTCAGGCCATTTCCGAAAACCTGTATGCAAGGATCCGCCAGTTTGAGAATAGAATCCGTGAAATTGCCCAGGAGGGATTTGGGATACTGCAGGCTGGAAGGTTTTCTCCTGCCGACCTTTTCCAGGGCGAACGTGGAATATGGAATTATTTTTCGAACCTTGCTGCAGGGAAGTTTGACAAGATGGAACCTAATTCCTACGTTGTTGCTACCATTGAAGAGGATAAATGGCTTTCAGGGAAAGCCTCTTTATCAGCGCGCGCAGAGATTGAAGCCATTAAACCAATACTCCTCGATGTATACGAAAAATTACATCATGGGATTGAACGGCAGCATCCTGACTATACCCTCAGGAAGTTGCTTGCCAAGACAATTTTTCCCCTTGCTGTGCTGAATGAAATTCAAAAGGTACTCAGCGATTTCAAATGCCAGAATAACCTTGTGCATATTTCTGAATTTAATTCGAGAATTGCGGGCATTGTGATGAATGAACCGGTCCCGTTCATTTATGAACGGCTTGGTGAAAAATATCATCACATACTCATCGATGAGTTTCAGGATTCATCCGTCCTTCAGTGGATGAATTTTATTCCCCTTATCGAAAATGCCCTTGCCGGAGGCCATTTTAACCTGGTGGTGGGCGATGGAAAACAGGCAATCTACCGCTGGAGGGGTGGGGAAGTCGAACAGTTCAATGCCCTGCCTGCTATCCCGGGAAGTGATCAGCATAAAATCTTCAAACAACGGGAGCAGGCCCTGAAACGCCATTTTTCGCAGGTTAACCTGGAGCAGAATTTTCGTTCAAAATCTGAAATTGTATCATTCAACAACCGCTTTTTCAGGGCTGTTGCCGACCAGGTACTGACGGATGGGAAAGAAAAAATATTTGAGGGACTTGAACAACAATTCGACCCCCGGTATACCGGGGGCTTTATAAGTCTTGAATTCCTTGAAAACGATTACGAAGAAACAAATTATGAGGAGAAGACCCTGAACAGGATTTTGTCGATCATTCTGGAAGCCCAAAAGGAAAACTTTCATTTGCGCAACATGGCAATTCTATGCAGGAGTAATAAGAATGCCAGCATCATCGCCAGGTTTTTACTCGGGCAGGGTGTTGAAGTGGTTTCTGCTGAATCCCTGCTTATTGCCAATTCACCGAAAGTAAGGTTCATACTGGCATACCTGAAATTCTTATTTGAACCCAGGAATGACATTGTTCTTGCAGAGATCAGGCAATTTTTGCAAAATTCTGAAAATACGCCGGGTGAGCAAATGATACTGTCGCGGGAACCATATGAAGTGTTGCCTGTTTACGATTTGTGTGAAGCGTTGATCCGATATTACCAGTTGAATTCTGAACCGGATCCTTACCTGCAGTTTTTCCTGGATGCCGTCCTCAAGTTTACTGTAAAGATATCAACCGGCCCGGTGGATTTTCTTGAATGGTGGGAGAAAAAAAAAGGAAAACTGTCAATCATCGTACCTGAAGAATTAAATGCGGTAAAGGTGATGACCATTCATAAAGCCAAGGGGTTAGAGTTTCCGCTGGTTATCCTTCCCTTTGCCCAGGAAGCACGGAAGAATACCAAAACCTACCTGTGGGTTGACCTTGACAAAGAAGTGGCATCGGGTCTGGAAACGGCTATCCTTCGCAGTGATAAAGAAATGGAAACAACCGTTTACAGATCTTTATTTGTAGATGAACGGCAAAAATCAATGGTAGACCTGTTAAACTTGCTGTATGTATCGATGACCCGGCCCAGGGAGCGGCTTTATATTCTCACAAAATTTCCTCCAAAAAAACAAGAAGAGATCAGTTCGCTTCCTGGATTTTTTCAGTTTTTCCTTCAGCATGAAAATATTTGGGTTGAAAACAGGTCGGAGTATGCTTTTGGAGGTAAAACACCCCATGTTGAAAAGAAGGTCAGAGAGGAATCAGGTACGATCAGGCAGCAAACTGTCATCAGCAATGATTGGCGTCAAAAAATTGAAATACGGAGGAGGGCACCACAACGGTGGGATACGGAGAATCCTTTGCGGAAATTCCAATGGGGCAACAGGATTCATACCCTGCTGTCGTGGATAATCACCGAAAAGGATGTTGATGGTGCGCTCGAAAAAGCTTGTTTGACTGGACTGATTGAATATCCCGATCGGGCAAATATTGAAAGAGTTTTAAGGGTTGTCATCTCTGATCCATTGCTTACACGGCTTTTCAGCGACCAGGTTAAAGTAAAAACAGAAGCTGAAATACTCCTGCCGGAAGGATCATTCTATCGTCCCGACCGGGTGATATTTGACGGCGACAGGGTGACTATCCTTGATTACAAGAGTGGAAAACCCAATCCGGACCACGGGAAACAGTTGATCAGATACGCAGGGTATATTGAGGAGATGGGATATCAGCACGTTCACCGAGCACTGGTCTATCTTGACCCGGAAGTGAGGGTGGTAGCGGTATGAACATTACGTGGAATGGCTAAATAGCGTAAATAGAATTCATGAAAGAAGCAGAAGAAAAATTAATCCGCCTCTATAAATCCTGGTGCGGTATGCAACCCACATCGGTTATTAAATTACCGGGGTCCGGCTCCTACAGAAGTTATTACAGGCTTGCAGGGCCTGGTGAAACGGTTATTGGTGCGCATAACGAGGATATTCTCGAAAACCAGGCTTATTTCTCCTTCACGCAACATTTCATGAGCGAAGGTTTGCCCGTGCCTTCATTACTGGCCAGTGATCCGGTTAACCGTGTTTACCTGATTACCGATCTTGGAGATACAACGCTTTATCAGTTCCTTACTGAAAGACGTGGAACGGTTGGTTATAAACCTCCTTCCTCCGGGGAGGATTCACCAGGAAATCCGTTTTCACCGGAGATCATTGCAGTGTATAAAAAGGCCCTGGCATGGCTTCCCGTATTCCAGGTTAAGGCCGGGAAAACCCTGGATTATAAAGTGTGTTATCCCCGTGGCGCATTCGACCGCCAATCGATGATGTGGGATCTGAACTATTTCAAATATTACTTTTTGAAACTGGCAAAGATCCCTTTTGATGAGCAAACCCTCGAAGATGATTTTCAAAGTCTTTGTAATTTATTGCTGAAGACCGAAGCTGATTTCTTTCTTTATCGTGATTTTCAGTCCCGTAACATCATGATTGTGAATGGGGAACCATGGTTCATCGACTTCCAGGGAGGTAGAAAAGGCGCTCTGCAATATGATGTCGCTTCCTTGCTGACCGATGGAAAGGCCGATATACCGATGAAGACCAGAAATTTACTGCTGGACTTTTACCTAAACAAACTTGGCGAAATATACCCGGTCGACCGCGAAAAATTCATGAAGATCTATCATGGTTTTGTCCTGATTCGCATTCTTCAGGCCCTGGGTGCTTATGGATTCAGGGGATATTATGAAAACAAGCCTCATTTCCTGCAAAGTATTCCTTTCGCACTCAGAAACCTGGGCTACCTTCTTGATAACAACCTGGTTGATATTGGCCTGAAGAGCCTGATTTTGGTCATTGGTAAAATGATTGACAACCCATTGCTATATAATCAACAACCAGTTGAAGTAATTGATGATAAATATCGTAATGTCAATAATATAAAAAATACAATCATTAATGATAATTTAGAAAAAAAATTGACAGTCACCATTCATAGCTTCTCCTATAAAAAATCAATTCCCTTCGATGCAGGTGGCAATGGCGGAGGTTTCGTTTTTGATTGCCGTGCCCTGCCAAACCCGGGAAGATATGATGAATTCAGGCATCTCAACGGCAAAGATCAGCCAGTGATCGAATTTTTGAGAAAGGAGCATTCGGTAGGCGTGTTTCTAAATCATGTGCGTGCTTTGGTGGGGCAAAGCGTGGAGACATATATCGGACGTGACTTTGACCAACTGATGGTGTCCTTTGGATGTACGGGCGGGCAACACCGATCCGTATATTGCGCTGAAGAACTGGCTGAATACCTGAAGACCAAATATAATCTCAAAATTAAACTGCTTCATGACGAACAGGATAAAACCTGATCCCTTCATCACTGCATTCAAACACTGTCCATATGAAAGCCATGATCCTTGCTGCCGGTCTGGGCACGCGGCTTAAACCATTTACCGATTCTCACCCCAAAGCACTTTTTGTGGTCGATGGAAAAACATTGCTTGAACATGCTGTATTCCATTTGAAAACAGCCGGCATTCATTCTTTAATTATAAACGTTCATCATTTTGCAGATCAGATAGTTGAATTTATACACCTGAATGAAAACTTTGGGTTGAATATTTCGATTTCTGATGAAACAGGTGCACTGCTTGAAACGGGAGGGGGTGTGAAAAATGCTGCCTGGTTTTTCGAGGGATGTCAATCTGCATTGATCAGGAATGTCGACATTCTATCAGACCTTGACCTCAACGGCATGGCAAAGTTCCATCGCAGTGCAAATTCGCTTGCCACCCTGGCGGTGCGCAACCGCCCAACCTCCCGGTATTTTCTGTTCGACGACCAGATGAACCTCTGTGGCTGGGAGAACCGAAAAACCGGGGAACGCCGTTTGGTTCGGGAAACCAGTAGCAACAGTGCCTTTGCCTTCAGTGGTATACAAATCCTCGATACCGGAATATTCCCGAAAATCAGTGAAGATGGGAAATTTTCCCTGACGGATCTCTATCTGAGACTGGCAAAAACTGAAAAGATTGCCGGCTATCTTGAAGATGGAATTGTTTGGGAGGACGCAGGACAGATTGCGTAAGACGTGAGACGTGTGAAATCCTGCGTCTTACGAACCACGTCTCACCTCTCACGTTTTTCAAGGGCAAATCTCGCTATCTTCGTACCCTCTTCATTTTGGCCTGCAATTCAGGCAGTCATTCACTTATTCCTTGTTTAGCATGTGGGTTCCCCAATCCTGTTCTGCTAATTGCGGTCTTCAGATTGCAACAAAATCAGCCAGATTATTTTAAATCAGCCGCCCTTTCCATTCCGGTGTCCTGGTTTCGTTGACAGCAATAAAAAATCAGCAAATTAAACCCGGATTACATCAACGGGTTATCAAGCCATTGGTATTGAATGATCCTTTGATATCATTGACAAATATCAATTTAAATACGATTTATTTCCATTTTGCATGCGCGATGCAAAATAATCGGTTGCCTGATCGTTAAAGGAACTTTGACCGGGCATGACTTCTACGAATTTTCGCTTGCAGAAAAAAACCGGAAATCTACCCTATACGGGTTTTGGCTGATGATCATCTCGAAACCAGGAAGCTCGTCAAGCATTTGACAATGCATCTCGGAAAGAAAATGTTTGCATAGCTTTGCATGAATGTTTTCTTATAAATCATTGTTTCAGTGAAAAAAAAACTGTTTATATTAGCCATCATCACCTTTCTTGGCCTGGCTTCCGTTGCTCAGGTTTCAATTAATTCGGATGGATCATCACCTGTTAATTCAGCAATGCTCGATGTGAAATCCACCAGCAAGGGATTTTTGCCCCCGAGGATGACAACCATACAGAGAGATTCCATTGTTGATCCCGTTCCCGGATTGCAGATATTCAATACCACAACCAATTGCCTTGAGTTTTATATAAACAATGGCTGGCTATCCATTGGATGTGGCTGCACTGCGGCACCCTCCGGCTTGCCTGAAGCCGCAGGTCATGTATCTGCCGGCAGCCAGATCACATGGAATTGGAAAACGGTTTTGGGTGCTACGGGATATAAATACAATACTGTGAACAATTATGAAACTGCATCAGATAATCATGCGCTCACTTCTTACACGCAAACAGGCCTTACATGCACCGGCACATCACAAACCCTCTTTGTTTGGGCCTATAATGCATGCGGTCATTCTTCGGCAGCTGTTTTTTCTGCCAGTTTGGTTTACCGGTTAAATGTGATAAAAACAGGAAACGGCAGCGGTAATGTTGCAAGTTCGGCTGTTGGTATTGACTGCGGGTCTGACTGCAGTTCGGATCTTGGCTGCGGAACACCTGTAACTTTAACTGCCACGCCAAACGCCGGTTCATATTTTTCAGGATGGTCGGGAGGAGGATGTTTCGGAACAGCGCCCTGCGTCACAACAATTGACACTGCCCAAAATGTAACTGCAACATTTACACTCAGTTCATTTACACTTACTGTGACCAAAGATGGCAATGGTACCGGAACCATTATCAGTTCACCGGCAGGAATTTTCTGCAATACATCCTGCAGCACTGATTTTGACTATGGAACTGTGGTTACACTCACTGCAATCCCTGATCCCGGTTGTACCTTCGCAGGATGGTCAGGAGACGGATGTTGCGGGAATTGCGTCTGTATTACTGCGATGTGGAATTCCCGGAATGTTACTGCAACATTCACCCGGGATGCGTTTCCGCTGACAGTGACAAGAACAGGCTCCGGTTCGGGAACGGTGACCAGTTCCCCGTTGGCAATTTTCTGCGGTGCAACCTGTAATGCGGATTTTGAAGCCGGCAGTGTGGTCACGCTCCATGCCTCACCGGAAGCCGGCTCTGTCTTTGCCGGGTGGAGCGGCGGATGTGCAGGCACCGGAAGTTGTGCCATCAGTATGGACAGTGCAAAGAGTGTAACGGCCAGTTTTACTCATGAATCCTACCCGCTCACCGTGACAAGAGTTGGCCCCGGAACGGTGACAAGTTCTCCATCCGGAATTTATTGCGGTGCAGCCTGTAATGCAAATTATGATTCCGGCACCCTGGTTACCCTTATGGCCACCCCTGATGCAGGAGCCACTTTTGCCGGTTGGAGCGGAGCATATACCGGAACCGGGAGCTGCACCATCACGATGGATATGGCAAAGAGCGTAACAGCCACTTTTACACGAGAATCATATCCGCTGACCGTCACAAAAATCGGTCCCGGAACAGTAACGGGTACACCAACCGGAATATATTGCGGAGCAGCCTGTAATGCAAGTTATAATGCCGGCACCCTGGTTACCCTTACCGCAACAGCGGATGCAGAAGCGACTTTTACCGGTTGGAGCGGGGCATGTACCGGAACCGGAGGCTGTGCAGTTAATATGGATATGGCAAAGAATGTAACTGCCACATTCATTCTTGATAGCTATCTGCTGTCATTATCGAAAACAGGGAATGGAGCCGGAACCGTAACAAGCAACCCTTCGGGCATTGCCTGCGGTCTGACATGCAGTGCCAGTTTTAACGCCGGCACCACCATCACACTGACGGCAACACCCACATCTGGCTCAACATTTACAGGATGGTCGGGAGGCGGATGTTCCGGAACAGGCCCTTGTGTAGCCACTATCCACAGCGCCCAAACCATATCGGCCAATTTTAACCTTAATGCATATACGCTTGCCATCTTAAAAGCTGGAAGTGGTTCCGGAACAGTTACCAGTTCTCCCGCAGGCATCAATTGCGGGACAACCTGCAGTGCCAATTATTTATTTGGCACAACCGTTACACTGACCGCAACACCTGCAGTCGGTTCTTTTTTCTCGGGATGGTCGGGAGGCGGATGTTCAGGAACGGGTACTTGTGTTACAACTGTGTCCAACGGACAAAATGTAACTGCCACATTTACGCTTCAGTAATGATAAGCGCATTGTATTGAATTTACCGAAAAATAACCACGATTATTCCCTATTTTTGTCAACACAACACCGTTGTCAAATGGTTCCTTTCCTCCAATATACCGCACAGTACCTGGTTTCAGTTTTCAACAATGACCTGGCTGATATTTGCGTTGTCCTTCCGAACCGACGTGGAGGATTATTCCTGAGAAAGTACCTCGCCGCGGAGGTCGGGAAAATTACCTGGGCACCCACCATATTTTCAATTGAAGATTTCATTGCTGAGATCAGCGGTTTACAGGAAGTTGACAATTTGCACCTGCTTTTTGAACTTTACGATATTCATCGTGAAATTGAGTTGACGAATGCACAGACCTTTGAGGAATTTTTACGATGGGCACCCCAGTTGCTGAGCGATTTTAATGAGATCGATCGGTACCTGGCCGATGCAAAGGAGTTATTTTCGACGCTCACCGAAGCCAGGGCCATTAGCCTGTGGAACCTCGAGGGTCAGCCACTGACCGAATTTGAAAAAAATTACCTTCGCTTCTACGAGTCGTTGTATGGGTATTATGAAAAACTCACCAGCCGCCTGGTGAGTAAAAACCATGCTTACCAGGGGCTTTGTTTCCGACACGCTGCAGAAACCATTGATAACGTGAAGGATAAGTTACCCTGGCGGCATATCATTTTTGCAGGGTTCAATGCCTTGACCAGGGCAGAAGAACGGATCATGGGCGTTTTACGCAATGATGGCAAAGCCACCATGCTATGGGATGCCGACCGGTACTACTTTGAAAACAAACAGCAGGAGGCAGGAGATTTTTTACGCAGCTGGATGCACAAATGGCCCGTCAAAGAACCGCGCTGGATTTTCGATGATTTTTCCAATTCGGTCAAACAGATTGATATTATTGGATCCCCGGATCCTGTTGGACAAGTGAAATATTGCGGGCATCTTTTGCAGGAACTGGCAAAAAAAGGCCAGGCCAATGAAACTGCCGCAGTTGTGCTCCTGGATGAGGGATTGCTGATGCCTTTGCTCAACTCGATTCCCACGGAGGTGAAGGAACTTAACATCACGGCAGGTTTGCCGCTCTGCCAGACTCCCCTGGCCAGCCTCTTTGAAACCATTTTTCAGCTTCACCTTCATACGGCACAGTTTACCTACCTTACTTCCAAAGGCATTGATAAATACTACTATAAAGATGTACTTAAACTCCTGCAGCATCCACACGTACACCGGATGATACAGGGGATCTTGCAAGGGAATAGGTTCGTTTTTGATGAAACCATCGACAGCATCAGGCGGGGGAATCTGGTTTTCGTTGGAATTGATGAAATAATATCTCAGAAAACAGGACTGTTCTCCGCCAACCTGGCTTTCCTCGAAGCCATATTTAAATCCTGGGCCAAACCCGCTGACGCCATCGTTTGTCTCCAATCCATTGTTGAGCCCCTCCGGATAAATGTTGCACAACCAATGGAGCTGGAGTACCTCTTTGCCTTTTCGGGGATTTTATCTCAACTCAGCAACCTGTTAACAGATTTTCCATCGGATCTGAAAATCCCGGAATTCTACCGGTTGTATCAGCAGGTGATCGTAGGGACCAGCCTTCCTTTTTACGGCGAACCGCTCCATGGGGTGCAACTCATGGGGATGCTTGAAACCAGGACCCTTGATTTTGAGAACCTGGTTATTCTATCTTGCAATGAAGACTTGTTGCCCAGCGGCAAGATAAACGCGTCTTTCATCCCTTACGATATTAAAAGGGGTTTTGAGCTTCCAACATACCAGTACAAGGATTCGGTTTACGCCTATCATTTTTACCGCCTGATCCAGCGTGCACGGCATGTGTGGATACTATACAATACCGAACCGGACCAGTTGGGGGGCGGAGATCGCAGCCGGTTCCTCCGGCAGATCGCTTCTGAACTGCCGGTATTTAATCCCGGAATAACCATCACTGAATCAATTTTAACCACGACACTACCCATAGGTGAACCCATCCCTTTGATCACTGTGCCTAAAAATGCAGGTACCCTTGTTGCCCTCGAAGAAAAGGCACTCAAAGGTTTCTCTGCAACGTCATTGAATGCATTCCGCAACTGTACCTTGAAATTTTATTTTTCCGAAATAGCAGGCATTAAAGAACCTGAAGATGTTGATGATACCATCGATCCTGCCGTCCTCGGAAGTGCAGTGCATGCTGCCCTTAACATGCTCTACAAGCCATATATTGACCGGCCTATGACAAAGGACTGGCTCGAGGCCATGGGGAAAATAGCGGAAGAGAAGGTTGATAAAGCATTTGAAAAGAAATTCAAAGGTTCCGGCATTACGTATGGGAAAAATTTGTTGTTGGTCAGCGTGGCAAAATTAATGGTGAGGCGGTATTTGAAAAATGAGTCTGAACAGTTGGAAGAACTGGCAAAGTCGGGAAAAAGTTACACAGTATCTTTCCTGGAACAACTTGTTGAATCGACGGTCCGGATCCCATATGGGAACAAGGATCTGAACATTCGTTTAAAGGGGTTTATCGACAGGGTCGACAAGATGGATGGCTGGTGGAAAATCATTGATTATAAAACCGGTGCGACGGAGTCAAAACAAGTGAAGGTGAAAGATTGGAATGATCTGAAGGTGAACCCTGACCTGAATATAGGATTCCAATTGCTGATGTATGCCTACCTGCTTGGCCGCTGGTTTCACAGCCCCGTCGTTTCGTGTGCCGGGATCGTTTCCCTGAAAAAGATCAATGCAGGGTTTACTTCCGTTTCTGTCCCGGACGACGAGCCCGGTAAGATGACAACAACATTGAATGATGCAGTTGCCGGCCGTTTTGAAAAGGTTGTTCTATCTGTTTTGACTGAAGTTTATGATCTTGAGAAACCATTCACTCAAACCAATGATCTGGAAATTTGTGAAAGATGCCCGTATATCAATCTTTGCGGACGTTGAGTTCGTCCTCCGAAAACACGCAAGCCTCATAGGTAAATAGTTCTGCATCTTTCCATCCGTTCCATCCGATACCTGCTTTGTCTCGGGCGCAGTGACCAAGGAAATCTTCGACACTCCATCCTGTTTCAGTCGCAACCTGGGGTAAAAAAGTACCGGAAGCGTAGCCTTTCTTTATATAAATTCCATGTTTTCCAAGGATGATCTCATCCGGCGAGCTGATTTTTTTCATCGGAGAGAGTACCGATATTTCAATTACGAGCTGATCAATTTCGCTGGCACTGACAGGATTGAAGCGGCTGTCTTCCGTCGAGGAGGCCACTGCCATCTGGCAGATCACTTTGTATAAGGGTATATCGGCCGTGAACCTGCCAATGCATCCACGGAGGGCACTACCTTCTTTCAGCGTTACAAATGCCCCGGCATGAATTTTAAGATTCTCGCTGAAAGTTGAAGGATCCTCATCCGGAATTCGCCTTTCACGTACATATTTTTCGATGGTTCTCCGTGCAATTTTCAACATCATTGTTTTTTCTTCGGTTGAAAAATTAAAACCCGATGCCCCGGTGGCTGCAGATTTAAGACTGGATAGTGCAAGTGACCAGTAACCAACAACCTGGTTTTTATCGCCGTATTTGGAATCTCCTGAATTCATATATTGAACCGGAGAAATATTGATACCGGGTTGATGTTCGATCAGGTTGAGCATAACGAGAATGGAGGTCCAGCCGCAAAGGTTTGTGGCAAGGTCCGGAACGTTTTTGTCACGATACTCATCCAGGAATTTCACCAGCCCTTCGGCAGAGCCCGACATAATGGCATCGCACGTGGCTTTGTCTGCCGATTGTGCATCGGAATAGGATGGGTAGTGGGAAAAATCGGTACTGAAAACAAACAGGTTCCGATCGTTGAAATAAGGTTGCAATGCCCTGGCAATATCCTTGCAGGTTTCTGCCGATTGGGCGCCGATGACGATGGGTACCAGTTTGAAATCCTTTTTCAGATGGTATTGCAGGAATGGGATCTGAACTTCAATGCTGTGTTCGGTCCGGTCTGCTTCAGGTTTGAAAGTGAAAACCTTGTTTCCGCTGATGAGTTTCCCGGCAAGGTCAATGTTCACTTTCACTTTTCCCAGCGGGGTAATATAATCACCCTGGTTATAAACGGAGGCTCCTGGAAATGAAACCTGGTGACTGGAGGCTACAACAAAAACATTTTCAAATTGCTTTTCCGGATCCAACTGATTGTATGCACTGGCAGCAACAATCCCCGAAAATACATAGCCTGCGTGCGGGCATACAATACCCACCACATTTTTTGCCGTTCGTGGTTTTGCATCAGAGAACAAACCCGCCAGGGTTGTCCTCAGTTCATTGGCATCAGCAGGATAGAACCTTCCGGCTGCCGCGGGTTTTCGATCTGTTTTGTCATGCTCGTCCTGAGCGGAACATCCCTGGTTGAAATTGAAAAATAATCCCATAAGCAGAAGGCTTCTGAAATAGTGCCACATTGTTTTCTTAACTTTGATTTTCCTTGTAAAAATACGAAATGCATAGGAAAAATGCAACCTCTCCGGCCCTTTTTGCCCTTGGATTCATCTCCATCGGGACCCAGATCTATCTGGTTCGTGAAGTTATGATGGTATTCAATGACAATGAGTTGATTATCGGGCTGGTTATTGCAACCTGGATGCTGATCACAGGAATTGGTTCTTCCCTTGGAAGATTCACTTCTTTCCTGGAAAGACGGGAAAGCCTTTTATGTGCATTTCTGGTCCTTACCGGAATTTTACCATCATTCATGGTCGCCGGGCTTGATTTGTTGAAAGTTTTCCTGGTACCTTTTGGCAGCATGGCTGATTTATGGATGGTCATGGGGGCGTGTATCCTTGTGCAAATGCCGTTCTGCTTGCTGAACGGTTTTCTTTTTTCATATCTGAGTGTTTCTTCTGCAGGCACCTCACCGGGTGTTTCATATTCTTGGGAATCGCTGGGAAGCATGGTGTCGGGCGGACTTGTTAATTTTTTATTCCTCTGGTTTACAGGCCCTTTTCTGGGGTTGTTGATGCTTACGACGATTTACCTTTTGCTTGTGATCTTTTTCATGATCACGGCAGCACCGAAAAAACAGGTTCTGGTGGTGATTTTTATATCCCTGGGTTGCATCGTTTTCTCAGGAACCATCGATTTCAAAGCGCTGACAGAGAAGATGCTTTATCCATCACAACATGTGATTTCGACCGTCACTACGCCATTTGGGAAGGTTGTGATCACGAAAAACGCAGACCAGCTCAATTTTTATGACAATGGAATACTGCTGTTTTCCTCCGGCAATCAGATCAGTAATGAGGAGAATGTCCATTATGCCATGGTTCAGCAACCAAATCCTGCAAACATCCTGATCATTTCAGGAGGGTTTTCAGGAACTGTAGCCGAAGTACTCAAATACAAGCCCGTTCGCATCGATTATGTTGAACTGAATCCATCACTGATTGAAATTGCCGTGCGATATACACATCAGTTATGCCACCCATGCGTCCATGTATACCAGGCGGATGCCCGAAAATTTATACGTAACACAACAAATCGCTATGATGTTGTACTTGTGAATCTTCCTGCTCCATCAACCCTGCAGCTGAACCGTTATTATTCCATGGAATTTTTGATGGAAGCGAGAAGGAAAATGAATCCTGGCGCCATCATTGCGTATAGTTTACCACCCGGGGGAGATTATATGAGTGACAAGGCTTCCAGACTGAATGCAGTATTATGGAATACCCTGAAACAATGTTTTGCTGAAATTCTGATCCTTCCGTCAGGACGAAATTATTTTCTGGCTTCCGATTCATCACTGTCGGGGGATATCCCGGGCCTGATTCAATCACGGGGAATCAAAACAGTTTATGTAAATAAGTATTATCTCGATTTCTCTCAACTGAAGCAGCGATCACAATATGTGACGCAGTCTGTTACACAGCCGGGGCCTGTCATCCGTTCAGGGGAGATCAACCGCGACTTCACCCCGGTCGCCGTTTGGTACCAGACCTCCTGGTGGCTGAGCCAGTTTAAAACAACCCAGGTTGTCATTCTTCTTGTTTTCATAGTTGTGATGGCGTTCCTGCTGATAACCCTGAACCCGCTGAATGCAGGACTTTTTGCAGGAGGATTCACGCTGGCCTCCTCCGAAATGATCATCATTTTCGGGTTGCAGGTATTGTGTGGTTACCTGTTCCAGGCGATCGGGGCGATCTTTATGGTTTTCATGTTTGGACTTGCGGCAGGTTCGGGTTTAAGGTTTAAAACACGGCACCTGCAAACACCCGGTGCATACAGGTGGCTCCAGGTTTCACTGGCTTTGCTGGCCATTCTTATCCCGGTGATGATAGAATGTCTGAGCAACACTGCGGCAAGTGAATGGCTGATCAACCTTGTCCTGGCAATGCTGGCATTTTCTGCTGCCTGTATTGTTGGCATGGAGTATCGCCTGGCTGTATTGCTGTCGGCAAAAACAGCACGAAAAACCGTTGCAGGAAACTACGCTGCAGAAATGTGGGGTGCTGCGGCAGGTGCTTTTTTAACGACATTGTTTCTGATCCCGACCATTGGAATTGTGAATACAGGAATCCTCATGGCGATTATAAATTTGGCTACCGCAGGATTACTTTTCAAATTATGATGTACCTTTGTATTAGCCGGACTCAACAGGCATCCTGAAATAATTATCATATCCTTGAAAAAGATCTCAAAACGTTTGTTTCTGCGTTCGGGACTTGCTGGCGTTGGCGCCATGGCAACCGGATCACTTGCCATGGATGTGTTTGCAAAAAAAATGATCGATATGGGAACAGAAAATATGCCTCATTTAGGCGGGCTTGGGAAATTCAGCAAGGAGTCACCCTACGCTGTCGCGACCCCTAAAGGGTTAAAATGCCAGATATGTCCGAACAACTGCATCCTGAAGGAAGGCCTCGAAAGCATTTGCAGGACACATGTTGTGAAAGAGGGTAAACTCTACACGATTGCATATGGAAACCCATGCTCCGTACATACCGATCCCATTGAAAAAAAACCACTTTTTCATTTTCTGCCGTCTTCTTCAAGCTTTTCTATAGCCACGGCAGGGTGTAATTTTGCCTGCCTGAACTGCCAGAATTGGGAAATTTCACAGCAAAGCCCAAGAGATACAAGGAATGTTGAACTGTTCCCTGAAAAAGTAGTGGAAGAAGCCATAAAAAACGGATGCAGGTCAATTGCCTACACCTATTCGGAACCCATTGCTTTTTATGAATACACCTTCGACACCGCACGGCTTGCCAAAGCCCGGGGCATCAGGAACCTGCTTATTTCCAATGGGTACATTAACGACAAACCACTGAAGGATCTAACCAAATACCTTGATGCCGCCAACATCAACCTGAAATCATTCAGCGAGGAAACCTATGCCAAACTCAACGGCGGCAGTTTGCAACCTGTTTTGAATACATTGAAAGTTCTTAAAGCGGAAGGAGTCTGGCTTGAAATCACGAACCTTGTCGTTCCCGGCTGGACCGATGATCTGAACATGATCCGTGAAATGTGTGAGTGGCTTTGTACCAATGGATTCGCAGATAACCCATTGCATTTCAGCCGATTTTATCCTTTGTACAAGCTGACGAGCCTGCCATACACACCGGTGGAGACCCTTGAAAAGGCCAGGAACATTGCATTGAAAACAGGCATGCATTATGTCTATATCGGAAACGTCGCTGGCAACACTGCAGAAAATACTTATTGCCCTTCGTGTAAAAAGATCGTTGTTGAACGGCGTGGATTTTCAATCCTCGGGATGAATATGAACCAGGGTTCGTGCAAATTCTGTAATACCAGGATAGCAGGGGTCTGGGGATAATTTCTCACGCAGATTTCCGCCGATTTTTTCGCAGATTCCCATGGGAAAAACAGTATTTTTAATCTATACACTCCAGGTTGATCCGAATCAAATAAGAATCTGTGATGTGTTCTTTCTGCGTTGATCCGCGAAAAAATCCGCGGAAATCTGCGTGAAATATTATTTTCCTGTCTGAATAATTTCAATTTTTATTGGCAGATGATCAGAAAATCCGCCATGGTAACTGGGCCCGGAGTAAGTCCGGTTTAGTTTTTCGCCGAAATAGGTGTTGTCTTCTTCCAGCAGGAACTGTGGCCTGAAAATCCGGACATTCCCCTGATCTGCTTTTATTCCTGCATTCCCGGCCTTCAGTGTCCCGGAAACGACAAATTGGTCGAATGTGCTCCACTGGTCGCGGTATTTCAGGGTACCTTCCTTTCGTATTTTATTTCTGATCCCCATGAGGTTGTATAAAGAGGAGTCATCATGGGGATTGGGATCTGTTCGTGCCTTCAGAACCTGTTTCAGACTCTCATTTTCAGGTTCGTCGTTGAAATCGCCCATCACCAGGATATTTGCGCCCGGCCTTGCCCTTTGTACCGTATCGATTAATTTTCGCAACACCGAAGCAACATAATTTCGCCGGGGCTGCGAGCCAAGATAACCACCGCGCCTCGAAGGCCAGTGGTTGATAAATATTGATAAGGTATCATGATTGAACAGAATTCCATTCACCTGAAGGATCTCCCTGGTTTGACTGAGCGTGTCGAATGGGAATCGTATTTTAACACTGCGGCTGTCAAGAACCTTGAACTGAGCCGGCCGGTAAAGCATGGCCACATCGACACCCCTCAGATCCGGAGATTCGTGGTGAATGAATTTATAACCACATTGTTTTAACGGTGTTTCGTAAATTAGTTTATTCATGACATAGTGGTTTTCCACCTCACAAAGGCCAACGATGGCAGGAGGTGTCCATTCCCCGATGGATAATAGTGTTTTGGACACGTGATTCAGCTTTGTGCGGAATTTTGTCCAGTTCCAGTGTTTCCCACCCGTTGAGGTGAATTCATCATCCAGCTTTGTGCTGTCATCATATGGATCATAGAGGTTCTCTAAATTCCAGAAAACAATGCTGACACTTTGACTTTTTATTTTTATCGAATCTAAATTGGCACGATTTTCGCTGGTAATTGACCATTGATATCCTGAGGTTAATTCAGGTGACAATATTACCTGGCAGATGGTTAACAGTATGATTATGAGAATATTTTTCATCTTATCTAATATTTATAGCATATCCGGCCGATCCATGTTTCCTATTTATTGGGAAAAAACGTAAAAGGTAATACGGTAAACGAAGTATTTTAACGAAATTTTAACAGGAGCTTAACAGAAATTTACAATGAAACTGAAAATATCAATTACAGTGGACCGTTTTTACAGTGATTTGAACATAACCTGACCTATAAACAGTAAAGACATCGCAAGTGAGGTCTCTTATTTAAACCAAAAAAACAGAAGAAAATGAAAAGAATTGCAGGAATCTTTGTAATTGCATTATTAGGAGGAGCTGTTTCGCTGGGACTTTATAAAGCCTTTGAAAAGAAACAGTATATTTTTAACTCGCGCCCTGAAGGTATTCCGATCAGGCAGGTGAGCTACAACCCGAGCGCCGCCTTCAACCAACCCGATTTTGAAGCTGCTGCGGCCATTTCAGTGCATGCCGTGGTGCATATCAAATCTGAATTCCAGAAGAAGAGCCTTGTATATGATGATTTTTTTGAGTTTTTCAATTTCGGAGGTCGCCCGCAACCCCGGGAATACAGCACCCCTTATACTGCCATGGGGTCGGGGGTGATTGTTTCGGAAGATGGCAACATCGTTACAAATAATCATGTAGTACAGGAGGCTACCGAGGTAACTGTAACACTGAATGACAAACGCGAATACAAAGCACGGATCATTGCTACTGATCCAAGCACCGACCTGGCGTTGATAAAAATTGATGAGCAAGGATTGCCGTTCATGACCTATGGCAATTCCGACGAAGTTAAAATTGGGGAGTGGGTGCTTGCAGTTGGCAATCCGTTTAATCTTACCTCAACAGTAACGGCAGGAATTGTCAGTGCGAAAGCACGCAATATCAATATATTGGGTTCACAGGGAGCCATTGAATCCTTCATTCAGACCGATGCAGCCGTTAATCCAGGCAACAGCGGAGGAGCGCTTGTAAATACACGCGGTGAACTCATCGGCATCAACGCGGCCATTGCTTCGGGAACTGGCTATTATACAGGGTACAGCTTTGCAATCCCGGTGAACATCGTGAAAAAAGTGGTTGGGGATTTCATGAAATTCGGAAAAATTCAGCGCGCTTACCTGGGTGTATACTATCGTGAAATTGACGACCAGTTCGCCAAAGAAAAGGGGTTCACTGATCTAAGGGGAATTTATATCGATGATGTCGTTGAAGGTGGTCCAGCTGCGCTTGCAGGGATGAAAAGCGGGGATGTCCTGATCCGTATCGACAACAACCCTTTGAATGGCAAGGCGGAACTGATGGAACTCATTGGACAGAAAAATCCGGGTGATAAAGTCAATGTAATTGTAAACCGTGGTGGAAAAGAGTATGAGCTTGCGCTTACCATGCAAAGTGAAGAGGCAAAGCTGACCGCCGAAAAAGAAAGTAAGATCATTATCCAGGGCGCAACTTTTGAACCGCTTACTGAAAATGAAAAATCCAGGTTAAATGTTGATTATGGATTTAAAATCACCTCCCTGACCACAGGGAAACTCAAGAATGCCGGAATCACTGCAGGTTTCATTTTGTTATCTGTTGACCGAAACCCGGTGCAAACAATCCAGGAATTAAAGCAATCTCTTACAAACCGCCAGGGAGGGGTACTGATTGAAGGACTCTACCCGAATGGTTTGCGGGCATATTACGGAATAGGACTATGAGACAGTTAAAAATATCCAAATCGATTACCAATCGCGAAACAGCATCGCTTGACAGATATCTTTCAGATATCGCCAAAGAGGGTTTGATCTCAGCTGAAGAGGAGGTTAGCCTGGCACAACGCATCAAACTTGGCGACCAGGTGGCACTGGAAAAGTTGTGCAAGGCCAATCTCAGGTTTGTGGTTTCAGTTGCCAAACAATACCAGAACCAGGGACTTTCGCTGCCTGACCTGATCAATGAAGGGAATGTCGGTTTAATTAAAGCCGCCCGTAGATTTGACGAAACACGTGGTTTCAAATTTATCTCCTATGCAGTTTGGTGGATCCGCCAATCCATTTTACAGGCGTTGGCAGAGCAGTCGCGTATTGTTCGTTTACCCCTGAACCAGGTTGGATCGCTGAGTAAAATGTCGAAAGCCAACATCAAGCTGGAACAACGTTTTGAGCGGGCACCCTCCATCAAGGAACTTTCGGTAGAAATGGAGATCTCCGAACAAAAAGTTGCCGAAGCAATCAGGATGTCAAGCCGCATTGTGTCGATGGATGCCCCGATCGATCAGGACGAGGAGGTTAAATTGGTGGATGTGTTTGTGAATGATTCACCTGCAACCGATGAGAACCTGATCAGGGAGTCGTTGGCCAAAGAGGTCCAACGCTCACTATCAACACTTGCTGAAAAGGAACGCGACATCCTCAACATGTTTTACGGCATCGGCGTGCCGCACAGTTACACGCTGGATGAAATCGGATCGGTTTTTGATCTCTCGCGGGAAAGGGTGAGGCAGATCAAGGAAAAAGCCCTCCGGCGTCTGAAGCACTCTTCCCGGAGCAAACTGCTGAAATCCTACATGGGATGAAAATTTTAACCACCGAGGCACTGAGTTCACCAAGATCCACTTAGAAATTACTAAGTGCTTCTGAGTGAACTCAGTGCCTCAGTGGTTACATTTTGTTATCAACAGGTTGTTAAAAAAGAAATTTATAAAAAACCGGCTTGGGGATGGCTGAATGAAAATAATTTGTAATTTTGCCACCTGTTAATCATTTATCAAGTAATGATACGTCGCGGTAGAAGTAGTCTTATTCTTTTTCTCTGTTTGCAGACAATGGCTGTGGCGATCATTTGCCTTGGATCCCTGATCAATTTCCATCAGTATAAGATCTGGGGAAAACCACTGATTCCGAATTTTGTTGGTTATAAGCGGGATATTGAAAAATATTCAAGAACCGTTTCCTTTTCGAAGATAGGTCTCAATAATCAGCATCATCAAAATGACTTTTCCGGGAACGACTTTGATTCATTCATCGAAACCCCATTTGTACACTGCGGTTCCGGGTCATTGATTTCCTTTTCCGATTCTGAATACACACCGGCCACAAACCGGATTTCCTCCTCTGGCCTGCGCGGCCCTCCGATTTCCTGAATTTCTGCTGGCATAGTGAAGAGATCCCGGTTATGAACAATAATGTTCAATAACCAGGTTATCATCAGGGATTTTTATAACCTGAAACTATCTGATAATCACTGAATTCCATCTTTGCTTCTTCGCTAGTCCGCTTTTCTGCTTGTTCACTAATCCGCCTATTAATGATCATACCAACCAACAAAAAACAATGAAAAACATTTCCACATTTTTATTTTTTTCCCTTCTGGCAGTTATTTTTTTTAGCCGCCAGGTAACTTTAAATGCCCAGGGGACAATGAAACAAGATTCCATTGTGATGTCGGCCGCATATGCCAATGAAGTTTATTACAGCATGAAAAACGGTATTGTTATGATCGGCTCCAGAAATACCTGGGATATTGCGTTCCGGACAATGAAAAGGAGTTCTTCCATTCTCACGAACGATGGTGCAGGTGTTGTACTGTATACCTATCCGAAGTCCGATACAACAGGATGGAATACCATGGATACCGTTGGATTATCAACCTGGAAGCCAATGTACAATGATCCCAACGATTGGGAAAACGGGGCTTTTTCACGCAATGCCAGGGGCCATCCGGATTATGGCTGGTGCAAATACAATGATGTCACGCACAATCTGGTTGGCGATTCTCTTTTTGTGATTAAAGTTCGTGATGGCAGTTTTAAAAAATTATGGATTGTAAAAAAGTACTCTTCAGCCGACATTTATTTGTTCCGGTACGCGAATCTTGATGGATCAAGCCCGAATGAAGTCCTTTTGAATTTAAGTACCATGAACCAGGATTTTTTCGGATATTCCATCCAAACGAACGAACCCATAAACTTTGAACCCACCAAATTCCTCTGGGACATCGTTTTTACCAAATATGTTTCCGTACAATCTGATGGTTCTCCATATCCTGTTGTCGGAGTATTGTCAAACGACAGTGTAAAGGTCAAACATTTTCATCCGGTTTCGCCAACCTATAGCGATTTTGGAGCAGGAACCTGGGATTCAACCCGTTCACCGATCGGTTGGAATTGGAAAAAATTTGATATGGGATCGTATACTTACCTTGTTCCTGATTCCAATGATTATTTTGTTAAACCGGTGCAAGGGGACATTTACAAACTTTATTTTACAGCTTTTAACAGTGGTACTGCAGCCAATTCTCCCGGTTTGGTGAAATTTTCACTGGGGAAAGTGGCTGGTGCCGGGTTTACCGCTTTGAATAATAACGATATTCAATTATCAGTATTTCCGAATCCTGCGAGCAACAGGATTCATATAAATATGACCGGTTACACCGGTGAAGACCTTACGTTTACTCTTACAGATCTGTCAGGCCGACAACTCCGTGCAGATCGTCCGCGACGTATGACTGATGGGTTTAATGCTTATTCAATGGATGTGGCCGGGGTGCAACCCGGTATTTATTTTGTAACCGTTTCCAACGCAGCAATGAAAACGGTGGCCAAAGTAATCATATCCCGCTAAGCATGATCAAAGGCCCATTCAGTCTTCTGATCGGACTTTTCAGTCTTTTGGCCGTAGCCGGTGGTTACGGCCAAAAGGCTTTTATTAAGGTCGTCGATCAGAAAAACCATGAACCTGTTGCCTTTGCCCATGTATGTTTTGAAGGAGTAAAATCCGGTTCCCCAAAATACAGCCTTACTTCCCTGGAGGGCTCCGTGGTAAATGATGTTAAAGAAATTTCAAAAATAGCGATCAGTTATATGGGTTTTATGACCTATACTGATACCATAAAACCTGGTCAATCAATCGAAATCCAGCTTCGGCCCAAAGTGTTGAATATGGATGAAGTTATTGTGACAGCCCAATATACCCCGGAACGCGCCGACAAATCGATCTATAAAGTGGAGGTGATCAATTCTCGCCAGATCGAACAGAAAGCGGCAACCAACATGGCGGATCTTTTAAAAGACCAGTCGACCATGCGGGTGACCCAGGATGGCGTGCTCGGCACGAGCCTGAGGATCCAGGGCATGTCGGGCGAAAATGTCAAATTCCTTCAGGATGGCGTGCCTTTGATTGGCCGCATGAACGGGAATTTCGATCTGAACCAGATCAACCTTTTCAATGTCGATCACGTGGAAGTGATTGAAGGACCCATGTCGGTCATTTATGGCAGCAATGCGCTGGCAGGGGTGATCAACATCATCACCAAAGAGAACAAATCTTCTCTTTTGAATGCTACAGCCAGTGCTTATACCGAATCTGCTGGTGTTTACAACTTCGATGGTGCAGTGTCACTCAACCATGCCAAACATGGTTTTTCAGTTGATGGGGGAAGGAATTTTTTCGGAGGGTATTCACCGGTCGATACAAGCCGTTCCCAGACATTTAAACCGCGCCGCCAGTATTTCTTTGATGGGTATTACACTTTTACAACAGATATCCTGAAGCTGAAGGTTGCCGGGGACTACTTCAATGAATTACTCCTGGACAAGGGACCACTTCTTGGTCCTTATTATGAGACTGCCTTTGACAACAACTTCACAACCATCAGGTATTCGGGCCGTATTGATGCGTCGGTTAAATTGAAAAAAAACCATTTTATCAACCTGTTGGGATCCTGGTCGGGTTATTCACGGATTCGGGAAACCTTTTATAAGGATCTTACCACCCTTTCAGAAATTGCTGTTCCGCAGTCATGGGCCCGGGATACGACAAACATTCAAAACCTCATTGCCCGTGCTACTTTTGCTAAAAACAACCACAACAAAAAGTTCAACTACCAGGCAGGAATAGATATCAATGTGGAAAGCGGAAGCGGGAAAAAAATTGCAGACAACAAGCAGGAAATCGCAGATTATGCTGCCTTTCTGAGTGTGAAATGGGACCCTGTCAGGGTCGCTGACCCTGACAGGGTGATCTTGTCCATCCAGCCGGGAATCAGATTTATTTACAACACCAATTACCAGGCGCCGGTAGTGTATGCCCTGAGTACCAAATGGAACATTATACAACCATTAAACCTGCGGTTTTCATATTCCAGGGGATTCCGTGCTCCCTCGATCAAAGAACTTTACCTGGTGTTTGTTGACGTAAATCATAATGTCCTTGGAAATCCGGACCTCAAAGCTGAAAAATCAAATAATTTCAATCTCAACCTGAATTGGGCGGTCGAGAAAAGAAAAGTAGCATGGTCAATGGATGTTAGTGGCTTTTATAATTTTATTGAGAATGTGATCCTCCTTGCTCAAACGGGAAACAGCCTTGAATACAGTTATGAAAATGTAAGCCGGTATAAAAGTGCAGGTGTTCAGTTTGGTTGTTCCTATACAATTTACCCGGCTTTTAAACTTCAACTCGGTTTTGCCGAAACCGGTATCACGGGCAGTCCGACAGCAGACATTGCCTACCAGCCATTCAAATGGTCGACAGAAGTGACATTGAGCCCATCATACCGCTTCAATAAACCGGATGTGACCCTTTCACTTTATTATAAATATTCAGGTGCTGCCCCCCAATTGCTGTTTGATGAAAAGGTATTGAACTGGCAATGGGTAAATTCATACAACACCATGGATTTTACTGCCAGCAAAGGATTCTGGAACAGCAGGATCCGCCTTTCGGCCGGTATAAAAAATATTTTCAACACAACGACAATCCCAACGACAGGAGGGACAGGAGGGGCGCACAGTGGCGGAGCAGATGGAATGAATATTGGCTGGGGAAGAACCCTGTTTCTCAAACTTTCATTTCAAATTAATAAGTACAAATGATCCGGACAGCAATACTGATTTTGTTTGCAGTTTTGGTTTTTTCGTTGCAATCCTGTTTCAAGGAGGATGAAAAAATCGCACCTCATCCGAGGGGAAATGTGCAAACCGACACGGTTCCTATGACTGAAAACTACCTTTACCAGGTATATTTCAGCCTGGATTCAGGAAAGATAATCAGTACGAATGTAAAGACTTTGTTCGACCTCGGTTTCGAATGCACTCCGGCAGGGTGGCACGTGATCCTCAATACAAGCGATTTCATGAAGGTTGCCGATCTGGGGAAAGTCACCTTCGGACAACCATACGATACGACCGGAGTGCAACTGCTCTTTGACAAGTCCGACGGCAACCCGGATTCAACAGCCATCGGCCAATGGTTTACCCTGGCCGGTGCAGATACCATTTCCAATGGGCATGTATATGCCGTAAGCCGCGGACTTGATGAATTGGGTAACCCGCTTGGGCTTTACCAGTTGATTTTTGACAGCTTAAAAAACAACACCTATTATTTTCGCTATGCACCGTTGAAAGGCGGTGCCAGTGCCCCGGGGATAGTGAACAAAAATCCAGGGGTCAATTACATGTTTTTCAGTCTGAAAACAGGCGAGATGGTCCCATCGGAACCACCAAGACAAAAATATGACCTGTTATTCAGCCAGTATACCACCATGTTGTTCACCAACCAGGGGATTCCATATCCGTATCTTGTTACAGGTGTCCTGTTAAATCGGCACCTGGTTGTAACAGCAGTAGATTCAACTGCCGATTTTTCTTCAATAACGCGTGAAAAGGCATTGACCCTGAACTATACAAAGGCAATGGACGCCATCGGTTATGATTGGAAATACTACAACTTTTCGACCGGTGTATATACCATTCGGCCCAAACTCAACTACATCATCCGAAGTATTTCCGGATTTTATTACAAACTCAGGTTTGTCGGGTATTATAGCAAGGAAGGACTAAAAGGATATCCGGTGATCGAATACCAGCAATTGTAATTTTTCCAGGGCAGTTGAGTTTTCCACATTTCTTTCTTTCTTTCTTTGACTATCTTCGCATAATGGATGAATGATGCCTCACATACTATTTCTTTTAGCGATGGTACCCGTCGCGATATTAATTTCGAAATATAATACTTATGACTGGTTCAATACCCCAGTTTTAATTTAACCGGAAAAATGATCATGAAACGCTGCAAAATTATTTTATTCCTCCTGACTGTTATCATAGGTCAGGGTTATATTCAGGAAACAAAGGGTTGTGTTTTCATTGGAACCAATGGTGATGAACCAGGTAAACCGGTAGCGGTTATGCTGACCTGTTACAGCACTACTTTGCTTGCAAACGGAACAGACAAGACCCGGTTGAGAATAGCAGTAACCGACAGCAACGGCTCAGAGATTACCTCGGCAAGTGATACAATCCGGGTCTATATTGCAGGCGATGGCAGGTTAACTGCTGCAAGTGGCAGGGATTTAGTGCTGCAAACTGATTCCGGGGGTGCAGGATTCGCAGAATGCATCCTGGTGAAAGGATTATGCCACCTATGGTTTGTTGCCGGCACGAAACCAGATAAAATAAAGGTTGAAGCCAGGTCAGGTAAACTCTGGCCCGGGACGCACGAAATCCATACGCTGCCTGCCGATCTGGTCAAAATGAAACCTTTACCAGGGCAGCTGAAACCAACCAAAAAAAACATTGACAGAATGATCGGTGCAGATATTTCATTTCTCCCGGAATTGGAAGCACAGGGAAGAAAATTTTTGGAAAAAGGAGAGGAAACGGATGCCTTGAAGTTGTTAAAAAGCCATGGATTCAATTACATCCGGTTACGGATCTTTGTCAGTCCTGAAAATAAAAATGGATATGCCCCTGGTAAAGGGTATTGCGGACTTGGTTATACGCTGTCGATGGCTAGACGGATCAGGGATGCGGGTATGAAATTACTGCTTGATTTTCATTACAGCGATTATTGGGCCGATCCGCAGCAGCAAAACAAACCACAGGCATGGGCAAATCTTGACTTTAAATTACTAAAGGATTCCCTTAGAATATATACTTCGAAGGTACTTCTTGCCTTGAAAAAACAGGGGACCATGCCTGCCATGGTTCAGATCGGTAATGAAATCAACCATGGCATCCTGTGGCCCGATGGTCATATTAGTCGCCCCGACCAGTTGGCTGAACTCCTGAAAGCAGGGGTCGATGGCGTGAAGACAGTGGATCCCGGTGTGCCGGTCATGATGCATATTGCCCTGGGTGGACAGAATGATGAATCGGTTTTCTGGCTTGACAACATGATCGCCCGCGGGGTGCAGTTCGATATCATCGGCCTTTCTTATTATCCGCGCTGGCATGGTACCCTGGATGACCTCAGCAACAACCTGAACGACTTGAGGAAAAGATACAATAAGCCGCTGAATATTGTTGAATACTCTGATTGTAAGCGGGAAGTGCACGATATTATATTCAGTCTCGGCGATGGTAAGGGAAAAGGCGCATGCATATGGGAACCGCTAAACCTGAGAAGTGGCCTGTTTGACCGGGAGGGTGAAACCACCTCACGGATGAGGATTTACGATGAGTTGAATACAAAGTATCTCAAGGGACATTAGTTGAATACAACAATGATTTTCGGGCTGCCAGCTCATCATTTTCTCACATTCAACAATATTTGATTGTCACGGTTTGCCTGACAACCGGATGCAGGCTCAATGCAACCGGGCAGTTCTTTACCGTAAATTCGATGATCTTTTTCACTTTGTCGGGATAATCACCCCGCGGAAAAGTCAATTCGATGACGATCTCTTCGATCCGGCGTGGGTTTTCCCTGGTCATAATCTTGGTAATGACCAATTTGGTTCCATCAATGTTAAAGTGATGCGTTCGTGATGCAATTCCCATTACGGTCACCATGCAACTTCCCAGGGCGGCTGCAACAAGATCGGTAGGAGAGAAGGAGGCTCCTTTGCCATGATTGTCGGTTGGGGCATCGGTGATCAGTTTTGATCCGGAAAGAAGGTGGGTTGCTTCGGTGCGCAGTTCGCCAAGGTATATGGTTTCTATGGTAGGCATGGTTCAGGTTGAATTATTGTTAAAACTCAAATTTATTTCCTGTTGGTTTGGTGTTCGGTCAATGATTGTTTCAGGGTAAAAAAAACAGGGAGTAGGTCGGTACTACTCCCTGTTTCACCGGTATACAATCCAATGAATGGTTTTGTTAAAATATGGGATAGTTGACGATGTAAGACTATTTGCTTATCGTAAGTGATCCATCAACAGCAAATGAACTTCCATCGGCCGTGCGGTTGCCAACAAAGTTGAACTTCCATGCACCGGTCGATTTTTCATAGCCTGTATTGTCAGCCTGCAAACCGAAAATTTCATTTTTAACAAAAATCCCGCCATTTAAATTATATGTCAGGTTTATGGAGCCGATCGGGTTCGAAATCGTCACCTTTGTCATTTTCACATCATCATTGTTGCATTTTGCAAAAAACTGAAGACCAGGGACATTCCCTACCAGTGTTACTTCTGTCGAGGTCAGGGTAAATGCCGGAACAACTGGATCGTCTTTCTTTTTGCAACCACTGATGATCACAATAGCCAAAAGCAGTAATGCTGCAAATGATAGATACTGGTTAAGCTTTTTCATGATGATTTGTTTTTAGTAAGAGGTTGTTTGGTTGTTTTGTTTGATTTATTTAATAAAACAAAAGTATAAAAAAAATATAACGTTATCAAAGTTGAAAGAAATTACTTTAGCCATCGTAAAGATTAAGCAAAGCCAAAATAAATACTTTTGCATGGATAAGTCAAGAAATTTGGAAACAATTTTAACAAAACAACATAACTTCCGGGACCTAGGCGGAATTGTTGCAATGGATGGAAGGGTGATCAGGCATGGGCTGCTTTTTCGCAGCGGGGATTTCTATTTGCTCTCTGATCATGATATATCTGCACTTGTACAGTTAAATTTAAGAACAATTATTGATTTACGGGCACGGCGGGAAATGGTGAATCGGCCCGATAAGATCATCCCGACCGTCAGAGAGACTATTCACATCGATATCCATGATGCAGCGCGTGAAAAAGCGGCATTGTTTCTTGAAAACAATGATGCCAGGGGGTTGGAAACGATCCTGATTGCAGATTATATCCGGATGATTGACAAACATGTGGGGGATTTCAGCTTGTTTCTTCACCTGATCGCAACGACTGAAAACCTGCCGCTTGTTTACCATTGTGCTGCCGGGAAAGACCGTACAGGCATGGCAACAGTTTTCCTGTTGACTGCGCTTGGCGTGGAAATGCAAAAGATCCGGGATGATTATATGGCCACGAATGAATACACAAAGGCTGCGGCCGAAAAAATAATCAGGAATATAACAGAATCCGGATTAAATGGTGAAATTCTACGCCCTTTGCTTGAAGTCAGGGAAGAGTATCTTGAAGCTGCCTTAACCGAAATTGATCAAAAATACAACAGTTTAAACTGTTTTGTTGCCGATGTATTGAAGGCGGATGTTAAAGGACTGCAGGAGAGATACCTGATGCATGAATAGGAAATTTTGCGATGTACGATCTGTGATTTACATTTTACATTTTAATTTTTACAATTTTTCAATAATTCCCCTGTTCCCATCCAACCGAACCAGGTTGCCATCAGCAATAAATTTTTTAGCTCCTTTGGCGCCAACGATGACAGGGATTCCATATTCACGGGCAACAACAGCCCCATGCGAAAGCGGGCTTCCGATCTCGGTGATCAGCCCGGCAATGATGCTGAAATAGGGGGTCCAGCCGATGTCGGTCAAAGAGGCCACCATGATTTCACCTTCCCGGAGATGTTCCGCATCCTCAAGGGTATTTATAATACGTGCAGGGCCCTCGATGATGCCTTTGCTCACGGGTATACCTGTTATTTGCCCTGAAGTTATTTCAATTACTTGCTGCTGGTCCAACGGTTCAGGGACGCCAAAGCTGACTTCATCAAAGACCAGGTTATTGAGTTCAGGCAGGATTTTCCGGCGCTTTCATGCCAAGGTCCATCAGGGTCTTCAGTCCATGGGCTTTGCCTCCGGCATCAGGACCCTTTATTTCGTTGATGAATTTTACCATGGTAAAGACCCTACCCGCAGTCCCTCCCCAAACAATGTGGGGAGAAAAGCGCAAAGGTTCTATTTATTAATTGGATATGGCTGGGCCTGGTCAACATGTTTTTGTTCAAGGTAATCTACAGGATATTGGCGGCTTTTGGTCTTTTTCACCATTTGCCGGGCAATGAGTTGTTTGAGCATGTACAGCAGTTTTAGGGTGCAAACATAGGAATTAATCAGAACCCAGACAAAACCAGCATCAATACTCGGCTCACTCCCGGTTTTTACAGATCCTGATATCTATAATCATCAAAACAGTTAACCCATGACTACATTTTATATGTCATTTTTTTTATGTAACTTGGTATGGGAATCAATATTAAAATCATAATGACAGGTTGCAATATTAATTTCCATATTAATTCGTTCGCAATCAACCTATAAAAAATGAGAACGTTTACGCTATTCCTGGTCCTCATTATATTTTTTTACCGAAGTTCACAAGGGCAAGTCAGCATCAATGCTGACCATTCAGCAGAGGATTGCCAGTGTATGCTGCAAGTGCGGGCGATAGCCACCCCAATGCATCAGCTACATAATTGGTCGCCCCGCAGTTTGTTCAGGAAATCATCAACGCTGCAATCACCTATGAATCGATGGTTTCAGGCAGGATGGTTCAAGGGAAATGATGGGATATTGATCGGCACTATTTTTTCTTCTTCTTTTTCTTTCCTGCCCATTCTGCGGCTCCTGAGAACGGATTTTCGCCTTTCGATTTTATCCAGGATTTGATCTCCTGATCCTTGTTTTCAGGAAAGTCCTTCCCCTTTTTGAATTCAGCTCCACTCTTCGCCTTTTTAAATTCAGAGGTTCCTTTTCCTTTTTTTAAGTCACCGTCACCCTTGAACTTCCCTTTCTCCTTGAAAGTACGGCGTTCATTTACATTGACTTCCGCCTGTCCTTTGGCAATGCCAACGGAAAGGTTCGAACCTTTGAATTCAGCTTCGCTTAAAGATTCTGAGAGAAATTTCGCATATTCTGAATCCACTTCGAACACCCCGTCATTTTTGCCCAGGGTAATGTCTCCGATGCGGATCCGTTTCCCCGGGCTGTTGGCGTTGATGAGTTCGATCAGGTTATTGGGGTACAGCCCGTCTGCCTTACCGGCATTGATCACAAGGCGGGTAAATGCGGTTACTTCCTTGCGGGAATCACTGCCTCTGCCTCTGTCGTGAAAAGATTCCCGGCCTCCTCTTTCACGGAAAGATTCCTTGCCACCTTTTTCACGGAAAGATTCCCGGCCTTTTTCTTCAAAAACATTGATATCCTTGGCATTACGATAGTATTCCAGGAAACGGTTGAATTCGAGGGCTACAAATCGTTTGATGACATCCTCCTTTTCTAGCCATTCGAGTTTGCGGTATATTGCCGGAAGGAAGGGATCAATTTCTGAATGTTCAATCTCAACATTTTCCATTTTGTTGATGAGATTAAACAACTGTTTCTCACATATTTCGCGTCCACCCGGGACTTTTGCTGCAATGAAAGACTTGTTGATCAGTTTTTCAATTTGCCGGATCAGGTGTTTCTCTTTCAGGTTGATGATGGCAATGGATGTCCCAGCCTTGCCTGCCCGGCCGGTGCGGCCGCTGCGATGCGTATAGGAGGAGAGGTCATCCGGTAAAGCATAATTGATAATGTGTGTAAGATCATTCACATCCAGCCCGCGTGCCGCAACATCTGTGGCAACCAGCAACTGGACATGACGAATCCGGAATTTCTGCATCACACTGTCGCGCTGAACTTGCGATAAGTCACCATGAAGCGCTTCGGCATTGTAGCCATCCCCAATGAGTTTATCTGCAATCTCCTGAGTATCAATACGTGTGCGGCAGAAAACGATGCCATATATGGATGGATAAAAATCGACGATGCGCTTGAGCGCCGTGTATTTATCTTTTGCATGAACAGTATAATAAACATGTTTAATGTTCTCTGCACCGGAATTGCGGTTGCCGATAGTGATCTCCACCGGATTGGTCATGTATTTTTTCGCAATCACCGCGACCTCACGCGGCATGGTAGCCGAGAATAACAGGGTACTCCTGTTTTCAGGCACTTCGGCCAGGATATCGTTGATGCTGTCGAGGAAGCCCATGTTGAGCATTTCATCTGCTTCATCAAGGACCACAGAATGAACATCGCGTAATTTGATTGCTTTTCTGTGCATCAGGTCAATCAACCGGCCCGGGGTTGCAACAACGATCTGGACACCTCTTTTCAAGGCCTTGATCTGGACATCATAGCTGCTGCCTCCATAGATCGGTAGAATATGGAGACCATCAATGTATTTTGCAAAGTCGTTAAGGTCTCCCGCAATCTGAACGCAAAGTTCACGGGTTGGGCAGAGTATCAAAGCCTGGGGAAGGGCATTGTTGGTGTCGATCTGCTGGATAAGCGGAAGCCCATATGCAGCGGTTTTCCCGGTACCCGTCTGTGCAAGTGCCACGATATCAGTCTTTTCACCCAACAACAGTGGGATAACCTTTTCCTGTACCGGCATTGGAACCTCAAAACCAAGATCCACAAGGGCCAGCACAATCTCTTTGCTGATGCCCAATTCTTCAAATGTAACCATGTAATTTTTGTATTGTGTGCTTTCTGGATTTCCGGGAGATGCTCAAACCAGGCGGAACCTGATGGAAGGGCTGTGCCGTTGGCACCATGCCTGTTGAATGTGCGGGCGGGAAATGTAAATCAGATATATCTGACCTCAAACACTGATTATTAGGCCGCAAAGATACGATTTAAATTTGGATTTTGGATTTTGGATTTTGGATTTTAGATTACCGATTTTTTCGTTTATTTTTTATGGCATAAAAAATCATCCTGATTGAAAACCACCCCTGTCTCGCTGACAAAGATGGGGCAGGGGATCAGCCTTTAATCCCGAGCACTGCAAGTCCACCTTCCGCCGTTTCCTTGTAAATTCTCGGCAGATCATGCCCGGTTTGCTTCATCGCCTGGATAACCCGGTCGAAGCTGACCAGGTGGTGGCCATCACTCAATAAGGCGTACATATTCGCATCAAGTGCGCGTGCAGCTCCAAAAGCATTGCGCTCAATGCAAGGCACCTGGACGAGTCCGAACAAAGGGTCGCAAGTAAGCCCGAGAAAATGTTCCATGGCGATAGATGCTGCATATTCCACCTGGCCTGGTGTGCCTCCGAACATCTGTTCGGCAGCAGCGGCGGCCATCGAACTTGCACTGCCAACCTCACCCTGACAGCCAACCTCAGCACCTGAAATGGAGGCATTTGTCTTGATCAGGTTGCCAACCAGGCCGGCGGTTGCCAGTCCGCGAAGAATTTTTTTATCATTAAAATCGTATTGTGTTTTTAAGAGATAAAGTACTGCCGGAATTACACCACATGAGCCACAGGTAGGGGCCGTTACAATTTTTCCGCCCGCGGCATTCTCTTCCGAAACTGCAAGGGCAAAGGCAAAGGTAAACGCCCGGCGGGAGAGTGTTCCCTTGAAACTTCTGGCCTTTGTATAAAATGACGAGGCCTTCCGCGGCAGATTCAGCCGTCCGGGAAGTACACCCTCAGTTTCAATTCCGCGTTCGATTGCATCCTGCATGACCTTCCAGACATCTGCGAGATGGTCCCAGATGGTCGGTGTTTCATGCATTTCAATGAATTCCCACATGGTCCGGCCGTTTTCACGGCACCAGGCAAGGATATCGGTCATGGTATTCAGCTTGTATATTTCAGCGGAGGGGGCTCTTTCGCCAGTGTCGCTTATGTCGCCGCCACCAATGCTGTATGTGAGCCATTCATTTTTTACATTATCGGATTTATCCAGCGCTTCAAACTTCATCCCGTTGGGATGTGCTGGTAAAAACTCATGAGGATTCCACAAAATTTCAGTGGAACAAGGCGCCATGGCATCCTGTATGGCCAGGTCTGTCATATGCCCCTTGCCGGTTGCAGCAAGGCTTCCATACAGCGTGATCCTGAATTTTTGGATTTCCTTATTGCGCGACCTGAAGATTGTCGCAGCTTTGTGCGGCCCCATTGTATGACTGCTGGAAGGCCCGTAGCCGATTTTAAATATTTCTTTGATTGACTCCATATTGAACTTGTTTTTCCCCACAAATGTCTGAGGGGTTCAGCTAGAATTATATTAACAAATAGTTATCAGCCAAATAATTGTAATAATTTTCCTATTGTGGTTAATGAAAGTCGAATTTATAAATCAAAATGAATCGGGTACAAAAATAAAAAAGCCGTCGAAATAGGACGGCTTTAAATTAAAAAAAAAGGTTAAAAGTTTAGCCCATCCTGACAACAAGGTCAGCAAGCCGCTCTGAATATCCGAATTCATTGTCGTACCAGGCAATAACCTTTACCAGTGTGCCACCCAACACTTTGGTAAGTTCAGAATCGTAAATGGATGAATGGGAATTTCCGACGATATCACAACTCACCAAAGGTTCGTCAAGATATTGCAATACGCCTTTCATCGGGCCATTGGCGGCAGTTTTCATGGCTGCGTGGATTTCGTCTTTGGTTACTGCACGGTTCAGCTCGCAGGTAAGGTCAACCAGCGACCCGTCAGGGGTTGGAACACGCACTGCGAACCCATCCATTTTGCCTTCCAGTTCAGGAATGACCAGGCCGATGGCTTTCGCGGCACCGGTTTTAGTAGGGATGATTGAAACAGCAGCTGCACGTGCACGGCGGAGATCCTTGTGCGGGGCATCAAGGATGATCTGGTCGTTGGTGTAACTGTGAATGGTATTCATCAGGCCTTTATTAATTCCAAAACTATCATTGAGTACCTTGGCAATGGGAGCAAGGCAGTTTGTGGTACACGATGCGTTGGAGATGAGTTTCATCTCTGAAGTAAGGGTATTGTCGTTTACACCAAGAACGATGGTTGCATCCACGTCATCCTTGTTATCCGAAGGAACCGATAATAAAACCTTTTTTGCACCTGCTGTAAGGTGTTTATTCATTTTCTCACGTGTGCGGAAAATCCCTGTGCATTCAACTACGATTTCGACACCCAGCGCAGCCCATGGCAGATTGGCGGGGTCTTTCTCAGCCATCACTTTAAGCTTTTTCCCGTTTACAACCAGGCTATCTCCGTCAATGGTAACTTCTCCGGGGAATTTCCCATGAACAGAATCATATTTCAGCAGGTGAGCCAGTGTTTTGGCATCTGTAAGATCATTGATTGCAATAACCTCCACATTATTTTTTTTCAGCAGTGCACGGTAGGTGAGGCGTCCGATGCGCCCGAATCCGTTAATTCCAACTTTGATTGTTCCCATAAAATATTTTATTTTGAATTGAAAAAACTTGATTTAAACTGGCTGCAAAATTACGGATTTTAACTATGAAAAAAAATGATTTTCTATTTAAGATTTTCCATTTAAGATTCCCAAATCATACAAGCAGGAATTGACTTTTCTCATAAATCGTTAATCTAAAATCGTAAATCGTAAATATTTAGCGTAATTTTGCCCGGGTTCTGAACATCAATTTATTTTTAATGTCAAAAACAAAATTCATATTCGTCACCGGCGGGGTGACCTCCTCCCTGGGCAAAGGCATCATTTCTTCTTCCATCGCTAAACTGCTTGTTGCGCGTGGGTTTTCCGTGACCATTCAAAAACTTGATCCCTACATCAACATTGATCCCGGAACACTCAATCCATATGAACATGGCGAATGTTTTGTCACTGAAGATGGTGCAGAAACAGACCTGGACCTTGGCCACTATGAACGATTTTCAAATGTCCCCACCTCCCAGGCAAACAATGTTACAACAGGTGTGATTTATCAATCTGTCATTACCAAGGAAAGGCAGGGTGAATATCTTGGTGAAACTGTGCAGGTGATACCACATATCACTGATGAAATAAAATACCGCATCAAATTGCTGGCAAACAGGGGTGATTATGATTTTATCATTACCGAAATCGGTGGTACTGTTGGTGATATCGAATCATTGCCCTTTATTGAAGCTGTACGCCAGCTACGCTGGGAACTTGGGCGCGATTGCGTTGTCGTACATCTCACACTGGTCCCGTATCTTGCGGCTGCCGGTGAATTGAAGACCAAACCTACCCAGCATTCGGTAAAGACTTTACTGGAATCGGGGGTTCAGCCTGATATTATTGTCTGCCGGACAGAAAAGCACCTTTCCGAAGGGATACGGAATAAAATAGCTTTATTCTGCAATGTCAGTCCTAGCTCAGTCATTGAATCCATCGATGCAGAATCGATTTATGATGTTCCTATCCTGATGCGCGAAGAGAATCTCGATCTTGAAATTCTCAAGAAAACGAACATGCCCTGGGACCAGGAGCCCGACCTTACTGATTGGGAGCAATTTTTATATTCCCTGAAACACCCGTCCGGAGAAGTCAATATCGGCCTCGTCGGGAAATATGTTGAACTGAAGGATGCGTACAAATCGATCAACGAGTCATTTATCCATGCAGGTACTTCAAACGGAGTTCGTGTGAAAGTTCAAACTTTTCATTCTGAATTTCTGAATGATGATAATGTGGCCGAAAAGTTGGGCGAACTTGACGGGATCCTTGTGGCCCCTGGCTTTGGTGAGCGTGGCATTGAAGGGAAAATTTCGGCGATACGCTTTGCAAGGGAAAAGAAAATTCCGTTTTTTGGGATTTGCCTTGGGATGCAATGTGCTGTCATTGAATTCGGAAGGAATGTACTTGGATATACAAGCGCCCATTCTACTGAGTTTAATAAACTTACACCTTACCCGGTCATCGATATGATGGAAATGCAGAAAAAGATTTCCGGACTGGGAGGCACCATGCGCCTTGGATCGTATCCCTGTAAACTGACACCCGGATCGAAAGTTTACCCGGTTTATCAACAGGAAAACATCAACGAGCGGCACCGGCACCGGTTTGAATTCAACAACGAATATACAGAAGCTTATCGCAAGGCGGGTATGGTACCTGTCGGTATCAATCAAAAAGACAACCTTGTAGAGATCATTGAATTGGAAAACCATCCGTGGTTCGTCGGGGTTCAGTTCCATCCGGAATACAAGAGCACCGTGGCACGTCCACATCCACTTTTCGTAAGTTTTATTAAAGCAGCAAAGGACTACGCTGACAGATAACAACATTTTTGTACCTTTGCACGCATTTTTCCAACTCCTACTATGAATAAAAATACCATCATTGGCCTTGTCCTGATATTCGGGATTTTCATCGGCTACAGTTACCTGGTAAGCCCTTCGCAAGAGCAGATGCTGAAGCAGAAAAGAAAGGCCGATTCGATCTATCTTTCCAATCAGGCCAAACGTGAATCCGAAATCAAAAACCGTGTCCGCGACCAGGCTATTTCAGTTGCAAAAGAAAAAGATAAAGTACTGGCAACCGGGAAAAAGCTCGATTCACTGACGATACTTCGTCTCACAAAAAAAGATGAACTGGGTGCTTTTGCAAACGCGGCTGTAGGGAAAGATTCACTATATTCCATTGAAAATGATGTTTTTAAGTTGAAAATATCTTCACTTGGCGGAAAAATTTCGAATTTAGAACTGAAGGACTACCTTACCTGGGATCAAAGGCCACTGGCGCTTGTGAACAATGATTCACTCCAGTTTGGCTTGTCGTTCTTTTCAAACAATCGCATCATCAATACCAACAAACTGTATTTTCAGCCCTTCTGGCCAGATCAGAAAAATTCAGGTCAGCCATTGATCAAAGTTTCCGGGGCTGATTCTGTCCGGTTCGGGATGCGTCTTTTCATGGCCGCAACAGATTCCACCTATGATCCGGGGAAATACATTGAATACATATATACCGTAAAGGGCAATGAGTATATGTTGCGTTATAGTGTGAAATTTGTCAACATGACCGACATTGTTGATCCATCCACCAAATACCTCGTTCTGAACTGGAGCAGTAACCTTAATCGCCAGGAAAAGAGTCTGAACATGGAGCGGATGAGTACGGGTTTATATTACAAGTATGCTGAAGATAAAGTCGATAACCTTTCGCAAGCGAAGGATGAAGAAAAAATCCTGAAGAATGAAAGGCTAAAATGGGTTTCATACAAACAACAATTCTTCACCAGTACGATCATTGCCGATGATTTCTTCAGTGATCCGAAGCTTCGGGTATTCACTTTACACGGGGGGAATCATTACCTGAAATCGATGTCGACCGAAATCGGGATCCCCTTTGTTCCTAAAGAAAATAAAGAGGTTTCTATGTCCATGTATTTTGGCCCTAATAAATACTACGGACTAAAAAAATATCATCAGGACCTTGAGAAGCAGATTCCTTTGGGCTGGGGATTTTTCCTCATGGCCTGGATCAACATCTATGCAGTAATCCCGGTATTTACCTTTTTTGGAAACTTTGGCTGGAATTATGGCATCATCATTCTCATCCTCACTATTTTGCTGAAGATAATTCTTTTTCCGATTGCATTTAAAACCTACAAGTCCTCGGCGAAAATGAGGGTGCTCAAACCGGAAATCGATGAATTGAACAAGAAATACCCGAAGAAGGAAGATGCCATGAAGAAGCAGTCGGCCACGATGGAACTTTATAAAAAAGCAGGCGTGAACCCAATGGCCGGCTGTATCCCATTGTTGCTCCAGATGCCTATCCTTATTGCCATGTTCCGCTTTTTTCCATCTTCGATTGAGCTTCGCCAGCAGGCTTTTCTTTGGGCAAAGGACTTATCATCTTACGATTCCATCTATACTTTCCCCGGAGGCTTTTCCATTCCCTACTATGGCGACCACATCAGTCTGTTTGCTTTACTGATGACCATCTCCAGTGTGATCTACACAAAAATCAACGATCAGATGATGGGTTCCCAGCAAACGCAGATGCCTGGCATGAAAACCATGATGTATCTCATGCCGGTGATGTTCCTCTTCTGGTTCAACGATTATTCTTCAGGGTTGAGTTACTATTACCTGCTTGCCAACCTGCTCACTTTTGCACAGATTTACATCATCAGGTCAACCATCGATGAGAAAAAATTACACCTGCAGATCGAGGCTAACAAGAAAAAACCGGTTAAAAAATCAGGATTTCAGAAACGGCTGGAGGATATGGCCAAAAAACGGGGATACCCGGTGAAAAAATAGAACCTGACCCTGTCAGGGTGGAACACCCTGACAGGGTTATTCAAATACCAGGTGTGTGATGTCTTCATGGGCTTGCTTGCCTTTATGAAATGCAATAAAATTGGACTTTCCTTCAAACCAACCAATGACCTTTTCTCGCTTTAACTTAGTTGGGGTGAAAGAAATAATTGTAGCATATGAACTCCAAGGATAATCAAGGATATGTTTGCAAAAGCCATGTTTGACCGGATTGTTGTGTATATAAAAGACAAGGGTGGTAAAGTATTCCTCCGTTCCAATCAGTTTTCTTTTAAACGGAGTCTGAAACAACCCGCCGGTTCTCTTTGTGCTGCTGTTGAACGATTGTGAGTATGCATTGAACAGGTTTCCAAACTGTCTGCTTAGAAATTTACTGTCTAAGTTTTCAGAAATATTCTTTTTTCTGGATGTTCCCTGAATAATTTGCTCCTTTTCGTTTATCCTGACGAGAAAATGAAAATGATTATTCATCAGACACCACGCAAAAGTATCTGCAATAGGATCAATATATTTCTCATAGAGTCGCAAAAATTTTTCAAAGTGAAAACTGTGAAGAAATATTTCCTCACCATTAATTCCTTTGTTGTAGATATGATACAAATTACCATATTCCAAAGGCTCAAAGTTTTGCATGATTAACAGTTTTAACCCGATTAACGATATTTTAATCAGGATTGTTTCAACATGCTTAATCAGTTTTTATTGAAAAGGTAATACGACTTAGTGGATTTTTTATCCACCCCGTCAGGGTGGATGACCCCGTCAGGGTGGAAAAAAATTATAGGAGATAACCTAAAAACATACTCAGCCCTTCCTTTTTCCGGGCATCAAATTCAAAAGAAATGCTGTTCTCAAGATAACCAAGGCAATCCACGTCTTCAGGCAGTTTGCTTCTGAAGTACTCTATACACTCGGCCTTATGGTGAATACCGTATGCCAGTGCACCCGAAAATTTTCCAAGTAAATCCCCTGCCAATTTTTCACGGGAAACCCATACTGCAAAAACGAACGGCAATCCGGTAAAACGAACCCACTCAGCAGCAAGATCGTAAACATAGGGGAAATCCGGCTTTAACCGGAACGTTTTATCACCAATAGCAACCAGCGAATCAATCTTCGCACCGACTTCAGCATGACCTGCCTCAAGGTTTTCCCATTGTGGATCGATTTTCCAGTATTGCCGTGCAAGAACCTTCACCAGTTCAACGGAGGTACGTGAATCAAAATCCAGATAAACATGGGTGATGTTTTCCAGAGGGACCTTAGACAATAAAAGGACCGTTTTAACCTCACCGACCGCCCCGATGCAATAGTCGGAAATGTAATGGAACCCGTTGATTTCAGATAATGCGCCAACCGGTACCAGGGCAATATCAACCGTTCTGTTCTTAAATTTTTCAGCACAAACAGAAGGCACATCAAGTTCGAGCCTGAAATTTTGCAAAATCCCCGATTCCTTTAGGCCATAGACAAAAGGAAAGGTGTTCAGATAGGAGACAGCCGATATTTTTAGTAATTCCATATTCTTGTATTGTGGCACAAAAATAACGGATTTGATGTTCATCTGTCCGATATATGCAAATTTCTTTATCTTTGCGCTCCAAATTTGAAGAGCTGACGTTGAAAAAAGCAGTGATATATTCCATCCTTTTCATTTTCCTGTTTAATTCAATGGGGTATTACTTCCTTTTTGAAATGAACAGGAACATCGTCAGGAAAGAGATGCAGGCAGCAATCCGGGAACATTCATCAAAATTGAAAATTTTGACCATCTCAGATGTACCCGGCAGCCGGGATTTCCACCGGATAAATGCCAATGAGTTCATGTACAAGGGATACATGTATGATGTTTTGCATGAAGTCAAAACCGGGAATAAAACTGTATTTATCTGCCTGCATGATACCAAAGAATCAAAATTGTTAGCGGATTTTAAACGGGTCCACGGCAATAAACGACTTTTAGCGATAGGGGACCACTTCACCATGATCTATACTACATTCCCAACAATTGATCTTACTTCTTCATTTTCAGGTAATTTGATCTTTCCCTGCATAAATTCTAACCTGAAATCTTCAATACTCCAAATCTGGAGTCCTCCCCCTGAATATTCCCGATCCTCCTGATGAAGAACCAATTGATCTGTCGTTTTTATAATGCCAGATCTATCCCCGTGTATTTTTTGCAAGGACCATAAAATGCCAACTTCCATGATGGCAGTGGCATACCAGTGTACCTGCCTGTAAGATATCCTTTTCCGTCTTTTCGTTTTGACGGTGAGCGTTGGTTTCAATCTGTTAATCCTTCAATCGACTAATCATTTAATATTCATTACTTAAAAACTAATCCACATGAGAATAAACCTAATAATATCCACAATTCTGCTCTTTTTCGCTGTAGCCCTTCATGGCCAGCAGGTTAAAGTCTTCGACAAATCCGACCTTCAGCCTATCAGCCAGGTCAGCATTTCGAATGCAGGCAAAACAAAAATGGTAACAACAAATACCGATGGTGTTGCCGATTTAACGGAATTTGCTGCTGGCGATTCCCTCTATTTTACCCATGTTGCTTTCCAGTCTTTCAGAATATTGAAATCCGGATTGCCTTCAACAGGAATGATCTATCTCGCTGAAAATGTGATAAAACTGGATGAATTCGTCGTCACGGGGAACAGGACAGAAGAGAAAAGGTCCGATCTTCCTAATAAAATCGAGGTGATCCAGGCAAAAGCAATTGAATTCCAGAATCCCCAGAATTCGGCAATCATGCTTGAACAAACCGGTAACGTTTTCGTTCAGACTAGCCAATTGGGTGGCGGCAGTCCCGTGTTGCGTGGTTTTGAGGCCAATAAGATTTTACTTGTCGTTGATGGTATACGCATGAACAATGCCATTTACCGTGCCGGCCATCTTCAAAACGCCATAACGGTTGATCCGTTTGGATTGGCATCCACTGAAATTCTTTATGGACCGGGTTCAACCATTTATGGAAGTGATGCACTGGGTGGTGTTATTAACTTCATTACCAGGGATCCACTGCTTTCAACTACAGGAAAGATGGAGATTCACGGAAGCCTCCTTGGCCGGTTTTCATCTGCAAATACTGAAAAAACAGGTGGCCTCAACCTGAACCTGGGTTGGAAAAAGCTGGCCATCCTGCTGAATGTATCCGGAAGTGACTTTGGCGACCTTCGTGAAGGAAAATTGTGCAATCCAGCCTATGGTGACTTTGGAAAACGTTTGTTTTATCAGGACCGCAAAGACGGCAAAGATGTCACAACTGCCAATGACAAACCTTGGATTCAGAAAGGATCAGCCTATTCACAAATCAATTTCCTTGGAAAAGTGTTATTTCAGCCATCTTCAAAAAGTCGCTACATTCTGAATGTTCAATACTCCAGCTCAAGTGATATTCCTCGATACGACCGGCTCACGGAGATGAAGAACGACAGTACCATGAAATATGCCGAATGGTATTATGGGCCACAAACGCGGTTCCTGGGGTCGTTGAAAGCCGAGTACAACCTCAATGGAGTGATTTTCGACCATGCTTCCGTCATAGTGGGTTACCAGTATGTAAAGGAAGACCGGATTCAGCGGGATTTCGGAAGTTCAAAAAAGAAATTCAACCTGGAAACGGTTGGTGTTTTCTCCATCAATGCTGATTTTGATAAAAAGGTCACTGCCGGCGATAAGCTTTGTTATGGGATAGAGTTGAATTACAACAATGTCGGCTCAGACGCGTACAATCAAAATATTAATACCGGCAATATTACCTATGATCGTGCAACACGATTCCCGGATCAGAAGGCAAACATGATGTATCTTTCTGCATACCTGTCAAATAATTGGAAAATAAACCCGGTATTGGAATTTTCACAGGGATTGAGGTTCAATTATGTAACCCTGGATGCCGCCTATTCCGACACGATGGTAAAATTGGCTGCCATTCCGTTCGATCCGAATATCTCACAGAAAAATGCGGCATTGAATGGATATCTCGGCCTCGTTGCCACTCCCGGTCATGACTGGAAATTCTCCCTGGTTGGATCGACCGGTTTCAGGGCTCCCAACATCGACGACATTACGAAACTTAATGTGGTGGAGTCTAATACCATTGTTGTCCCCAACCCTGACCTGGGACCAGAGCAATCATACAACCTTGAACTCACGGTTGCCAAAACGTTCTTCGGTAAGGTTCGTCTTGAAGGAACTGGTTTTTATAACTGGTTAAAGAATGCAGAGGTCATCCGGCCATTTGCATACAACGGCAGCGACTCTATATTCATTGATGGTAGCAAATACCAGACGCTGGCGCCAGTGAATACCGGAAGCGCTTACATTTATGGATTTCAGGGAAGCCTCCTGGCCCAGGTGACCCACGCTTTTTCAATACTTAGCAATATCACTTATACTTTTGGACAGGATAAAACGGCCGATTTGCCGCTTGATCACATTCCCCCGGTATTTGGCATGACCTCATTCCGCCTTGAAGTGAGAAAATTCAAGGGTGATTTCTACGTGATGTACAATGGATGGAAACGCATGAGCCGCTACAGCAACAGTGGTGAAGACAACGAGCAATATGCCACACCGTATGGTATGCCTTCGTGGTACACCCTGAATTTAAAACTCAGTTACCAGATCATAAAATATGTGAATGTCGAAGTTGGGATGGAAAACATCCTGGATGAAAACTACAGGAAATTTGCTTCAGGCATCAGCAGCCCCGGACGCAACATCATCCTTGCGCTTCGCGCTAATCTCTAACAATTGCTGATGAATGGACAGCACCTGCGGGATGACCAGTTCAGAACCGTCATTGCGGATCACGAAATCGGATAATCTCATCTTCTCGGCATCGTCCATTTGAAACTGCATTCTTCGTTGTACAGAATGGCCATCGATTTTGTCTCGCTTGATGACACGGTCGATGGCTATTTCTTTGGGACATGAAACATCAATAATGTAGTCGTACTCTGTCCTGAACCCGCTTTCAAAAATGATGGCAGCTTCCTGGATCACATAATGCTTATCGGTGTATAGTAAAGCCCAGTTGCGGAAGTCCTGTCTGATCTTTGGGTGTAAAATTGAATTTAGCAACTGGAGCGCATTTTCATCGGTAAAGACCAGTGAAGCAAGGGATCTCCTGTTTATGACCTGATCATTGGTGAGAATACCATAACCGAAGTTTTTGACAATCTGGTTTTTCACCGAAGGATCATCCAGGAACTTTTTAGATTCCTCATCCGCATGATAAACCGGGATACCCAATGTGGAAAAGATACATGATACTACAGTTTTACCACTCCCGATATTTCCGGTTAAACCAATTTTTAGCCTCATGTCAGTTTTTTTTATTGTTCTTTGAATTCAGGTCAGCATGTTTCATAACACTGTCGGATCGGTGGAGGATGCTGTCCCTGACTGCGATCGACATCCTGTTTACACCAGTTTCTTTTTCGGGAGATAACTTTTTACTACCTTTTTTTTCGAATTCGAAGAATAGGGTGTCGGGGGAAACGAAATAAACTTCACTCGGAAAATTGGTTTGAGAAATGATCTCCTTGCCGATCCGGTTGGTAAGTAAATACCCCAGGGTATGTTCACCAAGGTAACGCAAGCGGACATTGCGCATATTGACTTCAAATTCCCTGTATTGTTTCAGGATGAATTGTTCAGAAAAAAAATCGAATCCCTGGATCTTGATACGCAGGTTGATGGTCGAATCAGAACAGGCCACAATCCTCAGGTTGGAAGGAACCTGGGTATATTGGAGATGGTATTCGATTGAATAATAATAATCCTTGGAAAGCCGTACCAAAGCCCATATAAAAATGGAAAGCACCATGCAAACCAGGAAAATATAAAATTGGTTCCTGAACTTTGCACTTCGGCGTCGCCGGGCATTTCCGATGAATTCAAGAAAATCGGATTTCATCGGTCTTGAAAAATTACTGGTTACTTTGCTTCAATGGTCTGGCTGTTATCCATGGCAACAGCGGTTTTTTCAATACGCAGCCTGACATTGTTTTCAACTTCAATTGTTACCGTTGTTTCCTGGATTTCAACGATTCTGCCATGAATACCACCTATCGTGATCACTTTTTGCCCCTTCTGAAGGCTCTCCTTGAATTTTTTCTGATCCTTTGAGCGTTTCATCTGCGGACGGATGAAAAAGAAGTAAAACACAACAATAATCAAAACAAGCGGTAAAAATGAATACCATCCGCTTTGCTGTCCGCCCTGGCCCTGAGGAGCCATTAAAAGAATATTCAATAGGTTTGTCATTTGATTTTAGATTTACGATTTACGATTTCTATAGCTTTTCCTTATTTCACTGTTTCACTATTTTTCCATTTATTTTTCAGTGCTCGGGTTCACGATCTGCGCCTTAATCCTGATCACGGTGGTATTGGGTTGGGTATTGGATACAACAACAATATTTTTTGACTGATATCCGCGTTTCCCGTTGCTGTTAAAAGCAACTTTGACAATTCCGCCTTCCCCTGGCCTGATCGGAGCTTTGGGGTACGATGGAACGGTACAGCCACAAGAGGTAGTTACTTCTGCAATGATCAGGTCTGTTTTTCCCGTATTTTTAAAACTGAAAGCATAGGATACCGTTTCTCCCTCAATGATACGGCCAAAATCGTGTTCAGTTTCTTCAAACTGAATGAATGGAAGCGATCCTTTCCCGGCAGTTCCGCTGGCAGAATTTGGGTTGTTGACCAGGTCTGCCGGAATGGTTTCCTGTCCGCTTTGTCCACCGGATTTACAGCCCGAAACAAACAGCAGCAGGGTGAGCGATATAAATAACGAAAGCAATTTGGCCTTCATAAAGTCAGCTTTTTAGCTGTGCAAAGGTACGAAAATTATTCATACATTTACCGCGATGCGCATCTACATTATCGGCTACATGGCTTCCGGGAAGTCGAATATCGGCAGGCTGATTGCTAAAAAGCTTGGCTATCGCTTTCTTGATCTTGATTACCTTTTCGAAGAACGATATAAGATCAGTGTCCTAGATTTTTTTGAAAAATATAATGAAGGAGCCTTCCGGAAAATCGAACAATCCATTTTACACGAAACACTTGAAATGGAGGATGTTGTGATTTCAACGGGAGGCGGTACTCCATGTTTTTTCGATAACATGCAGGTAATTAATCAGGCGGGAATTTCCATCTATTTGCGTTGGGAAGTATCATCGCTCGTTCAACGGCTAAAGACAGTAAAACGAAAACGCCCCTTGCTCAAGGATATACCACCCGACGACCTGGAAAAGAAGGTGACTGTCCATCTGGGTCAAAGACAACATTATTACCAGCAGGCCAACCTTATCGTCAAAGGGGAATCAATCGATCTGGAATATCTCCTTCAGCAGGTCTTCAGCATCAAGAAAACCAGCTAATCCCTCCGTCTAAGGAGCGCAATATTTTCAACATGCTGGGTATGGGGGAACATGTCGACTGGCTGACAGGTTTCCATCCGGTATTGATCGTTCATCAAGGCAATATCCCTGGCCTGGGTGGCTGGATTGCAACTGACATAGATGACCTTTTCCGGATTGATTTCGATAATCGTCCGGATCACTTTTTCGTGCATTCCATTCCTCGGAGGGTCGGTGATGATGACATCCGGTTTCCCATTTATGTCAATGAATTCCTTTGTTAAAACCTTTTCAGCTTCTCCGCTAAAAAATATGGTATTATCAATATTGTTGATTTTTGAATTGATAAAAGCATCATCAATGGCAGCTGGAACGGATTCAATGCCGACCACTTTTTTAACGTATGGAGCAATGTAGTTGGCAATTGTCCCGATACCGGTATAAAGGTCATAAACAAGCTCATCTCCTTTAAACATCGCAAGTTCAGCTGCAATCCGGTAAAGATTTATCGCCTGAAATGAATTGGTCTGGAAAAAAGAAGCAGGGCCGATCCGGAATTCAATCTCCTTTCCGCCAGGGACGAAGGGTGGCATTTTTTCAGTGATGAATGGATCTCCCCTGAAAAGGCTGAATTCAAGATCGTAAATGGTGTCATTCTGTTTTGGGTTGATCACATAGTAGAAGCTGGATATTTCAGGAAACTGGCTGGTCAGTTTTTCCATCATCGGAAAAAGATGTTCCTCTTTGTTCCGTACAACCAGGATGACCATCAGCCCGCCTGTTTCCGTGTTCCGGATGATCAGGTTGCGTAAAAAACCCTGCCAGGTCCTTACATCATAAAACGTCAGCCCGTGATCCATGGCGTATTTTCTGGCAGCTGTCCTGATGGCATTTGAAGGATCCTTCATGTGAAAGCATTCATGAATGTCGACAACTTTGTCGAAAAACTGAGGAATATGGAATCCAAGGGCATTTGTATTTAGGATACCATCTTCAGGGTTCCGGTCTTCATCCTGAAGCCACCGGTGATTCGAAAAGGTGAAATCCAGTTTGTTACGGTAGTACCTGGTTTTGGGTGAGGGAAGAATTGGCAGAATGGCCGGATTATCCAGTTTCCCTATCCTGGTAAGGCTGTCGTAAACCTGTTTTTGTTTAAAGTACAACTGTTCTTCATATTTCATACTCTGCCAGCGACAGCCACCGCAAAGCCCGAAATGGGTACAATGAGGTTCCACTCTTTTTGTAGAATACTGATGAAAATGAACCGCTTTTCCTTCAAGGAATTTCTTTTTTTTTCGGGTTATCTGAACGTCCACCACATCGCCGGGAACGACAAAAGGAACAAAAACGATCTTTTCATTGATTCTTCCCACTGCCATGCCTTCAGCGCCGGCGTCAACTATCTCTACTTTTTCGTAAACCATATCAGTCGTTTTCCTGGTTTTCCGGCATCAGGTACTTTTTAACAATGGCGAAGAGATCATCTTTCCGGAATGGTTTTGACAGATAATCATCCATTCCCGCTTCAATGCACTTTTCACGGTCACCGGGCATCGCGATTGCTGTGAGCGCAATGATCGGAATTCGATGTTCCGGGTCCTCAATTCTGCGTATTTCCCTGGTTGCCTCGAAGCCATCCCGTTCGGGCATATGTACGTCCATGAAAATAAGATCGACCCTGTTGCTCTGGAACTGGACAATAGCCTCATCTCCGTTGATGGCTGTTATGACCATAACGCCGGTTTTCAACAACATTACACTCAATAACTTCATATTGATGCTGTTGTCTTCCGCGATCAGAATGGTCTTCCCGGGCTCGACAGTAAACATGTTTTCATTTGTTGATGATGATTTGGTTGATTTTTCATATGACCTGGAGCCTACTTGATGTAAAATTTCAAAAAAGTCCTTCATTTTCACGGGCTTTGTAAGATATTGATCTACACCCAGGGTCTTGCATCGCTGGATGATATTATCTTTTTCAACGGAAGAATACATAAAGATTACAGGTTTCCGGCTAAGACTTTCATTATCCCTTATCTTTTCTGCAACTGCGAGGCCGTCCATTTCAGGCATATGCATATCCACAATGACAAGGTCAAAGACATTTTTCGTTTCATGTGCAGTTTGCAATATCTCAAGGGCATCCTTTCCATTGGTGCAAATCGTAGAATCAATGCCCCAATAAGTGAGCATGTCTTTCATTATTTTGAGGTTGGTGGAATTATCATCCACGACTAACACCTTATTAATGTCAGGTTTTTGTGCCTGACCCGCAAGATGTATCCCTGCAACTTTCAATGGCAACTCGAAACTGAATGTACTGCCCACGCCAAATTCACTTTGAATTGACAATGAACCATTCATGATCGTTGTTAGCATTTTCGAAATGGATAATCCCAGTCCGGTACCACCATATTTCCTTGTTGTTGAATTATCGGCCTGGGTGAACTGATCAAAAATATGCTCCTGCTTGTTCTCTTCAATGCCAATTCCGGTATCCTGCACACTGAATAAAACGCTGATTTCCCCTTCTGCATTCGGGAAACCGGGCTGTTTTTTGGCAGAAATACATATTTCCCCCTTTTCTGTGAACTTGATTGCATTGCTGATAAAATTTACAAGGATTTGCCGTATACGCAGCGGATCACCAAAATAGTATTCAGGCAAACCGGGTTCAATTTCGCACAGCAACTCGAGGTTCTTTTCAAATGCTTTTACAGTAAGAATATCGACACTTTTTTCAAGGACATCATAAATATTGAATTCCACGTGTTCTATCTCAAGCTTACCAGCCTCGATTTTTGAAAAATCGAGAATGTTGTTGATGGTATCCAATAAAAGATAGGCCGACGTTTGTATCGATTCAAGGTAGTCCCGCTGGCTTGATGAAAGGTTCGTAGTAAGGGCCAATTCAGTCATTCCGATCACACCGTTCATGGGTGTGCGGATTTCATGGCTCATGGTGGCAAGAAATTCTGATTTGGCCTGGTTTGCCCGCTCAGCTTCCTCTTTGGCTTTTTGCAATGCGATCTCGATCTGTTTCCTTTCAGTGATATCAATCAGTATTGCTATTATTGCCGGTTTATTATCGAACATAATGGTGTCGCTTCGTATGATTGTATCCCTGACGACTCCCGATTTTGTGATCGCTTTAATTTCATAATCTCTCACCGTTTCTTTCCCATCCATGCGTTTTTGCATATTTTCAATCACAAGTGCCTTTGATGCTTCTTCGATATAGTTCAGGATGTTGGTGTCAGCTATTTCTTCCAAAGTAACACCCATTGCCGAAAGAGCTGCATCGTTTGCAAAAAGAATGATCCCTTCGCGGTGAATGATAATGAGGTCAGGCAGTTTATGAACCAGGGTGGAATATCGCTGATTGCTGTTGAAAAGCGCCAGTTCGACCTTTTTCCTTTCCGTGATATCTTCAAAACTTTCAATCCCGCCAATGATATTTCCATTTGGATCCGCGAGGATGTCAACGTTTTTGGAGATTTGAATGATTTGGCCGGTTTTGCCCTTGATGGTGCACTCACGTCCATGGATCGGTTTGGCAATTGCCGGATCAAAGAGGCCACATCGCTCATTGCATGGTGTTTCGGCAAATGAATGACAGGTGTTTCCGATCATCTCCTTTTTTGAGAAGCCGGTTATCGCTTCGGCCTGTGAATTCCAACTGGTTATTTTCTGATCGCAGTCAACCGTAAATAAGGCGCTTGGAATTACTTTGTAAAGCAGTTCTGCAAATTCTTTTGCTTCTGTCAATGCCTTCTGCTGGGTGTTGTATTTGCGGATGAGCCGTGCAACATCTCCAAATTCATCCTGCTTGTCAAGAATATCCTTGATGGAGCCAATATCGCCGCTGGATAAACTCTTTGTGATCTGATTGAGGGGAGTTGAAATCCATTTGTTGATCCAGTAAAAGAAAACAAGGCAAACGAGGATCAGGATCAGGGATCCTGCAATGGCAAAATAGCCCAGGGTATTCAACTCGCTGGCCAGGGGATTGGGACGATGAAAGGCCAGGCTTCCCGACTTGCTTCCATGAAAGCCTTTCAAATTTTGATCAATGACTTCAATGCCCTTGCTCGTATGATCCGGGGCTGCAGGATCGTGTTGAAAAATCTCAAGTTGAAACCCGGTAGCTTTTTCGATCTCACTGCAGTAAGCAAGGTCCCAGGTTTTTGCTGCGATAAGGTAACCATTGGGCCTGGTATGGTGAGCGTTATCAAACGTAGGGACAATGGTGGAACCGAAAAGTTCATAAAGTTGTCCACTTTGAAACATGAATATACTCCATGAACTGCTGTCGGAAAATAGCTCCCGTATATTTTGAGCGGTCAGGGAAAAGGCACGGCTGGATGGATCAGTGACAAAGGAAAATGATTTTCCATCCAAATTGTATATGCCGATATTGCTCATATTGAATGTGGATAGAATGGGAGGCAGGTTGTTTTTGGCCCAAATAGTGTCTTTTGTCCTGATGGATACAACCATTTCATCCCATGCCGAATTATCTTTCACCGGTTTCAAAAAACCATCCATCTTGAACTCCAGCACTTTTAGGATCACTTGTTTATCGCTGTTTCGCTTGGATTCAGTGTATAACCTTTGCTCCTCGGCCCGGATGAACAGATACCCCAGGGCAAATAAAACGAAGAAACCAGTAAGGATGACGAACAGCAATGTGATCTTGGTCTTTGTTTTCATTGTCAACATCATTTGTATACAATATTAATCAAATTTCCTGACGTATTCATCGAATTATTAACTACATTAGCCTGAGTATTGTAAACAGATCAAGAATTAGCAGCATGGCTGGAGGATAATATGATAAATACTGACTCAATTTATTAAAATCCAATTATGAAGACTTTCTTTTATGGCCTGTTTTCAACAACAGGTCAGATCGGTAACCATTTGGTCGCTGACCTGAAACCAACCGATCCACACAGTGCTGTGTATTGCAGTGGTTACGAGTTGGCCATCCGTGGCTCCAGGCAAATGTATGTTCATCAACGGATTTATAATTTAGATGAAATCCGGAAGAGGCTGTCATTTTCACCTGAAAATCCGGCAGATCTTGTATTTGAATTGCTTGAACGCGAAGGTTTGAAAGGATTGAAACAGCTGGACGGCAAGTTTACCATTATTATCAGGGATCCTGATAAAACCACAATTGTTCGCGACCGCAATGGCGAAGGGAGAATGATCTATTTCACAAAAGAATTCTACACCGACTCTTACCATGGATTGAAGGAATTCAAGGATTTCATTGCAAAGCCTGATCTGACCGGAATTACCACCTTTTTGAAGATCGGTTATATTCCAGCACCAGGTACCTCCCTGGCGGGTGTCAGTAAAATTCCTGCCGGAGAAGTGCTTATTGCCTCAATGGATGGTTTCAGGTTTGAAAAACTCTTTGATTATGAAGAAATTTTGCATGCTGAACGTAAAGAAATAACACTAAAAGAGGCCATTGATCAGTATAGTGACCTATTGAAAAAATCATTAAAACGCAGGATCGGAGGGTCGGAAACGGTCGGGACCCTGCTCAGCGGAGGGTACGACTCAGGCGGCAACATTGCCATGCTCAGGGAGGTCCATCCGGGAACGATTAAAACCTATTCCATCGGGTTCAAAGATAACCCGGCCTCGGAATTACCCTATGCTAAAATGATGGCTGAGAAATTCGGGGCTGATCACCATGAATATCTGATGGATGGAACTGAAATAGAATTTCTGCCGGATATTATTGATTATATGGGCGACCCGTTCTCTGAGTCAGGTTTTATGCTCAACCATTCAGCAATGAAGATGGTGAGCGGCGAAAACCTTCCGGTTACCATCGGAGGCGATGGCAATGACCAGTTCTTTGGGGATGGTATCAGAGAAACTGCCCTGCATTATAAAATGCAGCGGACGGGTCTTAAACCATTTTCTGTTTTATTTGACAAACTGAGTGATAACAGTGCTTTTGATCATGACAATCTTTCGTTCAGGATCCATTTTCAGAACCAGAAGATTTTAAAAGTCATGGAACCAGTTACGTTTGGCTTCCATGACTACCAGTTGAACCGTATGTTTGATATGAATAACATTCCGGAGCATGCTTACCTGAAAGAAATTCCCACTCACTTTAAAAGCTATGATGAGTTATTTCTGCAACGAAATTATTATCTGCATCTCCGTCATTCAGTCAATGAAGTAATTATTTTCAAAGCTTCGAGGCTTTCGGAGCAATTTGGAGTTCATCTGGCGTTTTCATACACCGACCTTGATATCTACAATTTCCTGCAGCACCTGCCGATCAACCTGCGCGCAAAAGGAACGGTTAATGAATCGATGAAGGGGAAAGGCGTGACAAAATACATCCACAAGCAATTGGTCAGGCCAATGTTGCCCGAAGCAGTCACAAATCGCCCAAAGCAGGGAGGTTTTTCCCCGCTTGAGATCTTCTTCAACGATCAAAAAAGGCGTCAGAAAATTTATCAGTATATCCGAAACTCAGCATTTGCAAAATCACTGAAGAATAGGGAATATCTCGAAGAGTTCTTTAATCAATATGAAACATTGGCAGCCGGAAAGAGCTATTGGTTCTGGTACAAACAGGTGAAGTCGAATCAAATGCTTAATCTGTTGATTGTTACGCTATGGTGGGATAAAAATATTGAAGGGAAAAAAACCGGGAAGTTGTCAGATTATTTGTCATGACAGAAGATTAATGTAATTCTATTTATTATTTTTATTTGTTGCGTACTCTATAAAACTTTTGTGTTATGATCAACTGGGAAAAGTTCAATGAATACCTGGGTTATTTTGACGTTTCATTCATCGTAGAGGACTTGATTGGAACCTTCTTCAACAACTATCCGGGACAAATTGCAAACCTGCGAAAAAACGTAATAGATAGGGACTTTCCACAACTCGATATCAATGCTCACACCCTGAAAACAAATTGTGCCACCTTTGGCGACTTGGAAGCGGCAAAGTATGCATTCAACCTTGAACTGATGGGGAAAAACAAGGTGGATAGCAATGCTCATCTTGTTAATACTGAAGAGTGGAGAAAACTTGAAAAATACGGGAAAAACAGGGTGGATGATGACATTACAGTGGTTTTTGATCAGCTTTTTGCAGCCACCGAAAAACTTATTGCGGAACTTGAACTTTACTGTAAAAGGCATTCTGCCTGAACCCGGATTCTTTACGTTTTTTACAGGCACGATTCATTTATAAACATACGGATGATTGATAAACAACTCTTTCATAGCTACTTCGGGGAATTTGAAAATGAATTGATTGTTGAGATCATCGATATGGCCCTTGAACAGATTCCCGGGGACATGAGTGAGCTGAAGCAGAACATCGATCATATTGATTTTATTCATCTAAAGCTAAATGCATGCAAAATCAGGGGGATCTTCAGCTCATTATGCGATCCCGCTGCTGCAGGCCATGCGCGCAATATTGAGAATACTGCAGGAGTTAAGATGGACGAAATCATACGGGTTTTCCTGGATGAATTTCCCGGAATCCTGGACAAATTGGAAACGGAACGCGCCGCTTGTAGGAGCCGTTATCTTTTTTCAGTCTTAAGCAGTCCCAAAGATTTTCTTACGGGTTTAATCGGTCCGTTTTCTGATGAAAATTCACTGAAACTGGAAAACCTGGAGAAGCGCATCATTGCAGATGGATTTCCGCAAATGTTATCAGAACTTGAAAGCTCATCAAAATCATTCCTTGAAGAATTAAAGGTGTTGAGGCAGGAATTGATCATCCGCTGATCTTTACAAACCTGCCTGAATGAGATTGGCATCCTGCCCGAAGAATAAGCAGGTAAATGCCATCAGGGAGACCGATTACATCCACCTTCTTTGTATGGGACCCGGTTTCAAGTACTCCCCAATTGTAATGACCGATCAGATTCCCGCTGAGGTCATAGATATCGAGGCTGCTCCCTGATGGTGTCTTCAAATCGAGGAAAACTGAAAGGGATTCCCTTGCCGGATTTGGATATATGATTATTTTTGTTGTCGGTAGTGGTTTTTTTTCAGGAACGCCAAGGAATTCAGGGTTAAATTCGTGCGCCCCGATATCATACCCGGTTCCGTAAGGTCGTTCGTGGTTGTAAAAATCAAAGGCAACACCCATGTTTTGAGAATAGCCGGCGTCGATCAGGGGCGATCCGGGCTGCAGGGCGTAAGTTGTTGCCGAAAACCCGGTACTATCATCTGAACGGCTGAAATAATTATTCTTCAGGAGAACATCTGCGGAAGTATCCGGAATCATAACATAGGCATCATTGCCGGTAAAACCGGTTTGCCCGTGTTCATAATAATCATAATTGCCGGGATTGATAATGACATTGGATGCTACCAGGTTATGACGGCTGTGGATACTTGCAAACCTTATACCGTCTGACTTTGGACTGATGATGTCGTTAAAGATGATTACAAACGAAGAATCCGGCTGCACTGAAACATCAGAAATATACATTCCGTGTTTCATCTGGCTGCTGTCGCCAGGTCGGAAGGTCTTTCCCGCATTGACGATGATGTTGTTGAATATGCGGGATCCACCCAGTCCGTGACTTTCAATGCCATCACCTTTCCCGTCTGCGATATAGTTGTTGTAGCAATCACATTTTGAACCGCCTCCCAGCAAAATGCCCGACATCTGGCCGTATTGTTCCCCCTGGCTGTCGAACAGGACCAGGTTGTCATGAACCTGGCAGTCAAAAGAGGCTGAACTGACCTGAATGCCATCCCATCCGGAATACCTGATGATGTTGTTGTAAATTTTCACCCCGCTCAACAGGGAAGGCATAAGCAGGGTATCATGGCCATTGCAGTTGACTATCTGTCCGAAATATTTGGAACTGCCGATATACATTCCTTCGTTGCCCACACCCTCAATATAATTATCATGGATGGATGTGTTACGCTGGATAAATTTATCCCTGGTGCTTGCAAAGGAGCAGTCGGGATCGGTTTTAGCATAAATCCCCCCGATGGGAACATTTTCAATATAAAAATGGTCAATTTCCACATCCGAACTCAGGTTTCCAATACCCAACCCAGCACCACCCTTCACTCTTTGGATCCTGAAACCATAAAATTGATCTTTGGTTCCGGTGCCGGTGAATTTAATAAACTGGCAATTTCCCATGGATATGCCATAATGGTGGTCGGTATCCACAATTACAACCCCGCCCAGGTTCAGAAAAACAACAGGGTTTCCAGGTTCCCCGTGAACGTTTCGAATCAACAGGTAATCGCGTTTCCCAGCCTGAAAATATAGCGTATCTCCGGGAAGGAGCTGATTGTAAGGAGTGAAATTGGCATCAATCAACCTCGTCGCAGTATCTACGATAATCCTTGGCTTTTGTGCCTTCACAGGAATGAAAGGAATGAAAGAGCATATCACCACGAACAGATAACCTATTGTTTTTATTCGCATCATCAGGAGGAAAATGAATTGCTATCCACGTTTCGCACGTTCCCAGTTTACAGATTGAGAACCTTTGATATATCTTTTAAAGCCAAGGAATACGGATAAATTCATGATGAAAAAATAATATGGCACGAAGAGTAATTTGAGCCTGATGGAACGGTTCTCAAGATACCATCCCAGCAGGGCTGCGAGATAAAACAATACCTGCAGCCAGAAGAGGATGCTGTAAAAACCGGCACCGAAAATTCCTTCCTGCAGCGCAAGAAATAAACCGATGATCAGCATGAATAAAAGGGAGAGCGGTGCTAATGTCCATCGCAAAACCCGGTGGGATATATATTGAAAGGATAAGGTTCCGTATTTGAATAAATTCAGCAATGAATGCATCCTGATCACCGATTGGATTCCACCGGCGGAAATCCTGATTTTGCGTTTCAGTTCTTCTTTTACGTTCGCGGATGCGGTTTCTATTGCATATGCTTCCGGATCGTATTGAATGGTATATCCCTTTTGCGCCACCCGGAGTGAAATGATGAAATCATCGAGCAGGGTGTCTCGTTCTACTTCCTGGTACAATTCAGTACGGATGGCAAATAATTCGCCGGCTGCTCCGACTACTGAATATAGTTCAGCATCCCACTTTTTCAGTGTGGATTCGTATTTCCAGTAGAGCCCTTCCCCTGCACCGGCTGCAGAATCTTTTTCTTTGCCAAAGATGCGTTTTTCACCTGACACACAGCCCACTTTCGGATCGCTGAACAACCGGACAATCCGTCGGATCGATTCGCGGCCCAGCATGGTATTCGCATCGCAAAACACGACGATCGGGGTTTTTACAAATTGCATCCCACGGTTCATGGCAGTTATCTTGCCGCTGCGTTGCGGAACATGGTAAACCTCCACGCCATGATATTGTCTAAGTATATCCGGCGTACCATCATCAGAGCCATCAGTGACCCATACCATTTGCAGTTTCTGTTTCGGATACTCAAGTTCAAGAGAATTTTTAATCTTCTCAGCCACATAATCCTTTTCGTTATATGCTGTAATGAACAAGGTAACATCGGGTTCGTAACCGGGTTGGGCTTCAACCTTGGCTTTCCCAAACAATCGCTTGGTTTTTACAAGCATGTACAACAATATTCCATAACCGATATAGGCGTAGAAAATGATGAACAGAAGTATCCAGAAAATGATTTTCAAGGTGATCATGGCGTGGTTCAATTAAATGGTGGTGTCGTGATTTTTCTTGCAAAGATGTTGTATGCATCCACAATGCCATATTCAAAGGTGGCAATTTTGTTCAATGCACTTTTGACAGGCTCTTCACCGACATGCTTGACTTCAATTACCAACGTGATGTTTAAACACTGTATGATGAAATTTTTAGCTCCAATGATGGCTTCAGGCTCCATTCCTTCTAAATCCAGTTTCATTAAAATATGTTCATCCGGGATAATGTTGAGTGAATGGAATACTGAATCAAATGTCCGTATTTCCGCAATGCAATTTCCTGCTTCACCATTTTTAGCAATGTGCGACGCTCCTGTGTTAACGGGGTTGAAAACAAAGCCGGGTTGTTCGTTTTTGGCCCCCAGACCATATGGGAACGTTAAAACCTCTTTGGTTAATTTGTTTAGTTCAAGGTTTTTATTGAGCGTGTTAAAGTTTTGCATGACCGGTTCAAAAGCAATACACCTTTTGTTATATTGGGAAAGCAGGATGCAATAATCGCCGATGCAGGACCCGCCATCAATAAAAACAGAGAAGGTATGCAGGTTGTCAAGCAGGTACTTTTTAACACCCCATTCATATTTATAATTGGCAAACTGGAAATCGTTGGTCTTTTTCCGGCAATAGAACGTTCCGATGGAACTTTTAATGATTCTGTCTTTCCCATGTGACTTCCTGAACAGCAGATAACTGGCTGAGCTGATAATAGAAACCAGGTCGCCATGTTTCAGGAATTCCCAAAAGTACCTGAAGTAGGTTGTCAATTGTTTCACAGGCGGTTTTTCCTTTAATTGCCTCATCCCCTGCACCGCTTCTCCTTCAGGTAAAGGGGACGGGGGTTGAGGTGGTTGGGTTCATTCCCCGTCGCTTGCAACGAGAAGAGAAATATTTAACCAATTTAATACCTCGCTGCTCTGCGGCGAGGATGTTCATTTAACATTCACTTTTTCCCAAACTGCGGATTGATGGTTGTATTGTTTGATGACCCTGGCCGGATTCCCGGCGACAACTGAGTATGCAGGAATATTCTTAGTTACAATCGAACCGGCAGCAATGACCGAATGTTTGCCAATCGTGACGCCTGCAACCACAACCGAATTGGCGCCAATCCATACGTCATCTTCAATATTGATTGGCGACTTCGTGACTGCCTGGTTTTTAATCGCAGTATGGATATCCTGGTATCCGTGGTTCAACCCGGAAAGCACGATATTCTGAGCGAAAATTACATCATTGCCGATGCGAACCGGACCGATGATCGTGTTCCCCATTCCAATACGGGAATTATGACCGATCACGACCTCTCCAACGCCATTGTTGATTGTCACAAAGTCTTCGATGGTACAATTGTTGCCTAGAGTAAAAGTATTCCAGGGAAAACAGTCAATTCTCGTAAGTCTCCTGATTACAGATCCCTTTCCTTTTTTGTGCAGGATCGGATTTATAAACCAGCGAACCCAGGCACGGGGCCGCGGATTTCGTTTTGAGGTTATCAGCAGCAAAGCCAGTTCTTTGATCTTTGGATTTGACTTAATCTTTTCTTTAATTGACATGGGTCTGTTATTTTTTATGAAAATAGATACTGATCCGGTTGAACTCTTTAACTGCCCTTGAAGCGACGGCATTGATGAGCGTACCACTTTTTTCAACTGTCCGGGTTCCGGTCCAGGCCCTTGATTTCAACTGGGTGACCCGTTTAAGTTTGCCCTTTTTCATCAGTGCCATGGCCATTTGTCCATCTTCCATCCGCGAGTCGCTTTTGATAAACCCGATCTTTAAGGCTTCTTCCGTTGGAAAACAAAAATTCATCCCGACTACCACCAGTTCGGGATGTTTGATGTTTCGCAGGGCATGTACGAGATTTCTGAAAAATTCATAGAAGGCATATCGGATGCGAATTTTCCCTTTGTCAGGAATGAAAGAATAGGTTCCATAACTGGCAAATCCTTTACCGGCCAAAATGGGTTTCACCATGCTGTCAACCCAGGTCGGAGGATAGATCGTATCGGCATCGCCGGTTAGGATATACTTTCCCTTTGAATGTTCCAATGCTGTTTGCCGGGCAAATCCGTAACCCTGCTTTCCCTCAAAAATCGGTGTGATCCCGCATCTGCGGATCACTTCAGAGGTTTTATCTTTGGAATTATTGTCAACAAATATGAACTCAACCGGGTATGAGCTTTTCATCGCGCTTAACGATGACAGGTTCCGCAGAATGTTGGCCTCCTCGTTCCATGCGATGATATTGACAGATACCAGCGGCGCATCGGTTCGCAGGGAGGCAAACCCGTTTCTGACCCTCTCGAACACTTCTTCAGGTATATCTTCCAGTTTTTGGTAATCATACCAGTGAATGCGGATGTTTGACGGCACTATCGGGTGAAACATATTATAACTGTTTATGATGAATACTCATTTATTCAGTTAATCATTGGATGGAAAAACAATTCCATCATTTACTGTTTCGCTGTTTTAACAAGGTCAATGGCCTTGAAAATCTCACGTACATTGTTTTCCCAGGTATGTTCACGGGCGAATGTTTTTCGTTTCTCACGCACCTGGTCATTGTCTTCGCGTAGCGCTTTTTCAATATTGATAACGTACTCTTCTTTACTTTCAGACAAATAAACGAATTCGGCAAAAACGTTCATCGCCTCTGTTCTGGTTGCAACGGTTGGTTTCCCCATGGCCAGGTATTCATCAATTTTCCGGGGATAGTTCCCAATGGTTACCGGACTCAGCACCTGGGGATTTATCGCTACATCAAATTGATGGAGGTACGAGGGGAGTTCATTTCCGGTTTTGTTGCCCAGGAAATAAACGTTTTTTAATTGATGAAGCCTGCTGCCTTTAAAATTTTGATCTTCAGGGCCAACAAAGACAATGCTCCAGCCCGGACGACTTTCTGCAATGTGCTCCAGAACCTGAAGGTCGAGGCGCAATGTATACAATGCCCCGATGTAACCGATGATTGGTTTCGGAATATCCCGGATGTCGGAAGGGATTGTGGTGACCAGGTTGGTATCGAACAACGTTACATCACATCCTTGTCCCACATAAAATGAATTGGCATTGTGTTTCCTGGCCTCGGCTGCGAGATAGGTTGAATTGGCAACCACCAGGTCGGCCTTTTTCATATGTTGCGATTCAATCCTGATCCCTTGTTTTTTCCAGTAGTCAACGGCCACTAAATTGTCGCGGGTGTAATAAATATAGGTTTCAGGTTTTAAGATTTCCTTGAGGTACATCCCCAGGAACATGGAACTATCGTTGAATATGATGAAATCCCTGAAGCCAAGGCGCTCAATTGCAGATTTTATGGCAGTTGCAAAAATGCGGTTATTCCGTTTGTTTAGCAGGTCGTATAACCAGGGATTCCCGATCAGGTTTATTGATTCCACCATTCCCCGCGGATAGAGGTTCCACAGATTTTCATCCAGTTTGACCAGGTCCGGTTCTTTTCCGTTTTGTATCCTGATTCGTTTCTGTATTCTTGGAGTGAGTTTATCTTTTTGCCTGGTGTTGCGGTCGAGCGGTGAATTAACATACAACACGCGGTTATTGCAGGCAAACTCTTCCGCAATGTTCTTGCAGTTGCTGCCAATTTCAATATCCCAGGGTTGAATGCCGATCACCACAATGTCTCTGTTCTGTGTCATACCATTGTTGTTTGTAACGATCATGAAAAACTGTTTCCTATTTCACAGTAAATAGCAAGAATGTTCGCAGCCATTGCTTTCCAGGAGAATTTCGCAGATTGAACAAATCCATTTCCGATCAGCTCTTTTCTGAGTGCCTGATCATTTGCAAGAAGAATCATGGCATTGGTAATTTCTTCCGGATTAAAAGGATTAACAAGCAGTGCAGCATTTCCCGCAACCTCGGGCATCGATGAAACGCTGGAGGTTATCACCGGAACACCGCACGCCATGGCTTCAAGCATTGGAATTCCGAAGCTTTCACGTAAAGAGGGATACAAGAATACTTCAGTCTGACAATAAACAGCAGGCAGATCGGTGTTTACGACATAACCGGTGAGGACAATCCTTTCTATCAATGATTGATCTTCAATTTCATCCAATATTTTTTGAAGTTCCGTGAAATCATAATCTGCAATTACCAGACGATAATCGCTTGCAGTTTGCTTTATATAATCAGAGAATGCTTTCAATGTTCCTTTGGTGTTTTTCTTGGGATCGGTATTCCCGAGAAAGAAAAAAAAATGATCAGGCAGATGATATTTTTCTTTTACACGTTTTAATTCCGTTTCGTCATTAACCTGCCTGAAGTATTCCCCAACTCCATTATACACCGTTATTACCCGGTTGTCGACTTTCATGTCAAAGAATTCGTCAATGCGATTTTTCTCAGAAAAAGAAACAGTGGTGATTTTTCGGCTTTTATGAACAATGCGAGGCACGATGGCTTTCCTGTATGCGTTGCCAAATTTCTGGTATGAAGTTCCGGTTCCAGATAAAATTCCTGTGTAGCTGCTTTCCAAATAGATGATATCGTGAAGGGTTACCATCAAAGGAATTCCGCACCAAATGGGAGCAGTATTTCCGGTGCAATGCAGTAAATGGCAACCGCTTTCACGGGCCGCTTTTGGCAGGGCAAACTGTTCCCATAAAGGGTATAAACCACCTTCGAGTTTAACAATTTTAAAATTGGATGATTCTTTCAGTATTGAATCATCCTTATCAGGCCTGGCAAAAATTATATACTCATTTTCATGGTCAATTTCCTGCAGATTGCGAATAAGTTCCAAGGCATAGATGTCCATCCCGTGTTTCTTCTCTCTGAACAATCGCTGAGCTTCGATGGCTATCCGCATATCTGTATTTCCTTTCTTAATTCCTCATTTTTTCGCAGTCCCGCCCGATACTCCATGCTGTGTATGGATAAAGGCTTTGTTGGCCCCCCTGAGCCTGAACAATAATTTGAACATCAGCCAGAAACCCAGGGGCAGTGTAAGAATGGCCATGAAGGTCTGTTTGGTATAAAACTTCCTGTCTACGGCAAAAATAAATGCCAAAACTGTCAAAATCCAGATTACAAGCCAGTAAAAAAAACTTAATGCCAGATATTCCTTGATCCAGGTATGGAAGATCAGCGAGGCAATCCCCATGATGACGGTGAGGATGGTGACTGCACCAAGCAAAAGAATCCTTGGAGGCATCACCATCTGATAAACCTTATCGAGGAAATCGAAATTAAGGCGGGTAACGAACTGAACGACTCCGTCCCAGGCGAATCTTTTAAAGTAGATAAATTGAGCAGCCAGCCACCTTCTCCGCTGGTTTTCGAAAACAGCTTTATCCTGCACCTTTTCATCCAAAACGACTGCATCCTCCAGATATTCGATTTTAACCCGGTCACGCAGCATGGTCAATTCAAGTTCCTTGTCGAAACCGCCAATTGCCTGAATTTCACTCATTCGCTTTTTGAACATTGCATATTCAAAGGCCATGCCTGAACCGATCAATCCGGAAGCCAGACCAGCAACCCGGTGGCCCTTGCGGAATATATGATTGTTAATTTCCTCGCTGATCGAATCAAGCACCGCCATGGAATTGTTCATATTTTTTGCCATCCGGTGGCCTTGAACAGCGGTAAAACCGGATTCGAATGCCTGGTTTATTTTTTCCAGGAAATCAGGCGCCATAATGTTGTCGGCATCAAGCACCAGCGCAATATGATAATCATCTCCAATTTCCGACATGGCGGCATTCAGGGATTTCGATTTGGTACTCTTTTCGAATACAACCTGTACAACCCTGACCGGAAACTTTTTCAATTCAAGGATGGTTTCGGGTTTGAATGAATCGGCAACGATGATCACATCAAAACATTCAGAAGGATAGGACTGCTTCAGAGATGCTTCTGCAACTTCGATGATCACGAAATCCTCTTTATATCCGGGAATGAGTACAGCAATTTTTCGCAGGAGGGGTGAAGGATGGACCATACGCCGGTATGGCAGAACCCCCAGGAAAGCAAAAAGGAGAAAGTAAACAGCGGCCACACCAAGGTATATATATGCGGCCACCTCGATGAAATTAACCAGTAACGTGAATATTTCCATAGGGTTATCTTAGATGTTCCTTGTTTTTGTAAGATGAATTCAACTCCGGTGTGCGCCTTTTTGATTAGGTAAATATAGCAATTTTAATTCAATGCCTGTACAATAAATTGTCAAATAAGTCTTGGATTTATTTAATTTGAGTAAGTTTGTATATGTGATAATTATTCAACGTTGATCCACCTCGATTATTAACCTTCATTAACTTTGAAATATGGCGGCAGAATCAAACTTTTTTGGTGAAATAGCTCTTTTGATTACGCATTACAACAGGAGCCAGTCGCTCGAACGGTTGCTAAAGGCTTTTGAAGATCAACATATCGGTTTTAACGAAATTATTGTTTCGGATGATTGCAGTAAACCCGAACACATCAATCATCTGGAACAGATGAAAGCCCGTTTCGGGATCACCCTGGTACTGGCCGGAAAAAACGGGGGACTGGCGAATAACATAAACAAAGGGCAGCGTGCCGTACGTTCTCCTTTCACTTTATATGTCCAGGAAGATTTCATCCCTACCGGCAGGTTCTATCAAAGCCTGAAAGACGGGTTAGCCCTTATGAAAGAGGATTCAGAAATTGACCTGGTTCGATTCTATGCATACCGCAAACATCCTTATCTGGTTTCTGAAAAATATGGTTTTTCTGAAATGAAGTTTCATTTCTGGCGCCTGAATGCGCCACAGTTTACATGTTACAGCGATCATCCGCATTTGCGGAGAAGTAATTTTCTTCAAAGATTCGGTGATTATGCAGAAGGGATAAAATCCGACCGGGCCGAATTCAGAATGGTCATATCCTTCCTGCAGCATAAAGGAAAGTCACTGATTCATGATGACTACAGGGAAATATTTCTCCAGGAGAACAGTGCCCAGGAACCAAGCCAGGTTGCCAGGAAAAAGTTCAGGCAAAAAATTCAGTTAACCGACTCTTTCATGATCGGGGCAATCAGGTCGATATACAGGAATATTAAGTACAGATTAGACTACATTTTTTTGAAACCGGTTAAAAACGAATAATATGCCAGACGCAATCACGATCTTCACCGTATGTGATAATCATTTTTCGGTTCTATTGGCTGCGCTGATAAAATCGATTGACATGAACCACCATTCGGGTGAGCATATCAACTTTTATATCGTTGGAGATAAGCTGAGTTCCGTGAATAAGGAAAACTTAGTAAAATGTGCTGACTCCGGTAAAGTTTCATTTTTCTGGGTTGACATGAAGGATATCATCAGGGATAAATCAAAACTGCCGCTGGATGGCTCTTCATTCCCGCTGATCGTTTACATCCGTTTGTTCTTTCCTTTGTTTATACCTGCCGAAATCGGCAAAGTGATCTATCTTGACGTTGATATGATCGTCAGAAAAGACATTTCGATGTTGTGGAATACCGATATGGGCGATAAAATAATCGCCGGGGTTCCCGATCGGTCAGAGGTGGTAAGTTGTTCCTGGGGAGGAATTGGCAATTACAGGGAACTTGGCATTGGCCCTGAAACCAAATATTTTAACAGTGGCCTTTTGCTGCTTAACCGAACCAAATGGATTGAGTCAAATATCACTGAAAAAATAATAGACTGTATTGCCAGGAATACGAAATTCGCCAATTTCCCAGACCAGTATGGATTGAATGTGGTTTTTGCAAACCATTGGCTTGAGCTGGATTCAAGGTGGAACAGTTATTCCATGCTTGAAAAGGAAGATCCTTTCCTGATTCACTTTATCGGTGTAAAACCCATTTTCACCTCCTATAGCTACAACCTGAAATACAGGGATGAGTTTTACTATTATTTGCGTTTAACACCCTGGAGGGCCTTTAAGCCGGTAGGAAACTATGTCAGGTTATTTAAAAAATTGCAGAATAAGGTATATAAAAAGGGTTACAGTCTCCTGATGGCGCTAACCCGGTCTGGCTCAAAAAACAGCAATCATCTGGGCTAGATCAGACTCCCTGTATTCATGCCAGCGTTCCGGCGCCCTTCAGTTTAACCGGAGGTGTTATCCCCGTCTCGCTATCCCGCTCAAAGATCTCAGGGTTCAGTATTACCGCCATTGAAGAATATATCAGGAGACTCGTTGGAATCTGCCCCAACACTGCATTCCCGTATGAGGCAACCATGATTCCGAAATACCCGGACGTCAAGGCCGTCATCTTCATTTTCACGATTGGATCCCTGATTTTGAACATGATAAGGTAACATGCTTTGATTAAAATATAAAAAAGAATAAATAAGTGAAGTAAAAGACCAACGATGCCCTGTTCAGCCCAGATCATAACATACCAGCTGTCGGTGGCAACATTTGCAAGAAAAGTATTCGGAAGTGTACTCATGGCTTTGGCTCCCGCATGACCCAGGCCACCGCCAAACGGCCGGGAAGAAAGATATACCGAAAGTTTTCGCTGGTTTTCCAGCCTGAGCTGAAGTGACGCATCATTTGGATCAAAGGCAGTGCGCATCCGCCTGATCTGCTGGTTTCCCTGGCCAATACTGGTATACTTGAAGAAGATGAAGACAACAGCCATTAAAACTACACCGGTAATCATCACGGCTTTGTTTTTTTTCAAAATAAAATAGAGCATAAAACCGGTCAGGGGAACGCTGATCGCTCCGCGCGTTCCGGAAAGAAACATGCCATATATTCCCATCAGCCCGACAATCAGGTAGAACATCTTCTTTCTTTTGTCTTTCTGAATGAATGAGAGAATAATGAACACTACTCCTGAATATGCCTGATTTGCACCATATTGTCCTGCGTCACATAAAAACGAAAACACACGAAGTTTGCCAAAAAGGATATGCGTGATATATCCGCCGTTGTCAAGCCAGGCTTTTTCCCAGGGATCGACACCGATTGTTGACTGGACAATTCCCTTAAATGATGCAAGTAGTGATATCGTACCCCAGATGTAGAAAAAAATATCTAACCTTTTGTTTGTATTAATTAAAAGAAGCGTAAGAGTTACCACCAGAAACATGTATAAAGATACACCTCGAAAACTGGCCAGCCATACTGCCATATTTCTGATTTCAGGGTTTGCGGCACTCAAAAATCCGTAAGCGAGCCAGATACCTGCCAGGAGCGTTACATCTTTTTTTGCTGGTTTCCAATCAAATTTTTCATGAAACTTCAGGAAAAACAGGGCGAGAAAAGTCAATATCAGAATACCATCAATTGAGACACCAATCATCGGTACGTCAACATAGCGCGTCAAACCCAGAATGAAGAAACCAAGGCCTACGGCCGTATACAATCCGAGAACAGGATTCCGGAACAAAAAATTCAGGTAAATGGCCAGGAAAGGGAAAGCAATTAATCCAATCCCTCCGACCAACCCCAAATTACTAACGACCCACGCAGCTGCTAAACACATTGATAAAAGGGGTATGAAATACTTTGGCGATCCTAATTTGCCGGAGCCTGAGTTGGATTCAAATGGGTTTTCGCCTGGTAGCATTTATAGTCGTTCAGAAATTGCTGGTTGTTTTGATTTATTTGGAGATTCCCGTCAGAACGTCTTGTGCCTGAATTTCAAATACATGGTTCTGTAAAACTCTATTCCGGCTGAGAAAACATTTCGGTAGTCAAGCACGAGTTCCCTGCTCATGAAATAATAACCCACCCATATACCAAGCGCCGTGAATAACAAAGATGCGATGGCGATGACAGCCAAAGATTTAAACACAAACACTGCAATCAGATCACCTATCACATTGGCCACAACCATGCAAACTACTTTGATTAAATTCAGATCGGGCCTGTTTATACTGTCCAACCCAACCCCGGTCATCCGGTCAATGGGTAACAGAAGTCCGTAAACCGAGAAAATTCTTACAATGTTGGTAACACTGGACCGTGTTACCGGATCCGTTACCATGTATTTGCTGCCACCCAATATCAGGACAAAAAAATCAGCAAACACGAAGGTGATGAGGCTTATGCCGATGAACAAATAAGTCATGGCGCCGGAGTATGTATAAAACAGCGCTTTCACCTCTTCTGCTTTTCCGAGTATGCTGGCTTTCGAAAGTTTGGGGAAGGCAGTTGCCGCAAAGCTTCGCAGGGGTATTTGCTGAAGTTCGGTAAGCTTCAAAGGAATGCTGTACAATGCCACTGCAGCAGTTCCCAGCGGACTCAGGCTAATGATCAGTGCATCTGCTGTTCGCAGCAGATTGGTGCCGATAATTGTAAAAGTGGTGTATTTCCCGAAATGCAATAACAGTTTGGTAGTACGTTTTGTTGCTTTTGACATGTATCTCAGTCCGTCCCAGCCATTAAAAATGCAAATGGCAGAAGTAAGCAGGTTTATTCCAAGCTGGACCCAAATCAGCTGCATCAGTGTCATATTGAGAAACAAAAAGTTGAGCAGCAATAAAAAGAAAAAACCACCGCTGTTCACAGCTTTAATCCAGAGCAGCCTGCTGAACTTTAAGTCAGCCTGCATCACCACAAGTGATGTATTGAATGGAAGTGTGAAAAAAGCCAGCACAGGATACCAGGTAAAAAAAAGTTCATACCCGGCATGTTTGATAGGTTCACCGAATGCAAAATGGCAAGTCCATAAAATTACCGCTATTCCTGTGGTCGCTACCAGGCCGATGAGTCCGTTCGACCCGATGAATTTCAGCCGTTCTTCTTTGTCGATACCAGAGAGATAACGAACAACTGCAGTGTTGGTTATGCCAAACCGGAACATGTCGATAAAGTTCCCGGCAGTGATATACAACACCCATTGCCCAAATACATCAATCGGAAAACTACGTGTAAGGATTGCAAAACTTGCTATGCCAAAGAAAGCAATTGTTATATTACCTGACAGTGACAGAAAGTTTGCTTCTTTGATTATTTTTTGAAAGGCAACTTTCATGGTGGAATTTAGCTAAGGGTAAAATCGTGATGAAATTTGAAAGCGGACCAGCTTTTTCAAAATAATCCTGAAGCGGCTACGCCGTTTAGGTAAATCACCCAAAACAGATTCGATGACCTGCAATTCAACTCCATTCAGCAGGAACAGCGGTGCGTTTGAAGTAAGTTTCATGAAATTGTCGAGCGCACCCTGGTCGGCTTGTGACCACACATGATTTGCACGGCATGTCAGCAGCGTAATATCGGCCGATGTAACCAAACCGGGCGGATAAGGATGGTATAGGATGGAAGGGATTTCAATTAAAACATAATCAGGGACATATGAAAGCAAGAACTTATTCTTCTGAAGCAATTCATTATAGTTTGAGGTAGAAAAAAAATCTGAATCAACTTTGTAATTTAATAATTCTGCGGGTTCCAGATCTATGTTTGTTATATTCAGGAAAGGACTGTCATAATCCACACGTGTATCCCGATAACCAATCAACTGACTAAAAAACGAAAAATGTTTTCTTTTTTTTATGCTTTTCGCAGGCGACAGGGGAGGTTGCACATTGGAATATCCAAGCTGGGAGATTTCAGTATTATGCAGCGATTCATGGGCATAATTGAGAACAAGCACTTTTTTACCCTGTTTTTTGAGTTTGAGTGCGATATTTCCTGCCACCACGGTTTTGCCCTCAGTACTCAAGGTGCTGAAAAACAAAAGTGTACGTGTGCCATCGCCGGCGTTTTTATTTTTTTGATACAGGCCGATATGCTGTATAATCATTTCCAGCAGGCGGTTCACAACAAAAAGGAAATTGAGAGAGCCGGTATTCATGTAGATCTTGGGAAATATTCCAACCGGGTTTAGATGAAGAATTTTGGCGGCTTTTTTCGGATTGCGCAATGTTTCATCAAAATACTCCAAAGCCAGAATGGTAGCCAGAACAATTATAAAGCCAAACACGGCAGCAACCAAAACCAATAGTTTACGTTTTGTTGGATTTGGCGATAGCGGGAAGAACGGAGGATCAACTGTTTTAATGCTCGAAGAGAGCTCCGCATCCTGCATTTTAAGTTTGGCCAGGTTCAGTCCATGCAACAATTCAAGAAACTCCTGCTCCGCAACATTTATTTCGCGCTCAATACGTTTGATGTTTGCCCCGGCAGGCGCATAAATGGCATATTGTTTCTGGAACTCAATGATGCGTTCGCCAAGCACTTCAAGGCCAGCCTTGGTCTCTTCATATTGAATGACATTTTTAAGCCAGTCAGTGAGCAGTGAAGCAAGGGGTAATCCTTCGGCCGTATTGCCGGCACTGTATAAGTTAGTGACAGCGGTTCGCAATTCATCTTTAAGTTTTTCGGCCTTTATTTTTAAATTTACCAGCGCCTGATCATTTGTGCTATCCGCATACCCAATGGTTTCTATATTGGCAATTTTTGAATTGATGTCTCCGAGTTGATTGCGTTTTTCAATAAGGGCTGCACTGCTTAGCTGAACCTGCTGCTGATTGCCCAGTTTTTCTTCTATCCGCTTGATGGCAGCCTTTGCACCGGCAAGTTCAATTCGTTTATTATTATAATTCACATCCAGGTCTTCCTTCACGATTGCAACGGCCTTACTTTGCTCGTAATAATTGATAATGTTGTGATCCTCATTGAATTTTAACAGTTTATCTTCACCAATCTTCAGCCTGATGGCAGCTTGCTTAACCTGGAATTCAAAATATTTTACCACGGCATCGGAACGGTTTTCCTTGATATTTTTATAGTTTTCGATACAAACATCGGTGACCAGTGCAAGTGTTTGCCTGCATATACCCGGATCATCGGAATCGTATTTCAATTTTACAAGGTCACTGCTTCCAATTCTTTGCACTGAAACAGTGGCTATTGCATTCAATGAATAGCGAGGGTGGCTGAAATTGAGTAATTTATATACGAAATTCGTATCACTGCTGGCCATGTAATTTTTGAGATTATGAACAGTCTGTTCATATGCAACGGGGTCGATTGAAGAAGGCAGTAGTTCAACTGTTTTAGTAGTATCCAGACTACTGAACGAAAATGTCTCCTTAACCGATAATGAATCACCCGTTGTATCTGTTTTTACCGTTGGTCTTTTGGCTCGGGTTCCAGTCCCGCCAATGGTCCGTGTTGACTTTCCATTTTTTACAACGAGTTTATAGATATAGGCAGGAGTTATAGTCCGGAGATTGATAAGCGACTGGCGTGAAATGTATGTTGGGTCAGCCTCCGGAAGCATCAGGTGCTGAGCAAGTAACCTGATCGCCACCTCCTGCTCTGTTTCTCTTGATTTGATCACATTGATCAGGTTGTCAAAGGCCGTATTGTTGGCAAAGAAACTGAATGATTTATCCATTTCCACACTCGAACCGGATGCGATGCCGGTATAGAGAATGGTTTCAGAGGAATAAACATAGGTTGGCTTTCTGGTAAAAAAAATCACCAGTAAGACCATTAAAAAAGGTGTCAACAGCAACAGCACCAGATGCCTTCTGAGGAGTCGTAAAATTTCAATTACGTTCATAATTCTCTGGTATGGTATTAACGATGTTGAATTTCATGCCAACAATTTCTTCGAGGATCATATAGGCATTTAAAAAGTCCATGCGTGCATTTTCAAAACCGGCTTCTGTATTCGCAACACCGGCCGAAATGTTGGTGTATTCGGTCAAAGGAATAACGCCATTCAAAAACTCCTTTTCCGCCATTTGCATGTTGATTTTAACGGTTTCCAGATTTTTCGCTGCCAGTTTCATCAACCGTTGCCTGAGAATAAGGTCATTATACTGCTGGATGACGATTTTTCTTAATTCAATTTGTTTCTCCTCATAATCGCTGCGGGCAATATCAATTTCAGTTTTGGCCATCCTGATCTGGTTCTTCCGGTCAAGAACATCAGCAATCATAAATTTGACAGTGCCGCCAATGCCATACCTGAATTCACTTTTATTGGTTGAAACAGCTAAGTTGGTTAATGCATCAGTTGCATAGTTGGTGAAGGTACCATACCTGACATCAGCAGAGACACTGAGGTTTTTTGACCAGGAATTGATGAAAGCCTGGAGGGCATATCTGTTCACCATGACTGAAAGGTCTTTGGATTTTAACCCGGGGTTATGGGCGATCGCTGAATCAATAAGGACAGCCAGTGGAGGAATCAAGGTACTGATGTCATCCTTCTCGATGCTATAGTGGCGAGCCGTTTGACCAACCCCGATGGAAACAAGGAGCAGGCAATGGCAGCATAAAAGGAAAACTGTACAAAAACGTCTCATATCGCGCAAATATACTAATATTCACTTTTGAAACAATGTTGTTCCGCAAGGGGCGTCTGGCTGGCCAATTTAGTTTCTGAACCCTGCAAAGTCTGATTCATCTTTCATTGATATGGATCGTCATAAACAAACGTTAAAAGGCCGGATCCTGGTGAATATTTTTTGAAACCATATCTTTCAGATTCCAGGTCACCGCCCTCTGGTAAGCTTTGAAATGTTCAGGAGCACCTTTCAGCAGAAATGTCAGGGCGTTTTTTGGCATGGCGATCATCATCTGGTATAACACTGCAATAAAAAATGTGGGCCCGGATATATTCCGCCTGAGAAAAATTAACCTTGAACGGTTCATATAATAGGTCTTTAACGGACTTAACTTTCCGGTTGAAACTGATTCCTTATGCAACACCAGCGAATTGTGAACGTACCACAACTGGTATCCCGCCCGTCTGATCCTGGCCCCGAAGTCATGTTCTTCATAATAAAGGAAATAACATTCAGCCATAAGTCCAACTTCTTGCATTACCTTAGCGGGGATTATCATTGCTGCCCCGTGACAATAGGCAGTGAGTGCATCCTGTTCAAACTGCCCCGTATCTTTTACGCCAAAACCAAGTCCGCGGTTACGGATTGTGTAGGGATTAAACTCAGTAATACCTGTAAACTGCAGGGTATCAGGCGAATGAAAATATTTGATTTTGGGACTTACTGCACCGATTTTGGGATTTGCTTCCATCTTTGTCACCAGCGGCTCCAAAAATCCCGGATCAACTTCGGTGTCATTGTTTAACAAAAGGATATATTTCCCTTTGGACACCCTGATTCCGAGGTTGTTTCCACCTGCAAATCCAAGATTTTCCTTGCTTTGGATGAAGATGATTTCAGGAAATTGTTCCTTGATACAAGCCGGGTCGTCATGGGGCGAGGCATTATCCACCACAATAACCTCAACATTCGGATAGGTGATTTTACGCAAGGAGGAGAGAAGTTCGCAAGTTACTTCGGGATGATCATAATTGATGGTGATAATTGAAACAAGCGGAAGTTCCATTGGCTATAGAATAAATAATTGCTGCATGCTGATATTCTCATTCATCTGACTCTGGCTGTTTGACAATTATTCCTGAAGGGCAGCTGAGCAGTCTATACCGAACTTTTTTGAAACAGTGCGCGAAATGTTTTTAGTATTAACGTGAAATCGTACCAGAAAGAGTATTTTCCATCAATCATATGTTCGGTATAATATACCAGGTCGTACTGTAAACGTTCTTCTTTTGACATATCACCGCCTTTTCCCCTCAGTTCAACTTGCCAAAGACCTGTGATTCCTGCCGGGGCAAGAACCCGCATCATGGGAGTCTTGTTGTCCTTGTCAGGGTTCTTATCGGTTAAAAGAAATTCAACCTCATGGTTGGGCAAAGGACGGTTCCCCACGATGGACATATCGCCCTTAATTACATTGATCAGCTGGGGCAATTCATCAATACTGGTTTTCCGGATGAATTTGCCGACCCGCGTTACGCGGGGGTCATCTTGTATTTTTATAAAGATGGCCTTGTTGATAGCCCTTGTTTGTTCGTTGAACCAATAGTCGCATATTTTGTGAACATCGCCATCCTTGGGGGGAGAACAATACTCCCCTTCCGGCAATTTTGAACACTCCGGGCAGGGTATCGAATAGTCGATGGATGTTTGAACCCCGGATTGTTTCTGGGCACTGGAATACTGATTTTTCTCGATCGCCAGTTTATGCAGGTCATCTTCTGCGCCTATCCGCATGGACCTGAGCTTGTAAAAATCAAACCATTCCTTGCGCCCGAATCGTCTCGATGAATAATAAACTTTCCCTTTCGATTCAAGCCTGATGGCGATAATAACAAGCAAGAGGAGCGGGGAGAGTAGAACCAATGCAGTGGAGGCGACAACAATGTCAAACAGCCGTTTCGACCATGGCATTTTATAATCAACATCCGGGGCAAATACCGGCGGTTCAACAGGATATTTAAGATGATATTCACGCAAAAACCTGACCCTGTTCAGAAGGGCTTCGCCTGTTGGATCAGGAAAAACATAGTAATCATCCACACCTTTTTTTATTGCAACCTGATACTCCTTTTCCCTGAATTCATCAGAGAGCAAAATAAACGAAATGCTTTTGAATTCGGGGTTTTTACGAAGGACATCGTAATACTCAATTCCATCACCGCCCGATGAAAGATACCGGTCGCACAGGATCGCATCAGGCTTTTGACCGGTTTTCAGGTGATTTTCAGCGGATTGTAAATTCCGGTGATTGATCATCTCAATTTCATCGTGGGATGTGAGCTTTTCAATAACTGCAGGAGAGACTCCGATGTAAAGAACTGATACTGTATTTTCCATTTGGCCGGCTTCTGTTAAATGTGTCACTCATGATTGATAAAGAGATATCGGTCAGGCATTGGTCTACCACTTCCGTGACCAGTTGACCGGGAACAGGTTTTTTTTAATCACCTCTTCGAGTTCTTCAGGATTAAAGGGTTTGGAAAGGAAATCCTGTGCCCCGCGATGGTAGCAATCAACCCGGTACTGGGTCCTCTCCTCGCCGGCCAGCATGATGACTGGTGTATGTTTCGTATATCCGCGTTGGTGAAATTTCTCAAGAAATTCATCACCTTTCATCGGCCTCATGTCAATATCGCATATAACCAGGTCAGGGGGAGCTTTCCGTTCAAGCCATTCCAGCGCTGCTCTGCCGTCTCCCAAGGCTTCAACTTTATAGGTTTTTGATAAAAAGTGTTTCAGAATCAAACGGATGGTCAGGTCATCATCAATGACAAGAATCTGTTTTTTCTCCTGTTGATTGTCATTCAGTCCTTTATGATTATTGTCCTGATCATGCTTGTAATATATCGGATCGAGATTTTTTGATATCAGCTCATATAATTCATCCCTGTTGAATGGTTTGCTGAGAAAATCCTGTGCACCGTAACGATAACATTTAACGCGGTCCTTTTTTTCCTCAACACCTGAAAGCATGATCACGGGAGTATTTTCGGTGTAAACCCCGCTGCGAAATTTTTTAAGAAAACTATAACCATCCATCGGTTGCATCTGAATATCACATATTACAAGGTCGGGAAGATTCTCCCCGAGCCATTCAAAGGCTTTTTCAGCACTTTCCACAGCTTCCACCTCATAATCCTTTTCTGTAAGTAATGATGTCAGAATTTTCCTCATGATTTCCTCATCGTCAATAACCAGAACCTTGTGCCTCATAATGAGTGTTTTAAATTTCAGATAATATTTAATATTTGATCATATGAAACCATAAGCGGTTAACTCAGCATAACATTTTATGCGAATCCTGATAGTACAATACAAAAATGGTTATTTATTTTGCCTTTTACTGTAAGGAAAACAGAAATAAATGTAAGGATAAAGTCTGATTTTCTTGTAGGTGTTTCCCTTACAATATTATGCTTGATACATTAGTGATTTGCACTTACGGTGGTCTCTCCAAGTAATGCCTTGAATCTCCCCATTCCCCGTACCCGATGGTATCTCCCGCCATATGGATGCGTGCTTCAAGGCAGCTTTTGCACTCCTCTGCTTCTTCATCGAGGCAGGGCTTATTTTCGTACAGGAGATAATCCTGTCGATATTTCACCGGGGTCAGGTTGGGCATGATCACATTGGCGCCAACCATCAGCGCCTTTTCACGCCCATGGGGGTCAATGGTTTGCATAGCTGTTGTAGCGGCAATGTTGATATTTTTCATCATGATCCTTAAAATGGCAACCATTTTCAAGGAAAGGTCAAAACGGCTTTTCAGCGGCAGCAGTTCATTCCGGTATTGGTAAAGGGGGGTATCGGCATGCTCAATGTATGGTCCCATCCCGGCCATGTCGATGTCGAATTCGCGGAAAAACAACAGATCGTCAGCGAGGTCTGACAGGGTTTGAAACGGTAAGCCGATCATCACCCCGGTGCCAACCTGGTATCCGGTTTTCCTCAAGGTTCTCAAGGCCTCGAGCCGATGATTGTAATCGTGGCTCAGGTTGTTCGGATGAAGTTTCAGGTATAAAGAAGGATTTGATACTTCGATGCGAAGCAGATACCTGTGGGCCCCTGCTTCAAACCAACGCCGGTAAGTGGCCTCGCTCTGTTCACCCAGGGAAAGCGTTACATGGATTTTCCCGTTGGTTTGCCCATGAATTCTCTTTAGCAGTGATTCTATCCTGGCAATGAACGCTTTGTTGGTTTGTTCACCCGATTGAATCACAATGGATGCATAATCGTTCTTATAAGCATAATCCACAGCCTCAAGCACTTCCACATCGGTCATGCGGTACCTGATGTAGCGGCTGTTCCCTGCCCTGATGCCGCAGTAGTAACAATTTTTTTTACAGTAATTGGAATATTCGATCAATCCTCTGAAATAGACTTTTTTGCCTACAAAAGCTGCTTTAACTTCTTTGGCCTTCTCAAACAGGGACAGGCGCTCCTTGTCGGCTGAATTCAGCAGATAAAGAAGATCATCTTTGGTGAAAATGGCTTTTTCAAGGATTTCTTCTATTCGTGACACACTTGATAAATTAGGAAGATGGGAATGTCAATTTTACATATTTCATTTTGCATTTTGCAATTTACATTTTGACATGGGATGCCTTATACATTAAACCTGATGTGTAAAATATCCCCGTCGCCCACAATATAATTCTTCCCTTCGATCATGAGTTTACCATGCTCCTTGCACGCATGTTCGGAACCAAGGCGCATAAAGTCATCGTATTTCATCACTTCCGCCCTGATAAATCCGCGTTCAAGGTCGCTGTGGATTACACCGGCAGCCTGAGGTGCGGTCATCCCTTTTTTAATGGTCCAGGCACGTACCTCCTTAGGGCCGGCCGTGAAGAAGCACTGGAGGTCGAGCAGGTGAAATGCTGCACGCACCAACCGGTTGACCCCCGGTTCCTTTAACCCGGCATCGGCCAGGAAGGCAAGCCGGTCCTCTTCACTGTCAAGTTCTGCTATTTCTGATTCCATTTTTGCCGCGATCACGAGCACTGCTGCATCCTGGTCTTTCACCGATTCGATGAATTTCACAGTATAGTCGTTCCCGTTTGTTGCAGCGTCATCGCCCACATTGCATACGTACATCACCGGTTTGTCGCTCAATAAAAACATGTCTTCCATGAACCGCTGCTCATCAACTGAAATCGGCGCGGTACGTGCAGACTGGAACGATTCGAGATGCGATTTCAAAACATGAAGCACATCCAGACCATGTTTTGCATCTTTATCGCCGGCTTTGAGCATCTTTTCCATCCTTCCGATTTTTTTCTCAACCGATTCAAGGTCTTTGATCTGCAGTTCAAGGTCAACGATCTCCCGGTCGCGTACCGCATTGACCGAACCTTCCAGGTGGGGGAGTTGAGGATCGTCAAAACAACGGATCACATGGATCAGCGCATCCACGTTGCGGATATCGGAAAGAAATTTATTGCCTTCGGTCTGGCTACCGCCTTTTGAAAGACCGGGGATGTCAACCATTTCAATGGTGGTCTGAACGACTTTCACCGACTTGATGATCTGGTCGATGGCCAGTAAACGCGCGTCCGGCACATTCATCACCCCCAGGTTCGATTTGGTGCCTGAAAAGGTTGCCGCATGCGTTTCCGCGCGGTTATTCGAAATACAATTGAATAAGGTTGTTTTCCCTGAACCGGATAAACCGATGATTCCGCATTTTAGTGGCATATTGACTTTGATTTGAGTACAAATATAAGCAAAGATGCCAAAAAGACGATACCCTTGCGCCGGTTGTATCTTTTTTATTGCGCAGTGGACGTAGTTTGATTTACGATTTCAGATTTACATTTTACACCGTGTTTCTCTGTGTCTTCGCAGTGAAACTCCATGGAAATTATTACACAGAGAACCACCGAGATAATACACAGAGAGCCATGGAGAAAATTTTAGAACAGGTCCTGTTTGAGATTTATATTTTGTTAAATTCCTTGACTTTTACCTAAAATTTATGTACCTTTCGGGTGCCTATTAAAACTCAATATATAAATATCGGATTACTGTAACTTTCTCCCTTTTCTCCAATTTACATAAAGGATTTCGCGATGTTTGTTTAGGAATACATGCAGATAAAACAAGCCCTTTAGAAAATTTTTAACAATTAAAGTAAAGGAGGAAAATAATGAGAAGTAAAAATTTATACATAAATAAAATCAAAATAGTTTCGAAATTAAGAAACTGTTTCAGGATATTTGGCATGTTGCTGATGTTTTTTTTCAGTTTCATTGCATCTGCCCAGAATTGCATCGACAGTGCAGCGGCTCCGGATAGTTTCGAAATTAAGAAACTGTTTCAGGATATTTGGCATGTTGCTGATGTTTTTTTTCAGTTTCATTGCATCTGCCCAGAATTGCATCGACAGTGCAGCGGCTCCGGTCGGCGATTCAATTTTTTTTCGTGGCGCAATTGATGGTACTTATACCTATTCTGATCTATTATATCTTTCCGGACACAGTGGCAGCATGATTCTCAAGTACCATTGGATCGTTGACAGCAATCTTGTCAGTGGTGTAAGCAGGACTATTACAGTGAAATCTGCGGCAGATACTCAGACTGTTTTCCCAGTACTTGACTCAAGTATCATAAACAGGTTAAGCAACGGTTCGCATACAATAGGCGTCCTGTTTGATACATGTCTTAGTAGTTTATGCTGTCCTGCTTTCATAAATTCTAAACTTTTAACAATTTATATTCTAGATCCGCATAACGGGGGTGGATCAGGTACGTATAGAGGAGGAAAACTTATTCTTGAGGTTACGACCGCAGCGCTGTGTTATAATGGTCCCGTCATTGATGTCAGAGATGCTTTGCTTGATATTCGCCTTCATCCAGGTGGTAATTGGGTAATAAAAGATCCTGATAATGCTTTTAGATGGTTAAACTTTCCTTTCAATGTGTCGTGTAAAGATAAATTTGGAATAGCGACTGTAATGTATATCGTAAATTTCAGTGACAATATACTCATCGCTTCGATAGTCATAACTGGGGCCCCACAGCCAATAATATTACCACAAATGTTGGGAGGGGAATGGAAAAAAGGAGGGGCAACGTATTTTTCAAATCCGCCACCACCAAATCCATCTCTCTGGGTTTGCTGCACAATTCAATTATGGGCCCAAGTGTGGCCAAAAACCAGTGTTCCTTATTCGTACCATTGGATTTTCCCGAATGGTTTTAATGTAACAGAGAATGACCCGAGTAGCGGACACTTGATGACAAAATTTCCATGTCAACTTGGCAACTATACTGTTATTGTTACAGATGGCAATGGATGTATATCAAAGCCGGAAAAGGTTAAGGTTCCTGATAATGTTGCATGGCCTAATCACTGAACATGATGTTTTTGTCCAATCGTTTCGTGTAGAATTTTTTAGAGTGTATTTAATTAATAATTACTAAACAAATATACATTATGAATAATATCTATCAATTGTTCCTTTTGAATTTATTGATCTGCCTGATAAGCTTTAATGCTTCAGCTGATATTATTGTTAATGCAGGGCCGAATCAGACAATCAGTTGTGGCAGCACTGCCACATTAGCAGGTTCAATAACCGGTGAAGGTATAACAACCGGAACCTGGAGCACCTATGGAGACGGCATGTTCACCCCGAGCAATACATTTCCGGGTGCTGTTACTTATACACCGGGTGTAGAAGATAATTCAAATCATTATGTAATTTTAAAATTGGTATCGGATGACCCCAATGCTATTTGTTCGGCCTCAGGGGGAGGATATGGTTTGGTAATTCTTACTATTGATTGCCCATATGCCATCCCCACCCTCTCTCAGTGGGGCCTCATCATTTTAAGCATTCTGCTTGCAACGGTCGGAACGTTGTATATCCTCCGCCGGCGAAGCGCCCGGGTTCCCGTTTAATTCAGATTTCAGGCAGCTTCACTTTTCAATCAGGCGACTGGTCATCCCGTGGCAGAAGATTTCAGGGTGTACTGTCCTAATTCCTTGATTGTTTAAATATTTATTTCTATCTTTGCACCCCATTTTCCAAGGGTAAAATGGAGGCTGTTCTTTATATGAATCCCTGTCAGTTAACTTAATGTTAAACCCGGTCAGCGCAAATCGCGCTGCCACAAAGCAAAGATGAATGATTACAGAAGAAACCAATGAAAACATGGAGCTGAATACTGAACCCATTGTTGAAAAAATTGAACTTGATGAAACAGAAGTCCCTGTAGCGGATGAGACCACAGCAGCAATTGCTGAGGAACCTGTTGTTGCCGAAGTTGAGCCGGTCGAAGCTGAGCCTGTAGTAAGAGAAGCTGAAACTGTTTTAGCAGAACCTGAACCTGTCGTTGAAGCTGCTGAGCCTGTTGCTGCTGCAGAACCTGTTGTTGCTGTTGCAGAACCGGTCGTCGCTGTTGCCGAACCAGTTGCTGCTGCCGAACCAGTCGCTGCTGCTGAACCTGTTGCAACTGTCGCAGAGCCTGTAAAAACTGCCAGGAAAATGCATACTCCCCCTGTGGCCCCCGCTGATTTTGACTGGGATGCCATCGGGAAAAAGCATGAAATTTACACGAATGAAGAGCGTATCAAATTAGAGGATGCGTATGATCAAACACTCCGGGCCATCCAGGACCATGAAGTGATCGAAGGCACCGTGGTCACCATGACCAATCGCGAAGTCATCGTTAATAT
>Ga0114951_10000143_pt1 | contig 102236 bp, 81 predicted proteins | sample AM7aDNAmetaG_FD_88677 | JGI IMG/M metagenome (GOLD analysis project Ga0114951, IMG submission 88677) | Freshwater microbial communities from Finland to study Microbial Dark Matter (Phase II) - AM7a DNA metaG | ecosystem: Environmental > Aquatic > Freshwater > Lake | place: Finland: Lake Alinen...
CGGACAGCGTAAGCCGGATGTGGTCTACTGGGCGACCACCATGCCACATTGTATATCAAGCCATATTCGCCGAAAAAAGTCAAGCAAAAAAACGGCGGACAACACGCGCGCACAGTACTTTTCCACTGTTTCGGCCTTCGTCGCGCCGAATGAACCACTCCCATATCAGGGGCCGATTTGTGTACTGGTATACCACTGAAATGGAACAATGTCAACCCCCCCATCACCGAGGCATTAACGCTCCCCCAGGAGGATACCCATTACTCTGTTGAGATCATCCTGTTTCGCTTGTCAGGCCGCGAAGCGGCCGTCGGACTCTAGCCCACGGCGAGCGGAGCGAGTCGTGGGGGCAAGTCGTACCCACCCCCCGAGCCCCCGAAGGGGGCGACGGAGCCTCCCGGCAAGGTTCCGTCGCCCCCTTCGGGGGCTCTTAACGCCCGAAAGCATCTGGGTCCCCCACGACTCGCTTCGCTCGCCGTGGGCTACTATCCGTCACCCCCTGCGGGGGCTCGCTGGATGGTTTCAACAGGGCAGAATCAACGCTATTTCCCTGAGAACAAAAGTTCTCCATAGTTCGTATCAACAGCGCGCCAACTGCCTCCTTTGTAGTTCCATCCGGAGAGAGTTGAAATCCCGCCCTGACGGAAGAAACCGCCCAGCCAGATATCCCCCTTCTGCGGGGGCTTCCCGCCCAGATCGCTGAACGGGATCACGACCTCCGCCTGCCAGGAAAGGTTGTAGCCGAACCCCGTGGCCGCTTTCCACGTTCCGGTCCAATCCTCTTCTCCGATCGGCGCGTCCAGGGTCGAGTAGAGGACGTTGGCCTGCCCGCCCCCCGCCGTCACGGCGAACTGGTATATCTTCCGGATGTCCTTCGGCACAAAGTAGAACTCCACATTGGGCGGCTGGAAGCACTGATGGCTGCCGCGAGCGGGTTTGGAAGGCAGGGCTACGATTCCCTCGAGACATCTTGCTGCCACGTAGAGGTTCTTGTCGTCGTAGGCAACGTAATACGTGGTCTGCTTGTCCGGAGTTTCGAGTTTGACGGCCTTCGTCCAGATCTCATCGTTCAATTCGCCATCGAGGAGCGGCGCCGCGTTCACGTATGGAATTTCGGCCTTCTGCCTGACCGGTTGGACCGCGACGCGCTCTTCCGGCGGGGTGGGAATGAGCCGGAGGTCCGAGACGTAGACGCTTCCGTCGGGGACCTCGAACTTGAACTGCGCGCTGGCGCCCCACACCTGTTTCGGCTTGCTGTCGAACTGGTCGCTCATGATGACGAACTCTTTCCATCCCGCGAAATCGAGCGGAATGGTCCTGGCGTACTCGCCGAAGCTGAAGAGGACTTTGCCCTTCGCCTGGCCGCCGTTCAGCCGGAACGCCACGCCTTTGGTGACGCTCTTGAAGTCGCCGCGATTGAACGGGCTGTACAGCACACCGGGGCCAATCAGTTTCCAGCAAGCGACGCCATCCACCTTGTCGGCGACAATCGTCGGGTCCTGCCTTTCCGGATACCACCATAGGGCGTAGTCCTTGTAGCAATCGCGAGCCGGCGACTCCAGCGCGGCGACCTGGGGGTTGCCCGCAGTGGCCCGCGCCACGACCTGTGAGGTCCCTTTCGGCACGGCCACTTTGGCGAAGAGGCGCTCGCCGAAGCGCAGTAATTCGCAGGGCGCAGCCTCGCCGTTCACTGTCGCCGCGGCGTTGGAAGCCCCCTCTCGAAGCAATACAAGTAGCTCGGCGGCTGGTTCCTCGTTCTGCACCGACAAAGCCACGCTGTCGCCCTCGCTCTTCCCTTCAATCGTCACCCCCCGCGAACTGCACAGCAGAAGGTTGCTCCGCCGGCCATTGACGGAATAGACGTAGGCAGGCAACTGGCCGAAGAGCAGGATTTTCGGCTGGTTCGCCCGGAGAGCCGTGGCGGCGATCTTCAGGGCTCCCTGGTCGGCCGAGAGGACCTGAAGCTGGTAGGCAACCGTCGCGCGCTTCTCGGGGATGTGCGCCGTGTAGTCATACCCGCGCGGGATCAGCGGCTGAATCTGCCAGAGATAGACCGGGGCGGCCGGGTTGATCTCCAATCCGGCCAGGCGCACTTCGATGTTCTCGGACTTCTCGTGCGCGTCATGGTTGATGAGCGGCAGAATGTAACTCTTGCCCGACTTCAGCAGGGCGCTTTCGAGCGTCTCGGTCTCGAACTTCCACCAGTTCGGATGAACCGCGTCGTTGACGATCAGTTCCGCGTCCTTCTCCTCGAACGCCAGCTCCGTGGTCAAGAAGGAATGGCAGGTGTCCATATCGGCCCAGAGCATCCCCAGGTGCGGGGTCGTGCCGTACATCACATATCGGTTGGAGCGCGCGGTGTCGGTCCAATACAGCAGGCAGGAGATCAGCGGCGGCGGCATGTAGCGGCGCGCCACGTACGCTACATTCGCGGCGATGCGCCAGTCCACCTTGTCGAAATAATCCAGCTCGCCGCCGTACTCGAAATAGCCGCCGTGCGAGTAGTCGGGGAAGCAGGAGCCGTTGATGAAGTGCGCGTACCCGTTCTCCTCCGCCGTGAGCTTCATGGCGCGGTAGGCGATCTGCGCGTGATAGTTGTGCCGGTAGTTCTTTTCCGGGAAGAAGTTGACCGCTTCGGTGTTGTCGCCATCCTTGTATGTGAAGTCAAGACGATATCCCTTCTGCATATTGGCGTACATTTGCTTCGTGAAGTCCTTCTGCTGCTGCGTGACGTCATTGAGCGTGTAGTTATAGGTTTCACCCGCGCCGTTCTGGAGCAGCGCCCCCATGTCGTTGCGCAGAAGCCATTCCGGATGCTCCTTCATATAGACCGTGGACTTGTCCGAGGCGCTGCTGTACCAGGTATAGAGGGAGAGCTTCAGCCGTTCCGGATCGATCTGGCGGTAAGCGCTCAGGTTCGCCCTGACCTCGTCGGCAGTCACCATCTGGGTTTTCGGGGGCCGGCCGAGGACATTGAAACTCCCCTCGGTCCGATAGTCGCCGGTCATGAAGTCGCCGATGCAGCTCAACAGGTACTCGTCCGGCCCGTAACCCGCCAGCACGTGCCGGCTGCGGTCGAGGACCATGCCGTTCCTCCCGGCCTCCAACTGGTCATACGTGAAGCCGCCGATGGACTTGACCTTGCGCCACCAGTCCGGCACCTTGCTCCTGGCCATGGCGGCCAGGTCGGGCAGCGCGAGGTCATGCTCGTGGAACTGCCGGGCGTCCCCCTGGAAGACCATGAAGTGCGACTCGCAGGAAAGGAAATATCCCTCCCGGACCACCTCGCCGGTGAAGTAGGCGTCCCAGCCCTGGGGGTCCAGGAAGCCGCGGTCCTCGATGACGCTGCTCTGCACCGAGTACCCCTTGGGGTTGTCCAGGTGCCCGTTCACTTTGTGCTTGTAGTGCGCCAGTCCGATGTCCAGTTTCGGTTGAACATAGATGAAGCGGCCGGCGTCGAGGTCTTTAAGGGGGCGATGGTCCGTGATGCTGTTGCCGGCGACAAACGGCACGGCCCCCCTGCCGACCCACCCGCCGCCGTCCCACATCGGGCGATACAGGTAGCCGTCCCGGTAGAACTCCTGCGGCATCCGCAGCGTGGAGCGCAGGAAGATCAACTCGCCATCGTTGCGGTCGGAGGTGGCCCTGAAGTAGACGACTTTGACCAGCCGGTCCGCCTCCATCCGGTAGGCCTTGGTCATCTCGATGTCCGGCAGGCCGGGATTCGTGCAGACCAGCTCGAAACCGCCGGGCTTTCCCTCTGCGCCGGCTCGATAGCCGGTCACCCGGTCCTGCTCTTCTGAAAGGCGGGGGGCGTCCTTTTCACGAAACAGGTAAACGTCCGCGCTCTTCTCCACCAGCGCGACATTCCGGGGAAGGTAGCGGATGCCCGTCACTTGTCCGGTGAGGGGAGAGATCGCGCACTCGATGGTTTCATTCCTGAGAATCAGTTCGGCGGGGGGCGGCGTTACGGGCCGCTCTTCGGGAACCCGCGTCAGCCCGATATAGCTTCCGGAAGGATATTTGGGGATCTTGAAGGAACGCGACGCCAGCACTTCCTTGTTCAGGCCAAGGAGCCGGGCGGTGATTTCGTATTCGCCCGGTTTCACGTCAGCCGCCGGCAGGAGGACGACGGCCTTGTCCAACGCCGCGAGCGTTTCCAGCGTGCGCGACTGCAAGACCTTGCCGTCGGCGCAGTCGGCATATTGAACGGACAGAGCCGGCTTGAACTCCAGCGCAGTCAGACCCCCCAGGTCCAGATTCACGCGCAGGTTCTTTCCCACGAAGTACGGAAACGGGCGGAAGTTGACATCGAGCACCGCCTGCATCTCCTTCGTCATGGCCGCGCTCCCCGATTGGGCCAAAAGGCGGATCTCATCCCCCGACAAGGGCCGGTCGTATACCCGCACATCGGCCAGCATGCCTCGGAAGAAGTCCGCCGGCTGCGCGTGGGAATTGCATCCGAGCAGGAGCTTATGCTCCTCCACAGCGAAGATGTCAGGCTGCTCGACATGCTTTCGGACGTTGTCCAGTTGGCCGTTCAAGTAGATTCGTTCCTCTTTGGCCGGCTGGTCGTAGACGGCGGTCACCAGAGTCCATTCCCCGCGCGGCGCGCGCCCCTTGGAGGAGAGGCTCAGCCATTCGTGGCGGTCATTCACCGTCCGGCCCGTGACCAGTTTGAAGTTGACGGTCCCGTTCGGATCGAGCGTGATGTTGTAGCCATCCTTGGCAAGCGCATAGGACTCATGCGGCTTTCCGGCCGCCTCTCGGGGCAGCACCCAGAGAGAGACCGTCATCGAGCCGCTGAGGTTCAGCGCCTTGCCGCTGCCGCAGTCCACGTAGTCCTTCACCCCGTCCAACAGCAGGGCAAAATTCCCCTTCCCCTTCATCCATTGCCCGCCGGCGATTTTTCCGTTGCACCCATTGCCGCTCTTGTCGGCCACAACCGTCCCGCTGCCTTCCCCAAAATCGTAACGCGCGACCAGCCCCGCCTCGGCATGGGCGCCTGCAGACAGAAGCAAAGTCGCGCACAACGCCAGGAGAATCCCGTGTCTGTCCAACATGAGGGTCGCCTCACAAAGGAAGAGGAACGAAAGATGCCTTGGAAGTGCGAGCCTGGAAACTGTTTTGCTCTGTTGAAACCATCCTGTTCCGTTCGTCAGGCCGCGAAGCGGCCGTCGGACTTTAGCCCACGGCGAGCGAAGCGAGTCGTGGGGGCAAGTCACACTCAACTCCCGAGCCCCCGAAGGGGGCGACCGAGCCTCCCGCCAAGGTCCGTCGCCCCCTTCAAGGGCTCTCTTCACTCCCAGGTCGTCTCGTTCCCCACGACTCGCTTCGCTCGCCGTGGGCTACTATCCATCACCCCCGGCGGGGGTTCGCAGGATAATTTCAACAGAGCAAAACAGCTTCTATTGCTCGCCACATAATTAGCTTGACGTTCGGTCTTCCGCTTGCGAGCAATAGGGCCAGGGTTAGTAGGGGCAAGGCATGCCTTGCCCCTGCCCGCGTGTCAAGCTGATTACGCATCGCTCATTAGTGGGGCTGTTGAAAGCCCTCCGAACGCACGTTCTCGCAAGATCAATGCGTAAATGGCGCGGACTTCTCGGTCTGCGCACGCGGATTTGATAACCCGCGCTACACTTTTTCAACAGCCCCCTAGTCCCCGTTTCGGCGCCGGCGCATTCAGGCCAACAGAGCGAATATATACCCAGGGGGCCGGCCCGATAGCGGAGACTCGCTATGGTATACCAGTATACCCCGCTTGGGGGGAATGTCAAGTTTGGGTAGTGCATTGCTCTGTTGAAATCATCCAGCGAACCCCCGCAGGGGGTGGTGGATATTCCTCCGCAGCGATCCCGGCGTCGATTTTGCCCCGCATTTCTGCCGGCACAGGAGCCGCGCGGCGACCTGCGAAGTGATGCGCAGGGAGATCGCTCCGCCGACTGCACGGGCGACGCGGCAGGAGATGTTGCGGCCGGTTGCGCCATCTGTCGGAAATCCGCCTCCCCCCGGCGCAATGCAGGCGGGCCGGGTAAAGAGAGCGGGCGTCCACCCCCCGAGGAGGCGGACGCCCGCAAAGTCTGCGCTTCTTCCGGCCTGTTCAACAGCTTAGAAGGCCGGCCAATCCGTGTGCGAGTCGATGCCGCGGCTCGTGTCAAAAATGCTCCACTCCACCATCGCGCCGCCGCAATTGTTAACCAGGAATGATTGAGCGAGGTTCTTCCAGGTCACCGCGTAATTGTTGTCTCGGCCGCGATAGGAGGAGTAATCCTGCGTGGTCCCCAGGCTCCCGTCGTAAGAGGGGTACATGATCCGCTGCTGCGGATCGCCATACCAGGATGCGCTCCAGTCGCCGTAAAGGACATTGTACCCGTCGCGGTGGGCGTAACGTCCGTAGCCGGGGTTGGACGCGCCCCGCGCTGCCGTGACGGTGCCGTTTGCGGGAGGTCCGGACGGATTAAGGAAGTTCCAGGTGAACGTGTCGCTGACGAGCGCGCGCCCGGCCAGAAGCTTCTGCGTCTTGAAAGTCGGGCAACCGACGGCGCTCTGAACGGCCGGCTTCGTCCAACCCAGGTTGAAGCGCATCGGCTTGTTCGTGATCCAGCCCGTCCGGTTGGCGTAGTCTTCCAGACTGCTAATGTAATAAGGACCGGCAATCGTGGGTGTGCAGGCCGCCATCGGAACGTTCCGGTAGGCGTAGTCGCACTGCGCGACGTAACCGGGGAAGTTGCTGGCGTCGCTGCCGTTCCAAGTGCCGATGGAGGACCAGTTGCCGTAGGCGATCGACTTGAAATCAAACCCGCCGATGGCCTGAAGCTGCTTGGGGCTCGTGGCGGCGAGGCGACCGGATTTTTCCGGGTCGTTGCGGTTGTCATAGTCCGCCGGCATGGTGCCTCCGGCCGACGGGCAATAGAACGTGCGGGCGTCGCCCATATAGCCGCCCGAGAGGAGGAACCCAAGCCCCACCGGCCCCACCGTCAGTTTGCCGGGCGTCTGGGCGGTCAAAGCGCGCTTGTTCGTGTAACAGGTGGTTCCGCCGGTGCGGCCCATGAAGATCGTGCGGAACTTGATCAGCGGCCACTCATACCCGCGCACTTCGGAGCCGGCCTGCTGCGCCCACAACGTTCCCGGCCCGCCGCCGCAGAAGCTCACGGTCTGGGTGGAATCCTTCGCATCCGTGTACCACCCGTCATCGTATGGCTCCCAGGAATACGTATTGTTCCAGGAGCTGGCGGAGGGTCCGCCGTAGCCGGTCCAACTCGGGAAGTATTGGCCGTAATCGGCACAATAGCTTTCCAGCGCCTTCGACATCTGCGTCATATTGTTGAGGCACGCCGTGCGCCGAGCCTTCTCTCTGGCTGCCGCCAGCGCCGGCAGCAGCATGCCCGCCAGAATGGCTATGATAGCAATCACCACTAGCAGCTCGATCAGCGTGAACGCACGCCATATTCGCCGCAAGCTAAGCATACAGAGCCTCCTTTCTAAAAACAGCCCCTAACTACTATAAATTCTAGCCCGAAACCCAAATAAGTCAAGCTATTATCTTGTACTTCTAACGATTCTTACACACCAGCAAGTGTCATTTCGCCAACTCCTCCTCGCAGGGCCATGGTTCCTGCAAAATATCTCCTATAGGCGGCGCACAATCACCCTGCCCCGCCGTCGGAAGAACAGTCCTCCGATCGGTCGGGGGGCAGTCCATAAGCGACTATCCGAGCAGTGCTGCGCATTTCTTCAAGTGGACTTCGTAGGCTTTCGCCAGGTACTTGCGCTTCTCCTCCGGAGACTTATCGGTGCGCCGGAGAAAACAGTGGCACCGCGTCTCAATATCGCGAGAGAGAATGCAGGCTTCGACCAGGCCAGCGTGGCATTCCGGCGGAATGACCAGGATGCCGTCGTGGTCGCCGCAGAGCAGCGCACCGTTTGTGAAGGTCACTCCGGAGACGGTGATGGGCTCCTTCGCAAGCTGGTAGATCAAGGCGGAGTGATTGGAGACGGTGCCCGAGCCGAACACGGTGAACCCCACCTTGTTGATCCGCTCCAGATCGCGCGCGCCGCCGTCCGACACCAGGCCGCAGCAGCCGCTCGTCTTGAAAATCTTGGCCATGCCGTCGCCGAGCATGCACTCGCGCCGGGGGTCCGAGCCGATGGACTTCATGACCGCGACGACGGGCAGGGCGGACTTGCGCGCCATCTCGTAGAATTCCCACATCCCGTCCGTATCCGCTTTCTTCTTCGTCGTGCAGGTATCGGCGACCAGTGTGATCGCGACTCCCACCATGAGTTCTGCGCCGGGCGTGAGCTGCCGGACGTCGCTGCCGGTGTAATACTGCTCCGTGTTCTTCACCCCCATCGCCGTCATGGCTTCGGCGACGAGGGCGGTCTCGAATTCCTGCAGTTGCTCAATCAAAGCGAGTGTCGGCGTCATAGGATGCGCTCCTTTCCGAGCGTGCTCAACGGGTTGACGAGATTCATTTCTCCAGCGAACTCACATAAAGCGCGTGCAATTGCGGGCTCTTTCCTCCCTCGCGGCTGAAATGGACGCGGAGAGAGAACGGCCCCGGCGCGGAGATCGTATCGGTGGACTTCCAGCGGACCGGCACGCGGAACCCGGAGGCGGTGACGGGAATGCATTCGTCCCCGCAGTACCTTCCGAGTGGTCGGCCGCAAGCGTCATTGACCTCGACCACCAATGCGTTGTCCGGCGACAGGTCGCTCACGTTGAGGAAGAGCCGGGCCGGCTTGCCGGCGGCGTCCAGCGGACAACTGAGGACGTAGCCTTCCTTTTCATCGCCGCGCAGCGCCAGTTGGCCGAAGCGTTCCCTGGGCAGCGTGGCCATGCCGATGTTCCCGAAAACGTCCCACGTGCTGTACCAGATGCAGGTCCTCTCCCCGAAGTTGACGATTCCGTTGCCCTGCACGATGGCCCGATGCGCCTTGCCGCTGGGCTCCCAGCGCAGCGAGTCCTCCTCGCGCGCGAGGAACTTGAAGCTCGGTACGGGCTCCCGGAAATGCAGCCCGTCGTTCGACACGATCAGGCCGATGTCCATCCGGACCGTCTCCCAGGTATCGGCGTCATGCCATTGCCCGTACAAGCCGACCAGCACGTTGCCTTTGTTCAGGATGCCGGGCCCCATGTGCGACTCCTCCCCCTTGGCGACGTGGGTCCGGTCGAACCCGGCGAATCCCCCCTTCTCCCAGCGCTCGAAGTCGGGAGAGCGGTAGACGATGGTCGTTCGCCCCATGCACTTGGAGCCGTCGCGGAAATAGGTCCAGGGGGAGAACTGCTGGCCCGTGGCGTGGTACATGCCGTTGAACTTGTACAAGCCGGACGCCTCGAACTTCCCGTGGATCTGCGGGTTTCCCGGCATCTCCCGCCAATGGATGCCGTCCGGACTGACGGCGGTGTGCAATGTCGGGCAGGGGAAGGTGATGGGCCCCTTCGGCGTCTGCGGATGCTCAAAGACCTTGTCCTGCTCATAGTCCACGTGAACCATTTTGTAGCGCCGGCTCGGGTCGGGGTCTTCCGGGTCGAGGATGACGGCGGGGTAATCCGTGTGCGGGCTGTACTTCTCCGTGTCGTGCGGGTCGCCTGATCCCTGCGCCGCGCGGTACTTGTGCACGGGCTTGAGCGTCCAGACGATGTTGTTCTCCTTGGATCCCTTCCACTCCACAAGCCCCAGCGACGGCTTCTTCCAGTGGACGCCATCCCTGCTCTCGGCATAGGCGATCCAGAGCGGCCCCCGGCTGCCGGGGGAGAAGTATCCGTTCGGTATGAACGCCAGGTACCACATCCGGAGCAAGTCGCCTTCGAGGATCACGGTGCCGTAAAACGAGGCACCCCCTTCGTCCACGTCGCCGGGTCTGCCGTGCCTGAGCACCGGGTTGCCGGAGAATTTTTCGGCGGGCGTGAGGCTGAGTTGGAGATGATGGGTCAACGGCAGGGAGAAATCGTCGAAAGCAAATAGCGTGATTTCCCGCTGCGGACAATGCGACAGGCCTGAGGATATTCCGGACAAAACTGTTCCCTCCTGTTAATCACTTGAAGCCAAAGGCGAAGAGCTTGAGAAGGCCGGGGACGCTTTGGAAATGGAACTTCAGTTGGAAGCGGCCCTGGGGCAGGCCGCCCAGGTCGGCCCGATTCTTCCAGCGCACCTCCCGCGCGAGCGAGTCGCCGGTGATGCGCCGACATTCCCTGAGGGAGTAGCCCGGGACCGGCCGGCCGGTTGCCGCGTCGATGACTTCCACCGCCAGCCAGGCGTCCGCGCGACACTGGCAGTTGACAACCAGCGATTGGGCGCTGCGGGGCGGATCGATGGGAATGGTCGTAAAGGACCCGAGCGACCTCCCCTCGGCCGTCTGCAAATGCGTGAACCCGTCCAGCCGAAGCGTGGCCACCCCTCCCAGCCTCCGCTCGTTGGCCTCGGCCAGCGCGCCCGGAACGGTTGAACGCAATCTGGAAAGGCCGCCATAATAAAGAAGGATTTTCCCTCCATCCACGAGGGGGGCATTCGGGCGAAGGAAATAGGTGTCCCAACTGCCGGGTTTCCCCGCCGGGATGACTTTCTCTTCGGGCTTGACGCAGACAAAGTTCTCCCCATCCCGGCTGGCCGCCAGTTCGAGGTCCAGCCGGTTGCCGTCGTGCTGATACTGGTACAGCGAAAGATAGTAGTCCCCCTCCTGCCAGACGACCATATCGTGGATCTGGTGAACCTTCCCCCCCCGCACGGGCGGGATGCAGCGGGCGAACGCATCCAGCACCGGATTCTGCGGAGAGGCCGTCCAATGGACGCAGTCCGGGCTGTGCATGTAGCTGCCGCCGCGGCGGCCCAGGTTCAGCGAACTGAAGCCGTAGGCCTTGAAACGCTTGTTCGGGTCCGGGTCCAGAACGTCGCGGAAGAAGGATTGCGGAATGATCTCGGCGGGCCGTCCGCCCGGACAATCCACAGTGATGGGCTCGCCGGTCCAGTGGATGCCGTCGGGCGAGGTGAGAAGCGTTCCGGTGAGTTGGTCCTTCCACGGGTCCATTCGGCCCTGCCGCGCCTCTTCGTGCTGAAGAATGGCGGCGGGGAACGCCAGCGCCTTGTAGCGCCGGCGCGGGTCCGGATCGGCCGCGTCCACATAAACCGAGCAACTGCCTTCGAGGCCGGGCACGATGTTGGTGTTCCGGTTCTTCCCGTAAGGAGCCAGGCCGAGCGGAACTTTCTTGAAATGATAGCCGTCCGGGCCTTCGGCATATCCAATGTGCAGCCATTTCGCCCAGTACTGGCTGGGGTCGACGCGCCAGCCCGTGTACCACATGCGATAGAGGCCGTTCTCCTTCACCACATGCGCAAAATGCCCTGCGCCGTGCGCGTCGAAGTCGTTCGGCGCGCCCGCCCGGACAATCGGATTCCCTTCGTACTTCCGGGCGGGGTTGAGGACCAGTTCAAGGCCCTCCATCCGCTGAACCTCTTTCAAGTCGAGGAAGAGAACCTTCTTGCCCGGCCGGGCAACAAGCGACGGGACCGCCATCCGGTGAAACAGCGTGTGCGGCCGCGCGCTCTCATTGGAAACGACCAGGCCGATATCCCCCGCGCCGGCGGGGGATTTTTCCTCGACGGAGAGGCGGTCCATCGGAAGGTGATTGCTCTCCATGCGCGGCGAGTTCTGCCGGAGGGGAAGGCTGTTGCACAGCGGCCCCCAGGCCGTGCCGAGCCAGCGGCTGTAGAAAAGGTGCTCGCGGCTGCTGTTGATGAAGAAGAGCCAGCGCACTCCGTAACGATCGACGGCGAACTGCTGGGAGTGAGAAGTCTCCCAGCGGATGCGCGGGTCGGACCCGGCTACGGGAAGCGCGCCGAAATTCACGTCGTCGGGGCGGTGCTGCTTGCCTTCATCGGGGTAGAGGTACCTGATGGCCGACCCGTAGTCCTCGAAAGCCGCCAAAACGCGGCCGCCGACCTTCGTGAGCGCGGCGCGATGCGCCCAATCCATGTACATCCAGATGCGCCATTTCTTCCGCTTGCCGAGTTCGGCCACTTTTCCGCCAAGATACCTGCTCTCCTGGCGGATGTCGTGCCAGGCGAGATGAAAGTTTCCCTCGTCGTCAAGAAGGAGCGTGCCGGGAAAGAATCCATACCCGTCGGCGACCCGGGTGGCGGACCATCTCTTCCCGCTGAAGCGGCCCAGGTGAATCGAACTGGCATGGTCGGGGCTCGCCTCGGTCCAGGTGACCCAGGCCTTTCCGTCCGGCGCGACCGTGAGGTCGCCGAGCCGGGCGTCTTTCCGGGCGAGCGTGAACCAGCCGCTCTTCAGCGTGGCGGGATTGCGCAGAGGGAGTTTTCCCGGCGCGCCGCCGGCGTCGACCGAGCGCCTCAAATCCGCGATGGCATAGCAGATCCGCCCCTCTTCCGTATTGCCGATGAGGTGCAGGCGGTCCTGGGGGTCAATCGCCAGAGCGGCCGAGGAGAGCCAGCCGGCGCGGCTTTTCGTCGAGGCGGGCCAATCGAGCCGCATCGGCGGGCGGAAATCATCGAGCGTCGCCGGATGGGCGTCCCTGGAAATGCGCAGGGAGAAGACGCTCCCTCCCCGGCGGTCCGGCCGGTTGATGAGCAGATAGAACCTGCCTGAACTGTCGCGCGCAATCCTGCGGTTGACGGCCCGGTTGAACTCGTTGCGAAGAGCCTGATTGATCATGTGCTTCCTCTCGGGAGGATTCGCCGCCGCCGCGCGCGTCAGACCTCCAGGGCGTACAGCGTGCTGTCGGTCGCTTCGATTCGCAGAGACACGGGGTCGAACTGGTATGGGGCGGCGCTCTTTCCGTTCCACCGCAGGACGTGCCTTCGGCTGTCTCCCGTCACGGGCAGAAAGTCTTCGCGCCGGAACCCGGGCACGGGATTCCCGAATGCATCGCAAAGCTCGGCGCGCAGCTTGCCGCGGATCTCCGCATCCAGGGTGATCTCCGGGCAGGTCAGGACGAAGCCGCCCGTGACCAGGCGCGCATCGCGATTGCCGGCCGTGTCCAAGCCGACAAAGCGGCGCTTGCCGAACCGGGCCATCCGCATGGTCGAACTGATATCCGAACGGATCTCGGCGTCGTTATGGGGCCGATACCCTCCCCGGTAGATGAGCAGCCAGTCGTCGCCCGCGTCGATAAGGGAATTGATGGCGTAGACGTTCATCCCATCCGGCTCCGCCTCGACCCTCGGGATGAAGGGCGACCGGGTGGGCCGCGTCCAGGAATGACCGTCCCGGCTGACCACGATGTTGAGGTCCTGCGTCTGGTCCACCGCCTCAAAATCGCCCAGGAGCCCGATGTGCCAGTCATCCTGCCGGTGCACGGCGAGATAGTAGAATTGCTGGTCCAGCGGGTCACCGGCGTCGGGCATCAGAATGATTTCAGGATCGGAGAACTCATAGCCGTCGGCGCTCTCCCGGCGGGCGATCACGCGCACCATGGAAGGGACATTGTCGCGCTCTTCGCGGCGGGGGCTGCCGGGGGGATTCGGAAGGAAGGTCACGCCGTAAATGATGAAGCGTCCGGTGTCCGCTTCGCGGTAGACGTAGGTGGAGTCGTTGGAGCGCGTCCGCTTCAGCCGCCGCAATTCGTCGGCGGAACCGGAGCGCCATCGCGGGTCGAACTGGTCCGCGGTGGGAACCCATCCGGTTTCCCAGCCGCGCGGGCCGAGCTCGGAAGGATGATAGAGAACGGGCTTGTCGAAATCCTCGATGGCGAATGACTGCCCGTCGCCGCTGGCCGCGGTGCAAAGCCGGCAGATCGTCTGTTTCCCGCGCGTGCCGTGAAGCCACAGATACATTCGCAGCGAGCCATCGCCCAGCCGGACCACCGAGGGCTGCTTCATCCAGCCGGCGAAGTCCTGCGGCAGATTCCCAAGCTGGAGGATCCGCCCGCGCTCCCAGCGCAACCCGTCCGGGCTCTCAAACACGCAGGGGCGGCTCTCCTCGATGCGGGAGCGGCCGAAGGCGGTGACGTAAGCGCGCCACGCGCCCCCCCCCAGCGGCAGAAGACTGCCGGAGAACGGATCGAAGCTCCAGCGCGGGTCCGGGGTCTCCGTGCCGCCCACCGGACCGAGCTTCTCCACAGGCCCCGGAACCGGGGTGAATCCGCTCACCGACCTGAGGCGCGCGTCATCGAAGAAGTAGAGTCTCATGTCTCTTCCGATTCCATGGGCGATGGAGGAGGAATGGCCCGGCGGCTCCGTCGCGTCACTTGGGGGGCTTCTGGCCGAGCCGCCGCCCGGGTCTTATCTTCGCGGCGTTTTCGGCCCGCGGGCTGCTTTCCTCGCGCCGCGGCGAGCTCCGGCGGGTCGATTCTTCAATCTGCGCGGTCAACTTCATGATGGATTCGTTGAAGTGCTCCCACATGGCGGTGAACGCTTTCGTGGGATCGCGGGAGACGATGGCTTTGGCGATGGTGTCGTGAATCCCGTATATGTTCAGATCCGGCTGCGTCGAGAGACCCGTCTTCTCTTTTACCGGGGGAAAAGCCAGGCTGAGGGCCAGCACCTCATCCGTCCAGCGCCTGATCTCGACGTTCTCCGCCAGCTCGATGATCCGGTTATGAAAGTGCAGTTCCGCCTCTCGCCTTTTTCCGGGCTCTCCATCCCGGATGCGAGTTTCGACCTCCCCCGCCAGTCTCAGAAGCTCCGCCGCATTCCCCGCCGTCAGCTTCTGGGCGGCCAGCGCGGCGGCGCCGGATTCGATGGCGCGGCGGCATTCCAGGAGGAGCAGCACTTCCTGCTGCTCCAACTTCCTGACAAACGAGCCCACGTGGGGGACTTGCTCGACGATCCCTTCCGCCGCCAGCTTCGTCAACGCATGCCGCAGAGGGGTGCGGCTGACATGGAACTCCTCAGCCAGGCAACGTTCATTGAGCTGGGTGCCCTGGGGAAATCGGCCGGAAATGATCGCGCTGCGAAGCAGGTTGTAGGCCGCGCTGGACTGATTCTGGCGAATACCGTATTTCTTGAGGAGCCTTTGGTCGTCTCTTGGCATCTTATCGTCCCACCCCTGAGTAACGTTTGGAACCACAACTGTGTACTGGTATACCAGCCGTACGGGGAGGCTGTCAAGCGGCAGGCGGGGAAGGGCGCGGCGCGCCGCCTCTTGCGCCGCAGATGTGACGGCCCGCGGCGGCCCGCCGGAGGTTGCGGCGCCCGGCGGGAGGCGGATCAGAAGGCGTCATAACGGTAGAGCATGGCCCCCTGGGCGTAATACATGCGAAGGGCGGCCTCGTACTCTTCCGCATCGAAGCGCGTGGTGAACGCGCCGATTCGCTGAAGGTTGGGGAGCCGGCAGATCCAGTCCGTCACTTCGGCGCTGCGGTAATCGATTTCCCACCGCACCTTGCCGCTGATCGTGAACGGCTTGAACTCGGCCAGACGTCCGAGGGCGCGCCGGGCGCCCTCGCGAATGCGCCGGCAAGCTTCTTCGCGGCTCAGGGAAATCGCCTCGTGGCAGTTGAACCCCTTCTTCACGGCCACCGTCTCCACCGCGCCCAGGAAATCGCGCGCCTCGCGGCAGGCGGCCTCGTCGCCGCACACCAGGGCGGTCGGCGTCCCCCACTTCCCGAACCACGCGGCCACAATGGCCAGTTCGCCCACCGGCCTGCCATTGGCGCGCACCTGGTGGATGGACCGGTCGCTGCCGGTGTGGTTCAACACGCCGTCCACGACCCCGGACATCGCATGCCGGCCGACGAACAGAAGCGCCTGCGCATCGCGCGGGGCATCGAACAGCGTGCCGCTGTGCACCTGCGCTTTGGGATGGAGCCTTTCGCGGTCGAAGGGATGCGCCTCCAGCACAACCACCTCCGACGCGCCGGCTTCGAGCGCGCCCTCCACCGCCGCGTTCACCTCGTCGGTCATCACGCACGTGGCCCAGGGCAACTGCCCGGACTGATGGAGGCTGTAACTCCAATCCAAAATTCCCGCGCAGCCTTCCATATCCTGTTCGATGATCACTTTCATGTCTCTCTCCCTGGTTGTCCTGGACGCTGTTTTGCTCTGTTGAAACCATCCTGTTCCGTTCGTCAGGCCGCGAAGCGGCCGTCGGACTCTAGCCCACGGCGAGCGAAGCGAGTCGTGGGGGCAAGTCGTACCCACCCCCCGAGCCCTCGAAGGGGGCGACGGAGCCTCCCGCCAAGGTTCCGTCGCCCCCTTCGGAGGCTCTTAACGCCCGAAAGAATCTGGGTCCCCCACGACTCGCTTCGCTCGCCGTGGGCTACTATCCGTCACCCCCTGCGGGGGTTCGCAGAATGATTTCAAGAGAGCAAAACAGCTTCTACTCTTCCATCAGCGTCCGAGCCGCTTCAGCGTCCAGTACGCGTTGAGCCAGGCGATATGCCCCTCGGCCCAGAAGGTGTTCCGGTAGTCGCCGCCGGCCACCATCGGACTGATCTTGTCCAGGCGCTGTCCGCGGCTGAGATGATAGAAGTCGCCGCGCTTGTTGTAGGTCGTCAGCAGCTCGGCGATCATCTTGTCATAGCCCCGTTCGGGCAGCAGAGCGTGCGCCGTACACAAATGGTGGGCGCAATAAGCGTTCATCTGGAACCGGGTGGGGTTGCCGACGAAGGCCTGCCCCTCCCGGAAGAGCGCCACCATGTTGTCCGCGCAGGTCCGCGCGCACAGAAGCCAGAACTCCCGGTGGTCCGGGCGCAATTCCATCAGGCGCTGAAGGCATTCCAGCGCCAGGCCGTTGCCGTTCAAGCACACCCGGCGCGTGGGCGCCGACAGGTGCTGGCTGAGTTCCAGCCAGAGGTTGAAACCCTCCAGGTATTTCCGGCGCGGGACAATCGAGTAAGCCAATGCGTTCAGGTAAAGGAAGTAACCCGCAGGGTGCGCGCCCGCTTTCTTCCAGTAGTTGCAGATGCCGAAGTAGCCGGCGGTGTAATCGTGATCGATCCACCAGTCGGCAAAGGACAGGATCATCTCCTTGATCATCTGCCGCTCCGACGGAGTCGCCGCTTCCCGGCTGAAGGCGTCGATCCCCTGGGTGATGTCGCAGTACTGGTCCACGCTGCATTCGAATACTTCCGCCACCTCGCGGATTCCCCCGTACGGCTTGGGCATCCAGCCGCGCCCCCATTGGTGGTCCCGGGCGCAGTTGTTCCAGAGCAGCGCCAGCGCCTCCAGCGTCTTGCGGGCGTGTCCCAGCACCTTGGGGTCCTTCGTGACGGCGTACTTGTTCAACATGGCGCGAAGGTACTTGCCGCTGGCCTGGCCGGTGTTCTCATAGTTCAACCAGACCGCTTTCAGGCGGCGCGGCGCCGCCGCATATTCCGCGTGCGTGCCGAACCCATGCGGCCGGTCGGGAACGTCCTTCTCCTCCAGGGGCTGCATGTCGCGGCCGTTCACTCCCGACCTCAGGATGCCATCCTTGTCCCGGAAGATCCGCTCGATAACCTCCTGGGCGGTGCGCTCGACTTCTTCGAGCGTGCGCCCGTAAACCTTGGGCGGATACGTCAACATGCACACGTCGCGGGTCACTTTTTCCATGATTGTCTCCTATGTGCATCCGACGCCCGGCGGGACAACTCCAGGGCGCCCGTTGGCCGAGCAGCGAAGTCCTCGGCGGCGGAAAGGGACTTCGCGCAATCACCGGCCGCCGAACACAAACTCGCCGAAGTTGGCGTCGATGTTGTAGAACCCACCCCCCTTGTATGCCCAACCGGAGAGGTCGGCCGGACCGCCTTGCCGGAAGAGTCCGACAATCCAGGCGTCGCCGGGCTTGGGCGCGGCCAGGCCGAAGTCCGCCCAGGGGATCGCCACTTCCGCGGTCCAGTCCGCCTGGAACTCGAAGCCGGTCGCCGCTTTCCACGTGCCGTTCCAGTCGATATCTTCAAAATGAACTTTCGGGTCATTATACACCGCGTCCCACTGTCCGCCGCCGGCGTTCAGACAGAATTGGTAAACCTTGTTGACCCCTTTGGGCATGATGTAGATCTCGATGTTGGGGGGCTGGCAGCACTGGCGGTTGTCATGCGTGAGCTTCGACGGCAGCCGGAGGATCGCTTCGTTGCAGCGCGCGGCGAGGTAGAGGTTCTTCTCATCGTATCCGGCATAGAATACCGTTTCAGCCCCGGCCATGTCCAGACGGGCCGCCTTCGCCCAGGTCTCATCCTTAAGCGTGCCGTTCAGGGAGGGTGCGGCGGCCAGGTACGGGACCTCCGCCCGCTTTCGCTCGACCTTGGCGACCTCTCCTTCGCCGGCCGGGCGCGCGATGAACCGGAGGTCCGACACGTACAGTTCCCCCGCCGGCAGCGACCAGCAGAAGGTCGACGTGGCTTCCCATTTCGCCTTCGGATGCGTATCGAACTCCTCCTCCAGAATGGTGAATTCCTTCCAGCCGGCGAAGTCGAGCGGAATCTTCTTGACGAAGGCGTTGGCGCCGTTGCCGAACTCAAAGGCCATCACCCCCTTGGCCGTTCCCGGATTGACCTTGAACGTGACGCCGCGCGTTCCCTTGAAGGGCCTGTTGAAGGGGCTGTCGAGCCGTCCCGCGCCGGTCATCTTCCAGCACGGCAGCCCGTCCAATCGGTCGGCAACGATCTTCGGCGCGCCTCCATCGATCATGTAGCTCAGCGAGTAATCCTGGTACTCATTGCGCGTGGGAGGGGTCAGCCCCTTCGGCCCGCCGGAGCCTTTGGCCTGGGTGACGACGACCTGGGAGCTCCCCTTGCCGACGGGGACTTTGGCGAAGCAATGCGTCCCCAGCGCCAGCGTTTCGCAGGTCGCCGCCTTCCCATTCACCGTCGCCTGCGCCTGCTTCCAGCCCGGCGGCAGGAGCGCGAGGATTTCCGCCGCGTCTGCCTCGCTCCGCACAGACACGGTGACGTCGCTCCGCCCCATCTTCCCCTCGATCACCACGCCGCGCCCTGCGGCCATGAGGTAATGCATCCGCCGGGCGTTGACGGAATAGACGAAGCCCGGGGTCTGGCTCAGCGTCACCATCCGCATCAGGTTGTACTTCATCGCCGGGGCCGTCACCTTCAACGCGCCGTTCTCGGGCGTCAGGATGTCAAACTGCAGCGCCACGCTCTCCACGGACTCGCGCAGCGGCTGCGTCCAGTCCATGAGGTAGTTCAGGTGCGGGATGAGCGGCTGAATCTGCCAGGCATACACCGGCTGTTGCGGATCCAGATCCAGCCCCGCCAGCGAGAGCGTGACGGTCTCGCTCCGTTCCTCCTTCGCATGGTTGACCAGCGGCAGGAGCGTGCTCTTGCCCTGCCTGAGGAGGGCGCTCTCCAGCGTCTGCGTCTCCAGCTTCCACCAGTTCGGGTGGACGTTGTCATTGGCGAGCAGTTCGTTCTCCTTGATCTCGTAGGACAGGTCGGCGGTGAGGAGCGTATGTGAGATGCCCAGGGGGGACCAGAGTGTGCCGAGGTGCGGCTTGAGGCCGTACATGGCGTAATGGTTGGAGTGGCCCTGGGAGCTCCAATAGAGGAGGCAGCCGATGTTCGGCGCGCGCATGCAGCGGGCCGTGATGTAGGCCACGTTGGCCATCGTGCGCCAGTCCTTCTGATCGACCGGGTCGGCGGCCCCGCCATACTCGAAGAACCCGCCGTGCGAAGTGTCGGGGTAGCAGCCGCCGTTCTGAAAATGGGCCTTGCCCGCCTCTTCCGCCACCAACTTCATGCCGCGCAGGATATTGTGAGCGTGGTAGTTGTGGACGTAGTTCATCTCCGGGAAGAAGTTGAGCGCCTCGCCATGGGCGCCGTCCACGTAGGTGAAATCCACGTCGTAATCCTTCAGAATCGCCCGGCGCTGGTTAAGGATGAAGTCCACCTGATCCTGCGTGACGCAGTTCAGGAAGTAGTTGTAAGTTTCCCCGGAGCCGTACTGGCACGGGTCGCCGTTCTGGTTGCGCAGGAGCCACTCCGGATGCTCCTTGTATGTCCTCGACTTGTCGGAAGCGCTGCCGTACCAAGTGTAGAGCGCCAGGCGGACGCGGGTCGGGTCGATCTCGTGCAGGCGCTTGAGGTCGGCGTTGATCGACTCGGCGCTGCGCTCGGCGCTCTTTCCGGGGGTCCGATACAGCGGAAGGACCGGGCCATGGGTGGCATAGTCACCGGTGCTCATGACGTCGGAGAGAGGCGAGGCCAACTCTTCGTCGGAGGCAAAATCGGTCAGGAGGCCGGCAATACGGCATTCGGCTCGGTTGGTCTTGTAGGCCACCCCGTCATAGTCGTAGCCGGCGACCGTCTTGATGTGGCGCCACCAGTCCGGGACCTTGCTCCTGGCCATCTCGACCATATCCGGCAGGTTCATCAAGTGCTCGTGGACCGCCCGCGGGTCCCCCTCCAGAATGGCCAGGTGCGTTTCGCAGGAAAGGAAGTATCCTTCGCGGATGACGTCGCCGCTGACGAACGCCTCCCATCCCTGCGGGTCGAAGTAGCCCTGATCGTCAATGAAATCCGGCTGGAATGCGAGGGTGAAGAACCTCTCGTAATGGCCGTTGATCTTGTACCTATAATGGGTGAGGATGAGATCGGCCTTCGGCTGGTAGTAAGCGAAGAACGCGCTGCAAAGGTCGCGCACCTCCTTGCGCGCCTTGACTGCGCTGCCCGGCGAGAACGGCACGGATCCCGTCCCCGGCCCGCTGCCGCCGTCCCAGATCGGCCGGTAGATATAGCCGTCGGCATAGAACTGCGGCGCCATCTGCAGCGCCGAACGCAGGAAGATCAGCTTGCCGTCGTTCCGGTCGCTCGTGGCGCGGAAATAGACCACCTTCACCACATGGTCCTTTTCCAAACGGTATGACTTCGTCAACTCGATGTCCGGCAAGCCGGGGTTCGTGCAGAGGATCTCGAAGCCGTCGGGCTTGCCCTCGGCCCCCTGCCGGAAGCCGGTCACCTTGTCCGCCGTCTCCTGGACTCGCGCCCCCTCCTTGCCGTCGAAGACGTAGATATCGTGGTTTTCGATCACCACGGGCATCTCCTTCGGCAGGTAGCGGAGGCGGAGAATCTGGCCGGTGGCGGGGGAGATTTCGCACTCGATTTTGTCGTTTCGCAGAGTCAGCGCCGCCGGCACGGCCGTGCTCGAGCGGTTCTCCGGCGTGCGCGTCAGGCCGATATAAGGCCGGGAGGGGTACTTGGGAATCTTGAACGATCCGACGGCAATGGCCTCCCCGTTCGGCGCGTGGAGCGTGGCGCGGATCTCGTAATCCCCCGCCGCCCAGTCGGTGGAGGGGAAGGTGAGCAGCGCCGTGCGCGGATCGTTCAGCGCCGGGAGCGTGCGCGCCGCCACGGCCTTCTCCTGCCCCGCCGGCAGCACTTGAACCTCCAGCGAGGGTTTGAACGGCAGGGTCTCCGCGCCGGCCAGGTCGAGCGCCACGTGCAGGTTCTTTCCCACGAAAAACGGCAGCGGTCGGAAGCCCACGTCGACCACCGGGATCATGTTGTCATCCCTGTTTGCCTCTTCCTGCTTCGTCAGCGCCTGCACCTCCTGCGCCGTCAGCGCGCGGTTGTAGATCCGCAGGTCCGCCAGCGCCCCCCTGAAGAACATCTGCCGCTCGGCGCCGTACCGGCCCGTGCCCAGCACAAGGTTGACAGGCGTCTCGACCCAGAGGAGCGGGTCCTCCGTGCGCGCGCGCATGTTGTCCAGAACGCCGTTGATGTAGATTCGCTCCTCGCGCGCTGTCCGATCGTACACTGCCGCCACATGGCTCCAGACGCCGGCCGGCAGCGCCTGTTTCGAGACCAGGGAGGTCCATTTCTTTTCCGGCGCTTTGGAGATTGTGGTGAAACCCACATTTCCCTTCGCGGTCAGGTAGACGTTGTAGTCCGCCTTGCCGATGACGTAGTACTTCTCCTGCGAAGGCTTCGGCGCGTCCTGCTTCACCCAGAAGGAAATGCTGAGCGGCCCGGCGATCCCCAGCGAGGGGCCATTGCCGCAATCGACGTAGGACTTGACGCCGTCGAATTGCAGCGCGAAGCCCCCCTTCCCCTTCAGCCAGTGGGCTCCGGCGATCTTGGCCGGGTTGTTGCCGCTCTTGTCGGCCAGCGTCGCGCCGCTCCCTTCGGAGAAGGTGTACCACGCCACCAGGCCCTCTTCGGCCCGCGCGGCGAAACCGGCCACAAAGGTCAAGAGGCACGCCCACGCTAGCTGACGCATTGACATAGGAACATTCCTTTGAAAGAATGACGGCCAATAACAGGAGGCTCAGGTGATCTCCAGCCGCAGCGCCCAACGACGCCGGGGAAAATCCCCGGGCGCGCGACGCCGTAGAAGGCGCGCTGTGCTGAACGGTTCATCATCGGACACATGACATGATCTGTGGCTGTAGTTTCTTCAACTAACTTCGCTTGCGGACACGACTGGAACTCGTTATAGTACGCCCGGTCTAGTGGTATTCCACTAGACCGCGATGGATTGTAGCGGCTGCTTTCATGATTGTCAATGCGCTCCTGCAAGGGAGAATTGGATGCTGTTTTGCGCTGTGGGTCGAGGTGGGGACACAAAACTTTCCTTTGGAGAGTATTGTGTCCCCACCGGCCCCAGGCAGAATCTATGAGTCCGCCTGCAAAGAAATCGCTTCGCTCGCAATGAGGTGACGCCGCGCTCAAGTGAACCTTTCCCGGAAATTGGCGCTGCTCTTCGACTCGGAGAATCGCATGCTAAGGCCCATTCAACGCGAGTCGCTTGTGAATCACGCCGTTACGACGATTCACAACTATATTATCGACGAGGCCATGCAACCCGGCGACCAGTTGCCGCCCGAGCGGCAGTTGGCCGGAGCGCTGGTCATCAGCCGTGTGACACTGCGAAATGCCCTGGCCATCCTGGAAGGAAAGGGCGCTATCAAGCGCGACCGCGGCCGGGCGACCGTGGTGGCCTCCCTGGTGGGCATCCCCCACATGGGCAGCCCCGCAAAACTGCGCCGCGAACTGAGCCGGTTGATGGAGCTGCGCTTTGCGGTTGAGGTCGGCGCGGCCGAATACGCCTGCCGGGGGCGGACGGATGAACAGGTCGCGCGACTCCACGCGCTGGTCGATAAGATGGCCAAAGAAAATCTGGCCGGACACCCCGTCAGCGAATACGACGTGCAATTCCATCTCATTCTGCTCGAATGCGCCGGCGAGTCCTTTGTCGAGAGTTTCGGCGACACGGTCCAGGAGTTCTTTCGGTTGAGCACGCTGGCTCGACCCTGGTTGATCGCGCGCGGCCAGTCGGAACAGATCGTCGCGGAGCACAAGGCCATCCTGGCTGCCCTGCAGAAGCGGGACGCCGCCGGGCTTCGCCAACTGCACCTTCAGGCGCAGGAGCGGGATCCCGTCACCGACCTGCCGAGCGATCCGTCCGCCGCGCCTGCGCCGGAACCGGACGCTGCGAAGCGGGAAGGGCATTGATCGAACCTTTTGCCGGCCCGGGCGGAACCGCCCGGGTCAGCCATCCATAAGGAAGGGTCTGCACGATGGACAGGTTATGCAACGCGGTGGACGTGCATGCTCATTTCGGGCAGAGCGTTCTCGGCGCGCCCTCGCTTCTGGGACAACCGCCGGAGGGGACGCCCGCGCGCGTCGTGGCGCGAGCGCGCGCCGCCGGGGTGCGGCTGACTTTCGTGTCGGCGCTGCAGGCGCTGTGGCCCCGCGGAGCCGGGAACCCGATCCAGGGCAACCTGGCCGCGGTGCGCGCGGTGGACGAATTCCCGGAGGACCTGCGTTTCTGGTGCGTGCTGAGCCCGAAGCAGGAGGAGACGTTCGCCCAGGCGCGCGAGCTGCTCACGCATCCCCGCTGCATCGGCCTCAAGGTCCATCCGGTGGAGCATCGGTACGAGATACGGGAGTTCGGAACCCGGATATTTGAATTCGCCGCCGAGCGAGGGGCCATCGTCCAGAGCCACAGCGGCGAGCCGGGATCATGGCCGGCGGATTTCGTGCCGCTGGCGGACGCGTTCCCCACAGTGCGGCTGATCCTGTCGCACCTCGGTTGCGGGGCCGACGGGCTGCTGGACCACCAGGTCCGCGCAGTCAAGGCCGCGCGGCATCACAACATCTGGACCGACACATCGAGCGCGCAGTCCATGCGGGCGGACCTGATCGAGCGGGCGGTCGCGCTGATCGGAGCGGATCGCATCCTCTTCGGCACCGACTCGCCCCTCTACTCGACGGGCGCGCAGGTGGCGCGGATCGCCCTGGCCGAACTCACCGAAAAGGAAAAAGCCGCCATCTTCCGCGAAAACGCTGCGTCGCTCTTCGGGCTGGCGAAAGCGGCTCCACGTCCCAAGACGCGATCGAAATGAAAAGAAGAGGGCGCGCGGCATGGCAGGTCTCATGAACTCAAGGGAGCGGGTCCAGGCGGTCTTCGAGCGGCGGCTGCCCGACCGCTGCCCCATCGACTTTCGCTGCACGGAGCAGATGCAGGCCAAGCTCATCGCCCAGCTTCGGCTTCCGGATGCCGAAAGCCTTTATCGGATGATGGGCCACGATTTCCGCTTCGTCCAGCCCCGGCTCAAGGCGCGGAACGTGGGGGAGTACTACGGGCATTTCTTCGTCAGGGAGCCGGCGCCGGGACGCTACGTGGACAATTGGGGCATCACATGGCAGCGCGCGGAGATGGAGTCCGGCGACGTGTTCTACGACGTGGTGGAGGCTCCGCTGCGGGAGGTCCGCTCGGTGCGGGAAGTGGAGCAGTACCCGTTCCCGGACCCCGCCGACGAGTGGGATTTCAGCGGCGTGCGCGCGCAGGCGGAGCGGTATCCGGAGTACGCCGTGGCCGGCCGCACCTCCGCCGTCTTCGATGACGCCTGGCGCATGCTGGGATTCGAGCGGATGCTTCTCGAAATGGCGCTGAACCCCGAGCTGGCCCACGCCGTGCTGCGCAAGGTGTGCGACTACTGGATGAAATTCGCGGAGCTTCTGCTGCAGGCGGCCCGCGGGCGGATCGATGTGATGTGGAGCTTCGACGACCTGGGCACGCAGAACGGACTGGTGATGTCCGCGGGGATGTGCCGGGAGTTCATCATCCCCCTGGTGAAGGAGCGCGCCGATCTGTTCCGCCGCCACGGCGCGCACGTCGCCATGCACTCCTGCGGCAGCATTGCGCCCATCGTGGGCGACCTGATGCAAGCCGGCGTGGAATGCCTCAATCCCATCCAGCCGGCGGCGGGGATGGACCGCGCCCAGCTCAAGGCGCGCCACGGCAACCTCGTTTTTCACGGCTCGGTCGATCAGCAGCGCGTGCTGGTGCCGGGCAAGCCCGCCGACGTCATTCGCGACACCCGCGAGTGCATCGACGTGCTGGGCCGGGACGGCGGCTACATCGTCGCCGCAAGCCATGAGATCGAGGCGGACATCCCGGTGGAGAACGTCACGGCCATGTTTCTTGCGGCGCAGGAGTATGGCGTTTATCGGCAATGACCTCCCCGCTCAGGTGCGGCGGGGCTTTTCGGGAGCATGAAAGCGATATGAACGCAACTCGGTTACGCGAACTGTTGTCCCAGACGCAGTCGGCGCGCGTGGGGGTCTTTGGCGACTTCTGCCTGGACATGTACTGGCTGCTGGATCCCGCGCTGTCCGAGGTTTCCATTGAGACGGGCAAGCGCACGTCGGGCGTGCGCCGGCAGTACGCCAGCCTGGGCGGGGCGGGGGGCATTGTCGCCAACCTGTCGGACCTGGGCGTCGCCGAAGTTCACGCCGTGGGCGTTCTGGGCAATGACCTGTTCGGCCGCGAAGTGATACGGCTGCTCAAGGCCCGGCGCGCCGACGTCTCCGGCATGCTCATCCAGGAGGCCGATTGGATCACACCGGTCTACTGCAAGCCGTTCATCGGCGACGAGGAACAGGGGCGCGTGGATTTCGGCGGGGCGAACGGCCTGACGCCGGACACCGAAAGCGCGCTGCTGAAGGCGCTCGCCGCAATGTCCGCCCGGGTGGATGCGGTCATCATCAACCAGCAACTGCCCCGCGGGGTCAACACGGATCGAGTCCTTGAGGGGATCAACCGGCTCGTGGCGGCGCACCCGGAGAGGCTTTTCATCGTGGATTCGCGAGACCGGAGCGAGGCTTATCATGGCGTGATGTATCGGATGAACGCGCACGAAGCCATGCGGATGTGCGCAACGCCCAAGCCCCGCGAGCAGCGGGTGCTGCTGGAGGAGGCGCGCCGGTGCATCGAGCGCATCGCGGCGGCCGGCGGCAGGCCGGTATTCCTTTCGCGCGGCGACCGCGGCTCCCTGGTCCGGGCCGAAGGGACCACTCACGAAATCCCCGGCATCCAGATTCTGAAAGAGGTGGACCCCGTCGGCGCGGGTGATACCAGCATCTCCGCCATTGCCGCCGCGCTCGCGGCCGGGGCGGCCCCGCTGGAGGCGGCCGAGTTGGCCAACTTCGCCTCCGCCGTCACGGTGCAGAAACTCAAGACCACCGGCACCGCCAACCCGGAGGAGATCCTGGCGACCGGCTCCGACCCGGATTATATTTTCCGGCCCGAGCTGGCGGACGACCCGCGCGCCGCGCGCTGCTACGAAGGCAGCGAAATCGAGGTGGTGAGCGGCCCGCTCGGGTCCGAGCCCATCCGCTTCGCGTTGTTCGACCACGACGGCACCCTCTCCACCCTGCGGCAGGGCTGGGAGCCGATCATGGAGGAGGTCTTCATCCGCTCCATCCTGGGAGCGCGTTACGACAGCTGCGACGAATCGGTCTACGGCCGCGTGGCGAACCGCGTGCGCGAGTTCATCAACCGCTCCACAGGCATTCAAACCATCAACCAGATGGTGATGCTGGCGGAAATGGTCGTCGAGGCGGGGTATGTTCCGAAGGAGCAGGTCTTGTCTCCCGCCGAGTACAAACGCAACTACCTCGCCGCCCTCATGGGCACCGTGCGCCGGCGCGTGGAAAAACTGCAGCGCGGCGAGCTCGACCCGGTGGATTTCACGATCAAGGGGGCGGCGGAATTCCTGAAGAGCCTGCGGAGCCGGGGAGTGACGCTCTACCTGGCCAGCGGAACGGACCACGAGGATGTCGTCCGGGAGGCGAACGGCCTGGGTTATGCCGACCTGTTCAACGGCGGAATATTCGGCTCCATCGGGCGCGTTGATCGCGATGCCAAGCGGGAGGTGATCGGCAAGATTCTGTCGAACCCGCAACTTTCCGGAGCGGCCCTGGCGTGCTTCGGCGACGGCCCCGTGGAGCTGCGCGAATCGAAGAAGCGCAACGGGCGCGCCGTGGGCGTCGCGTCGGATGAAGTGCGCCGGTACGGCATGAATCCGGAGAAGCGCTCGCGCCTGATTCGTGCGGGGGCGGACCTCATCATCCCGGACTTCAGCCAGCGCGAGCTCCTGCTGCAGTTCCTTCGGGTGCGGGCCTGACGTGCGATCCTGAGCTTACCTGCCCCCCTCCCCGTGAATTGACCCAGTCGATGTGAGAGAATCCAGGCGGCCTGAGGTATGGCCAGGCCGTTGACGGTCCTGGAGAAGGAGAACGGGCGCCTGAAGCGGTTGGTGGCCGATCAGGCGCTGGAGATTCCGATTCTCAAGGAGGCATCCCGCCACACTTGTGAGCCTGAGCAGGTTTCCGATCGCCGGGCGTGCATGGCGTTGGACCGACCGTAACGACAACAGGCCGGAGTTTATCGCGAAAGAGATGCAACGCTGGATGCATGAGGCTCCAGTCGGTACACTGTATATCCAGAAAGCCGAAGCCCTCGCCAAGTTCAAAGAGGCGCTGGCCGTCCCGGGGATCGGCGAATGGAAGGAGCCGTGCGAGAAGCGAATCAAGGAGCTTGAGGCCGACGCGAAATAGGAAGAGGGGCCGTTGAAGTCATCTGGCCCGGCCGCCCGGGGCTGGGCGGACGCGCTGAGCGCCCCAGGGGGCAGTGCGTTTTAACAACCCAAAGGGCCGTTGCCACTCGAAAACAAAGGAGAAGAAGTGAAGATTACGGTCATCGGCGGGGGCTCGTACTGCTGGACGCCCACATTATTCCGCGACATCGTCTGCACCGAGGGGCTCCAAGGCAGCGAGATCGTCCTGGAGGACATCAACCGAAAGCATCTGGACGATCTGCACCAGTGCTGCAAGGCCATCCTGGCGCAGTTGGGCAAGACAAACCAGTTCAAGCTCCGCGCCACGACGGACCTTTCCGCAGCGCTTCGCCGGGCGGACTTCGTGATTCTGACGATCACCACCGGCGGCTACGACGCCATGGAGCGCGACCTGAAGATTCCGTACAAGTACGGGATCTGGCAGCCCGTCGGCGACACCGTCGGGCCCGGCGGCATTTCCCGCGCCCTGCGCAACATCCCCGTCGTCGTGGGGCTTGCCAAAGCCATGGAGCGCTGCTGCCCGAACGCCTGGGTGCTCAATATCACCAATCCCATGTCCACCCTGACGCGCTGCATCTGGCGCGAGACGGACATCCGCTGCATCGGCCTGTGCCACGAACTGTACGGAACCCTGGCCAAGTTGCAGGAGCTGCTGGGCTGCAAGAACTGGCGCAAGGAGTTCGATTGTGTCAGCGTCGGGGTCAATCACATGCCCTGGATCACCCGGCTGCGCTGCAACGGCCGGGACGCCTTCCCCCTCCTGCGCAAGGCGCTTCGGGAAGGGAAGGCGCCGGCCGCCGGCAAAGGCCTCGGCACGGCGCTCGACCGGACGCTCGTCGGCTCCAACCGCGTGAAGTTCGAGCTCTTCAAGGCTTACGGCGCCCTCCCCGCGGCGGGCGACCGGCACATCGTGGAGTTCTTCCCGTACTTCTGCACCGAGAAGACGCGCAAGGGCGCGGCGCTGGGCGTCGAGTTGACAACCATCGAAGAACGCCGCCGCAAGTTCACGCCGGACTGGAAAAAGAACGTCGCCGAGATCACCCGCGGCAAGAAGAAGGTGAAACCGGAGGTCTCTCAGGAAGCCACCTCGCGGGTCCTCGCCGCGCTGGCGGGGCTGGCCGAATGGAAGGACATCGTCAATATCCCCAATGCCGGCCAGGTGCCGGGCATTCCGAAGGATGTCATCGTCGAGACCATGGGCCTCATCGCCCGCGACCACGTGTATGGCCTGCCCGTGGGGGATGTGCCCCCGGCCATCCTCACCCAGATCGAACGCCACGCCACGAATCAGGAGATGACCGTCGAGGCGGCCCTCACCGGCGACCGCAACCTCGTCCTGCAGATCATGCTCAACGACCCGCTGTGCGGCTCCATCCGCGACTTCCGCCTGATGGAAAAGATGATGGACGAGATGCTTCTGGCCAACCGCCAGTGGCTGCCGCAGTTCTTCAAGAAGTGAAGGAGGCCGGCGGCACCGGGGCCTTTCGGGACTAGTGGAAGGAGACGCCGCAGTGGTCAAGGACTGGTCGTTCGAGCAGGAGGACGAAGCGGCGGCCGGGGCCGTCGCAGGCAGGCTCCCGGCCAGCGTGTTCGACGCCCATGCGCACCTCTACAGCAAGAGCGCGCTGTCCGTTCCTCCCGGCAACATCTTCGCGACAGGTCCCGACGAGGTCACGCCGACGGTCTGGTGGGAATACGCAGGACGCCAGATCGGGGGAGACCGCCTGAAGGGCGCGCTCTTCCTGCCCGTGCCATTCGTTCCGCCCGAGCGGATTCCGGCGGCCAACGCCTGGATGATGAAGGCGACCGCCGGACTGACCGACTCCAAGGCGTTCGCGCTCCTTGCCCCGGGCATGTCCCCGGCGGAGGTCGAGCCGCTGCTCGATTTCAGCCAGTTCGCGGGATTCAAGCCATATCACACCTACAGCAAGTCCCAGCCGACATTTGACGCGCTCCCGGAAGAGTACATTCCGGAATGGGTATGGCCCCTGGCGCACCAGCGCGGCCTGGCGATGACGCTGCACCTCGTGCGCGCCGGCGCGATGGCGGACGCGGGGAACCTGCGCTACTTGAGGGAGCATTGCGAGAAGTTCCCCGGCGCGCGCGTGATCCTGGCGCATTGCGGCCGCGCCTTCCACGCGCCCAACGCGGCGGCAGGCATTGCCGGCCTGCGCGACCTGCCGAACGTCTGGTTCGACCTCGCCGCCATCTGCGAGGAGGAGCCGATCCTGGCTCTGCTGGACGCCTGCGGCCCGCGGCGGCTGTTATGGGGAAGCGATTTCCCCGTCTCCGAAATGCGGGGGCGCGCCGTGACGGCAGGGAATGGATTCTTCTGGGTCACCGCCGCCGAGGTGAAGCCCGGCCCGACGGCTTGCCGGCTGCTCCCCGTGGGGCTGGAGAACCTGCGGGCGGTCATGAGCGCCGCCGCGCAGTTCGGCCTGAATGCCGGCGATCTGCAGGACCTCTTCGCGGGCAACGCCCGGCGCTTGCTGGGGTTGGCGGCCGAGACTCCCTCCGAGAACCAGGCGCTCTATCGCCACGCCAAGGAGCGAATGCCCGGCGGCACGCAACTGCGGAGCAAACGCCCGGAGCAGTTCGCGCCGGAACAGTGGCCCCCCTATTTCCGCGAGGCGCGCGGCTGCGAACTCTGGGACCTCGACGGGCAGCATCTGTACGACATGTCCTTCATGGGCATCGGAAGCTGTCTGCTGGGCTATCGCGACCCGGAGGTCACCGCGGCCGTCGTGCGCCGCGTCCGGCTGGGGAGCATGTCCACGCTCAACCCGCCCGAGGAAGTCGAGCTGGCGGACCTGTTGTGCGAATTGCACCCCTGGGCGGAGCAGGTCCGATTCCAGCGCTGCGGCGGAGAGGCGATGGCCGTGGCGGTGCGCATCGCCCGCGCGACCACCGGGCGCACCAAGATCGCTCTCTGCGGCTACCACGGCTGGCAGGACTGGTACCTGTCGGTGAACCTGGGAGCCGAGAACGGCCTGGAGGGGCATCTGCTGCCGGGGCTGAAGCCCGCCGGCGTGCCCCCCGAGCTTCGCGGGACGGCGGTCCCCTTCCACTACAATAACATCGCGGAATTCGACGCCGCGCTGAAGGCCTGCGGGAGCGATCTCGCCGCGGTGGTCATGGAGCCCTGCCGCAACGCCGACCCCGCGCCGGGCTTCCTGGAGCATATCCGGGAACGAACGCGCGCCTGCGGGGCGCTCTGGATCCTGGACGAGATCACGGCGGGATTCCGCCTCGCCCTGGGGGGTGCGCACAAGAACTACGGCGTCGCGCCCGATATGGCGGTCTTCGCCAAGGCGATGGGGAACGGGCATCCGATTGCCGCCGTCATCGGCACGGGCGCGGCCATGCGCGGCGCGCAGGACTCATTCATCAGCAGCACCTACTGGACCGAGAGCGTCGGCCCGGTCGCCGGGTTGGCGACGCTGCGCAGGATGCAGCAGCACAACGTCCCGGCGCACGTCCGCCGGATCGGGACCCTGGTCCTGGATCACTGGCGTCGCCTCGCTCAGAAACATGCGCTGCCCGTGGAAGTCGGCGGCTTCCCCTGCCTGGCGCACTTCGCCTTCAAGCACCCCAAGGCGGATGCGCTGCGCACGCTGTACACGCAGTGGATGCTGGACAGAGGTTTCCTGGCGGGGACCGGCTTCTATCCCTCCTGGGCGCATTCGAGCGAAATCGTCGCCGAGTACGCCGGCGCGGTGGATGAGGTCTTCGCGCAGATTGCCGAATCGCTCCGCGCAGGCGAGCCGGAGAAGTCTCTGTGCGGCCCCGTGGCCCACACGGAATTCCGGCGGCTGGCCTGAGGAAGAGACGCCCGTCGCGTCACGATCACAGAAGCGTCAGGATGTTCTCCCGGTCGATCCTCTGCCGAAGCTCCGCCGCGGGCCGGTGGGGACACAATACTTTCCAAAGGAAAGTATTGTGTCCCCACCTCGACCCGTTTAGCGGCCCGCCCGCCCGCGAGTGTCCAGGCGGAGGATGGGGCCGCCCCTGGGAAGCGGCACGCGCTTCCGGTACTCGCCGGCAATCTTCTCGGAGGTGGCCGGAACGAACCGGCATCCCTGCGCTTTGCAGATCCCCTTCGCGGCGGCGATGATTCCCAGCAGCGTCTCCCGGCGGAAGTTCCGCTTGTCGCCGTAATCGAAAGTGTTGTGCGTGACCGCCTTCAGGTACTTGACCGGAATTTTCTCCCCCGCGCTCAACTGCCGCAGGACGCTCTTCTGGATCGTGTACCAATGGTTCTTGGCGTCCACGAGCTCGACGCGCAGGTCCTGCGGGTGCGCCCCGCCCCACATGCGGGAACTCGGGTCGATTGTCGGCGGAACGTCCACGAAATCCACGTCGCCGCAGAGGCAGCGGTTGTAGCGGTGGGGATAGTGCAGGTCCGGCGAGGAATTCCCCCAGACGCAGGCGCACTGCGGCAGATTGCGCGTCGGGATGGAAACGAGGCCGTGGTTCAGCCCGAGCGACTCCAGCGCCGGATAGGTATGATCGTTGGCGGAACCGTAACCGGGGGTGAATCCCCGCGGGCGGTAGCCCATATGTTGGGCAAAGAGGCCCATCGCCTCGCCGACGATTTTCACCTGCTCCTCGAACCCGTACACCCCGAGGAACTCCTGGTAACCCTGATCGGCGGGGTGGACGTGCAGGCCGATCTCATGCCCCTGGGCCTCCAGCTCCTGGTAGATGCGATGGTGGGCCTTCAGGTCGCTGGGGATGACCTGAAAAGTGGCCTTGATCCCGGCGTCGGCGCAAATCTCGCCGAGGCCGCGAATGGCGCGCGCGCCCAGCTTCGGATCGCGGATGCTGTGCTGAGTCGCTTCGCAGTCGATTTGAAGAGTGAAATAGAGGGGCGTTTTCACAATCGAATCTCCCAAAGAAATCCGCTGCGCGCGGGGTGGTCGTTCTCGCCGGCGTAAAGCATTCCATCGGGCGCGGCGCAGATATCGTGCACCTGCCAGGGGGTGGTTCCCGTCGCCGAGTCGCGCAGGGGGCCCAGCAGTTTCCACGCCCCGCTCTTCGGATTGAACTGCAGCAACTCGCAGTTCCCGTCGCGCCCGGTTACGCCGTAGGCCAGGCCCTCCGGAGAGAGACACATGGAGGCAAGCCGGCTGCGGCGTCCCCCTTCGGAGCCGATGGCCTGGAACAGGAACTGGGCGTCGCCGCCGGCGGGGTCGAGCCGGTACAACGCCCCGCTGCCGCCGCTGGCGAAAAGAGTTCCCGTGCCGAAGTTGAAGAACGCCTCCGGCTTCACATAGCCGTACGAGCCGTCGGGGTGGAGAAGTCCCTTGTCGAGGTACTCGATGCGACCCTTGGCCGGATCGAAGCGGAAGAGGCGGTACGTGTCCGCGCCGGAGTGGGACTGCCAGGCGCGCGTGACCGCCCAGACGCCCCAGACGCCTCCCCGGTCATCCAGACACAGGTTCTCCCCCTGCGCCATGGTCATTCCCGAGCTGATCGGCCCCAGCCAGCGCGATTCCCGAGTGCGGATGTTGAAGGAGACGAGGTTCTCGGGGGTGAAGGTCTGGCCGTAGAGCATGTCGCGCGATTCATCCAGAATGAGCGACTGGATGTAGAGGTGCGGCATGGGGATGCCGAGCTTGGCGATCTCCTTCGTGCCGGGGCTGTAGCGCACGATGCTGGCGCCCGGGGCCTCCCAGAAGCGGTCCACGTCGTGCAGCAGCGCCTGGGTGGCGTAGAGGCAGCCGTCGCGCGAATCGCGCAGGAGCGAGCGGTGGAACTTGGCGTCGTAGCGGTCGCGCACGCGCCCGTAGCCGCAGTCCACCCATTTCTTTTCGCGCCGGCTCCATCCCCAGAAGATATCGGCGTCGAAGGAGGTGATGCCGCAGAAGATCGTATCGGTCGCCGGGTCGTGGCAGACGCAGTCAAAACTGATCCAGTCCTTGCGCCATCCCGGGGAGTTGAGGAAGTCGGAATACTCCCAGCGGTCCTCCACCTCGCGATTCCACTGGTCGCTGAAATCCCGGTCGCGCAGCTTCAAGGCCGTTACGCGCATGGCGAAGATCTCCTTTGCGAAAGCTCGGACACGCTTTGGGTGACTTTGGTCAACGCGCTGAAGAACCCGTCGAAGACCTCCGCGATCTCCAGCGCCGTCTGCTTCTGCCGCCCCGCCTCCCAGTGGCCGGGGGTCAGCCGGACGAACTCGCGCGTGCAGCGCAGCTCTTCGGGAGTGAGCAGCCCCTCGGCAAGACGGTCCAGCACGGTGGCGGGGTCTTTCAGTTTCACGCCGGCGCGCAGTTCCCAATACACGCCGAAGGGGATATCGAAGAAGCTGCGTTTCAGGCGCAGCAGTTCATTCTCGATCGGCCAGATGCTGTCGAAGTGCGCCGGGGCGCGCCCGTAGAACTTGAGCCGGCCCTTCATCAGGCGGCAGAAGCGCGCGGCATCGAAGACGCGCTGGGCCGGGTTGACGGGCGCCGCGTCCAGGGCCGCTTTCCATTGAGCGACGCCCCCGCGCGCCGCGTCGGGGACCACCGTCAATTCCGGGGCAAGGCGGCGGCGAAGCATCTCCAGCGCCCCCTCCAATCGGTCCTCCAGGTGCGTCAGCCCCGGCTCCTCGCACAACTCCGGCGTCTCGTAATGGCGCTCCACGGCGTCGCGCATCTCCTTGAACACCGGCTCGGGGAACATCTCGCAGGCCAGCCGCACGGTCTCCATCTTCCCCGCCACCGGCCGCTTCAGGAGGAGGCACAGGGCGGACTGGAGCGGCGGGCAGAAGTAGTGCATGAACCGGCTGTGCAGCGGGTACTTGCTCTCGTACGGCCCGAGGTTCACCGCCGGGTCGATGGTGCGGTTGTAGCGCCCGTAGAAGAGGCAGAACTTCTTGAGATGGAAGATTTCATCCTGCGCGCCCCAGGGGCGCGCGCCCAGGTACCGCTGCGCCTGCGCCAGGCGCGGAGGGTCGGCCGTGTCGTAGAACGTCCACTGGGGATACTCGGGATAGAAGCTGGCCGGGTCGGTCAGTTCAGACCAGGTCAGGTTGATCCCCGGCAGGTGTTCGAGGTTGCGCGCCCAATGCGGGTAGCGCGTGCACAGTTCCAGGTGCACCTGCCCCACGACTTCGGACATGTCGCACCAGTCCCGGAAGGTCAGACCGTCCTGGACGATGAAGCGCGTGTCGAAATCGCTCAGGCCCGGGATCAAGTCCTCGAACCGCCACTTGGCGGCGATGGCGGCAATGCGCGGAAAGCGTGTGCGGCACTCGGCGTAGTAGAGGTCGTAGAACCTCCGGAAGTCGTTCTCGGGCCTGGGGGCGAATTTCATTTCGCAATCTCCGCGATCGCCACTTCGCGCCGCTCCCTGGCGGAGCGGTAGAGCGCGTCGATGACCTGATTGGTCTTCGCCCCCTCCTCCGGGGTGACCGCGGGACTTCGGTTCTCCCGGATGGCGCTGACGAAGTCCTCGATGAGCGGCGCGTGGACGTTCCCGGGGTTCGGCGTGGTCACGTCCACCGAGTTGCGCCCGACGGTCTTGAGGACGGATTCGCCGTCGTACGGGTGCCACTTCACCTTCGCCTCCGTCCCGACGATCTCGAATTCATGCGACCAGGTCTTGCTGCTCCAGTGGAAGCTGGCGACGACCTGCGCGCCGCCGGGCATCGTGAGAAGCGCGACGGAGGAGTCCTCCACGGCGTACGGCTGGACCAGCGTCTCGGCCCTGGCAAAGACGGTCTCGGGCAGGCCGAACAGGCCGATAAGCACGTCGAACATATGCGTCCCCATGTCGGAAATGGGCCCGCCGCCGGAGCGCTCGGGCACCACGCGCCAGTACTTCGGGTCCTCTTTGGGCGGGTTGAACCAGGAGAAATACGCCATGCGGATGAGGACCACCCTGCCGAATTCCCCCTTCTGCAGCATCTCGCGCGCCATGGCGTATTTCGGAGCGAAGCGCCGGAAGTAGGCCGCGCCGCATTTCCGGCCGCTGCGACTTGCCTCCGATACGAGTTGCCTCGCCTCGGGATAGTTCAGCGCCACCGGCTTCTCCACGAGGACGTGCTTGCCCGCCCGCAGCGCCTGAATCGCCTGCGGCACGTGGAGGAACACCGGCGTGCAGAGGTACACCGCATCGACGTCCGGCGACTTGAGCGCGTCGGCATATTCCGTGTAAGCCGCCGCGCCACGCGGGGCCGCGGCCGCCTTCGCGCGCTCTTCCACTTTGTCGCAGACGGCGACCAGCCGGCTGCGCGGCTCCGACTCGATGGCCGGAATCACCCGCTTGTTCGCGATATCCCCCGTCCCAACGACCAGCCAGCGCAATGACGCCATCGGTCAACCTTTCTTCAAATCGGCCAGTGTCTGCTTCAGCGCCCAGGCGATGTACTCGCAGTCCGCGTCCGTCGTGCGCGGGAAGATCGGCAGCGAGACCACCTGCTTGCAGGCCTTCGCGGCCAGCGGGCAGCGCGCCTTCTTCTCGGAGTAGCCGAGTCCGGCGAACGCCTCCCAGCTCCAGACCGCCGGGTAGTGGATGGCCGTAGCCACGCCGTACTCCTCTTTGAGCCGCTTGGTGAATGCCTCGCGTACGAAAGAAACCTTGTCGGTATTCAAGCGGATGACGTAGAGGTGGCTGCCGTGCTCCGGGCCATGACCGGCGGGCAGAAGAATCTCCTCCACGCCCCGGAGCAACTCGTTCATCCTGACCATCGCCTTCTGGCGCATGGCGATGACGCGGTCTATCTTGGCCAGTTGCGTCAGCCCCACGGCGTACTGCGGCTTGGTCATCCGGTAGTTGAAGCCGATGGAGACCACCCGCAGTTGCGCCCCATAGACGTAGCCGAAGGTCTTCTTCTGGCGCACGATTTCGGCAAACGCCGGGTCGTTGCTCGTCACCGCCCCCCCCTCGCCGAGGCAGGTCATATTCTTGTTGCTCTGGAAGCTGTAGCAACTCCCCTTGCCCAGCCCGCCGATCGGCTTCCCTTTGTGCTTGCAGCCGACGGCGTGCGCGGCGTCGTAGATGATCGGCACGCCGCTCTCCCGGCTCAGCGCGTCGAACGCGTCGATATCCGCCGCCAGCCCGGTAAAGTGCACCGGGATGACCGCCTTCGTCCGGGGGGTGATCCGCTCGCGCGCCGACTTCGGGTCGAGGTTCATCGTCACCGGGTCGATATCGGCGAAGACCACCTGCGCGCCCTGGCCGACGGCGGTGCCCGCCGTGCAGACGAAGGTGAGCGGCGTGGTGATGACTTCGTCACCCGGCTTGATCCCCAGCGCCATCATGCACAGGTCCAGCGCCGTGCCGCAGGAGTTGACCGCGACCGCCTTGGCCGCGCCCTCATGCCTGGCCAGCGCTTCCTGGAATTGGTTCTCCTCCGGCAGCGGGAAGAAGTTGCCCGTTTCGCCGCACGCCTGCTCCAGGACGGACTGCGCCGCGCGCGCATCCTCCTGATCGAAGATGCCGCCCATCGGAAGGAAGGGAACGACGCGCTTTGCCGGATTCTGCATGAGATGGACCTTTGCCTGAGAAAACCGCCGGGCGGTACATTATGCGGTTAACTTTACATTGCCCCCCTCCCTCCTGTCAAGCGCAGCCCCCAACAGGGAGGCGAAACGCACAGGAGGAAAGAGGCCTTTTGGCGCGGACTATCCTGCCCGCGCACTGCGTTGTAGGCGCGTAAAAGCAAGCGGAAGAATGCATTATGACCGCGGGCCGGATAAACTGCGCCACTCCCGGGAAGTCTTCCCGCCGTTGCATTACCCCCCGGCCCCGGGGACGGCTTGGCAGCAGGGAGACCGCGTGCTAGAATCCTGACGGAAAATCCGGTTAACGAGGTGCCTATGGGAATCACGATTCGCCAACTGGCCCGCCTCTGCGGCGCCTCCACCGCTGCGGTGTCGCTGGTTCTGAGCAACAAGGACCAGGGGCGCGTGGGGGCGCAGCGGCGCGAAAAGATTCTGCGCCTGGCGGAGCAGTACGGCTACCAGTCCAATTCCGCAGCCAAGGGACTGGCCGAAGGGCGCACCTACCGCGTGGCCCTGGCCATCGAGGGGGTGCTTTCGGACCATGCGATCATCGGCCAGTTCAGTTTCTACGAACGCCTGGGATTCCTCGCTAAGGCGCTCCACGACGCCGGTTACTCCATTGAGATTCTCCAGGTGGACACGGGCCGCAAGACGGCGGACGTCTGCCGCGACCTGGCGCGCATCGCAGCGGACGGCTTTGTGCTTCTGAACTGGGAGCCGGAGGCCGCCGCAGCCATTCTGCTCTCGCTGCGCGAGAAGCGCCGCCCCGCCGTGGCCAGCGGCACGCTCCTGCGGGATGACCAGTACACCTGGACGGACGTTGACCGCGCGGCGGCGTTCGAGGACGCCACGCGCCGGCTGATCCGCGACGGCCGCCGGCAGGTCGTCTTTTTGGATTGCGAGGTCCATCACACGCACTTGCCCGAGAAGCAGGCGGGATTCCTCAAGGGTGTGCGCGATGAACTGGGGCGGGATGGCAAGCGGTGGATGTTCGCCTCCGGCGGGAGCTCCTACGACGACGTGGTATCGCTCACTCAGAAAGCGGTTCGCAGGATGCCCGAGGCGCGCGCGTTTCTGCTGACGGACAACTTCTACGCCGCCGCCGTCGAGCACGCGCTGCGCCGCGAGGGGCTTCATCCCGGCGCGGACTGCCGGGTGATCGGCTTCGGCGACACCGCGCTGGCGGACCGTTGCACGCCGCGGCTTTCACATTACAGCCTTCAGGTCGAGCGGCAGGTGGAATTCGGCATTGGGGCGCTGCTCGAGGAGATACAGAACCCGGACGCGTTCCAGCCCCGGCATCAGCTCTTCGGGCCAGAGTTCATCGAACGGGATACCTGATTCGTTCTCATGCCCCGCCGCCGAGCTTCCACATTCTCAAGCCGTCCGCGCCGGCCCCGCACCTGCCCGCGGCGTTCCCTCCTGCGCGGAGCAGCGCACCCCCGGATTGACACCGCCCGGCGGGGGTGGTAGAAGGCCGGTACGTCCTGTTGAGGCGCAACCTTGCCCTGCGTTCGATCCACGCCCTTTAACGCCACGCCGAGAGGAGCGCCAAATCTTGAGAACCATGAATGCAATTCTTGCGGCCGTGCTGTTCGCGATGCCCTCCATCCTGGTCGCGGGATGCTCGCATTGCGCCGCGGGCGGGGAGCGCCATCTCCAGGGATACGCGATCGCCGCCGATGTCTTTACGACGCGCCAGAGGACCGTTGTGCCGGACGCGATCCCTGCGGGTGCGGAGAAGATATTCCCCTTCGAGATTTCAAAGTACGCGCAGAACGGCTATGGCGTCTGGCACTACGGGCCCGGCCTCGATTGCGTGAAGCGCCTCGACCTCATGCCGGCGACCTATCCCGGCGCGTCCGTGGCGAATAGCGCGCGCCTCCTCACGTTCTTCACCCTCACCGATATTCACATCACCGACAAGGAATCCCCCGCGCAGGCGATCTTCTTCGGCTACAAAGGGGGCGTTTCCTCGGGCTACTCGCCGGTCATGCTCTACACGACGCAGGTCCTCAACGCCGCTGTCCAGACGATCAACGCCCTTCACAGGGACGACCCCTTCGATTTCGGCCTCTCGCTGGGGGACACCTGCAACAACACGCAGTACAACGAACTGCGCTGGTACATCGACCTCCTCGACGGCAGGAACATCAACCCGGACTCCGGCGTCAAGGACGATCCGGTCCCCGGCCCGTACAACGATTATCAGGACGAGTACAAGGCGGCGGGGCTGGACCGCACCATCCCCTGGTACCAGGCCCTCGGCAACCATGATCATTTCTGGATGGGCTTCCTGCCGCCGAACGATTATGTCCGCCAGAGCCTGATCGGCGACAAGGTGATCAACCTGGGCAATCCCTTTGTGGATTCGCGCGGCCTGGACAGCCGCGGTTTCTATCTGGGCGCGATGGACGGGCGGACGCTTTACGGCGACCTCATCGGCGTCGGGCCGGTCAAGGACTTCGCCGCTCCTCCGACGATCCCCGCCGCCGATCCGAACCGCCGGTCGCTCTCGCGAAAGGAGTGGATACGCGAGTTCTTCCATACCTCCTCAAACCCGAAGGGGCATGGGTTCAGCCCGGCCAACATTGACACCGGCTTTGCCTGCTACACCTTCGAGCCGCGACCGGATATGCCCCTCAAGGTCATCGTGCTCGACGACACCCAGAGCAACGATGACCCCAACGACCCCGACGCGCTCGGCTTCGGTCATGGCTCGTTCGGCTATGGACACGGCTCTCTGGACACGGCGCGGTACGACTGGCTCATGAATGAACTGGATAAGGGCCAGGCGGAAGGCAAGCTCATGATCATCGCCGCGCACATTCCGATCGGGGTCGAGCCGCCGGGCTCCATGGTGGACTGGAACCCGGAGCTTGAAGCGAAGCTGCTCTCCAAACTGCATGCCTGCCCGAATTTCATCCTGTGGGTCGCGGGGCATCGGCATCTCAACACCGTCACCGCATTCCAATCGCCCGATCCCGCGCATCCCGAACTCGGGTTCTGGGAGGTTGAAACCTCTTCCCTCAGGGACTTCGCCCAGCAGTTCCGCCTTTTCGACATCGACCGCAACGCCGACGATACCGTGTCCATCATCACGACCGACGTGGATTCCGCCGTCAAAGAGGGAACTTTCGCCGCGATATCGCGCTCGTATGCCATCGCCGCCCAGCAATTGTTCAAGAACGCGATCAGCCCCTTGCCCACCGGTTCCTATGACGCGGAACTGGTCAAGCAACTGACCCCCGAGATGCAGGCGAAGATTCACAAATGCGGGTCGACGACGCGGAAATGATCGGGCCGCGAACTGAGCTGGATCAGTCCCCGGCGTTCCTCGCAGGAAGAGAAGCGCTCCCTCTACCGCGCCGGGAGATATTTCAGCGCCTTGCGCAGCGACGCGCCGCTCTCGAGGGCCGGCATGTATTCCAGCGCAAACACCCCCTGATACCTAAGCGCCTCGATCCGCGCCAGGAGATGCGGATAATTCACTTCGCAGCCCTGTAGTTCATGTCGTCCGGGGACGCCTGCGGCGTGGAAATGGCCGATCACGTCGATGTTCGCTTCGATGTGGCGGATCAGGTCCCCTTCCATGGTCTGCATGTGATAGCAGTCGAAGAGCATCTTCATCCGCGGCGATTTCACCGCACGGCAGAGCGCCGCTCCCTCGTCGGAGCTCGTGCAGAAGTAGCCGGCGTGGTCCACGCGGTCATTGAGCGGTTCGAGGAAGAGGTCGATTCCCGCCTTCTCGGCGCGCTCTGCGGTGGCCTTCAGGCCCTCCAGCACGCTTCGGCGCATGGCGGCGCGGCTCTGGCCGGGAACGACGTTGCCGGTGCAGACGATGGCGGCGCGAATGCCGGCTTCCTTGCAGAAAGCGAACGTCCTGTCGGTCCGCTTGAGCCATTCCTTCCGGCGCGACGGGCGGGTGAGGCCGCCGCCCAGCGAGCCGTCCGGGGAGCCGATGACCGCGTTGGTCAGCGTGACCCCCGCCTTCTCCGCCGCTGCGCGCACCTTGCCGGGGTTCTTCGCGTCGGCCGAGTCGATCCCCTTCCCGTCGAAGGTGCCGTCGATGAACCACATCTCGGCGAAGCGCGCCCCCGCTTCAGCCGCCAGCCCGATGCGCTTGAGAAACGGCTGATCCGTGAAGAACATTTCCAGGCAGACCCCAATCTTCATTCTATTCCTCCTTTTGTAGGGGCAAGGCATGCCTTGCCCCTGCCGCGCGTCAAGCCAGTTACGCGTCGCTCATTTGAGCGCGCCAAGGACCTTGTTGATCCCGTCGGCGATGGCTTTGCAGTCCCGCGCTGAATACGCCCACTGAATGTCGATCATGATCGCCCGCGAAAGGTAATCCAGACATTGCGGGCACATCTTCGGATCGTACTTGGGCAACTCGGACTTGGGCACGCCGCTCCAGGGGAGGCCGTCGGAGGCCACGGCCTTCCGCCCGAGAATGTGCTCCCAGTAGGCGTAGATGTGCCAGTCCTTCACCTTCTGGTCGTAGATCCCGCCGGCGGGGACCCCCTCCGCCTGCATCGCCTGGAGCGCCCACTTCGTCTTCTGAATATCCGGCATGAAGAGGATCAGGCAGATTCCCGCGTCTCCCTTCGGGTCGGCCACGCGCTGCAGCGAAACGCCCTTCGGCAGCTCAAGCGCCTGCGCGATGCGCCGCTTGTTCTGGCGATAGCCCTTCAAGTAACTGCTCGCCTTGCGAATCTGCGCCACCGCCACCGCCCCCTGGAGCTCGCTCATCCGGTAGTTCTCGCCGCAGAAAAGCTCCCCCTCGCGCCGCTCCGAGCCGTACCGGTCCGGCCGCCAGCAGGCCGCCGTGTCGTGCCAGCTCTGCGCGCGCGTGTAGAGCCACTGATCGTTCGTGACGACGAATCCCCCTTCGCCGCTGTTCAGAATCTTGTAGTAGTCGAAGCTGAAGCAGCCCATCGTGCCGATGCTGCCCAGCATCTTCCCCTTGTACGAGCCCCCCGCCGCCTGCGCCACGTCCTCAATGAGGGCGATCTTGTGCTTCCGCGCGATGGCCAGCAGTTGGTCCATCTGCGCCGGCATGCCGCGCATGTGCACGACCGTGATCGCCTTCGTCCGCGGGGTGATCTTGCGCTCGACGTCCCGGGGGTCCAGCGTCAGCGTGTCATCCACATCCGCGATGACGGGGATCGCGTTGCTTGCGCAGACCGTCGCCGCCGTGGCGAAGAACGTATACGCCGGCACGATCACCTCATCCCCCGCCCCAACGCCCAGCGCCCGCAGACTCGCGATCAGGGCGGAGGTGCAGGAGTTCACCGCCAGGACGTGCTTGACCCCCAGGTACTTGGCGAACGCCTTCTCCGCCTCCGCCACCTTGCTAGGCTTCGGGTTGTAATAACGGAACAGGTGCGGCCCGCGCAGGTTCTTCTCGCTTCGCAGCACCGCCTCCAGTTTCTTGCGACTGGCCGGGCTGAACTCCCACAGGCTCAGCAGTTCGGCGAGTTCTTCGCGCCCGATCTTCGCAGGATAAGGACCGAGTTTTTCGACGGCTTTTGCGCCGCCATCTAACGCCAGTTTGTCCATCATCGTAATGCCTTTCAGTAGCGCGGAGGGTACCAGACCGTGAGCAGTTGCAGCGGGCGGCACCCGTCGTTGCGCGCGCGATGCCGCTGCCCCGCTTTGACGTAGAACGCGAACCCCTGGCGGAGCGTCCAGTCTCCCTCCCCCTGGAATTCCAGCCGCAGTTGCCCTTTCGACAGGAGGACGCCCCCCATGTCGCAGTCGTGCATTTCCCACTCGCTCTCCTTCTCCGAGGGGGCCGGCGTCTCCATCACCATCTGGAACTGAATATCGCGCCGGCGGGGGAAGAGGAGGCGGTACTCGCGATGCGCGTCGCGGATCGGGCGCATCAGGTCCGGCGCGAAGACCGGCGCGCTCACCGGCGAGCTTTCCGCCGCAAAGAACGCCGAGAAGTCCGTCCCCAGCGCGCGCAGCACCTTGTGAAGCGTCGCCAGCGTCGGGCTGCTCGTCCCCCGTTCAATCGCCATTAGCGCAGCAGGAGACATTTCCGCAGTCCGCCCCAGCTCGCGCAGGCCGCAGTTCTTCTCAAGCCGCAGCCGCCGGATCTGTTTGCCGAGTTGTGAAGGTTCCATCGTTCCTCGCGGTTTCCTCAACATGAGTGTGTGCGCTACTCCTAACAGCCGTTTGTTATACTATCACGCCCTTGCCGCCCCTGTCAACGGGGGGGGGGCGGTTGGCCGATTTTCCCCTCAAGCCCAGGGCAAACGCATCTCAAAAGCGTCGCAGAATGTGGAGTGCGCCGCCGCCGGCGGCGCTTTGGCTATGACGGGGCGCACGACTCACGGGGGTGGCCCCTGAGAGCGCCGGACTCCACGCCATCCAAAGCGGCGTCGTTGCCGCCGCACTCCACAAACCATTGCGCTCAGCGCGATCACAATCATGCATCGCGATCCAGACCCTTGACGCCACAGCCAGCGGCGTTCTTGAGATGCGTTTGCCCTGCCCTCAAGCCCGGAAGCCCTAACAACGAGCGGGGGAGAATGGTACAATCCTGGGCGCTTTTGGAGTGAGTTGGAATTGCCGGAAGTGCAACGGGGTTTTTGCAGGAAAAGGAGAGGAACTATGACGCGCGCATGGATGGCCGCACTGTTGCTGGTGAGCGCCGTGGCGATGGCTGCGCCTGCGAAGTGGGGCAATGCCGATTGGTCGTACCGGGCGCAACTCTCCGCGTGCTCGCTGGAGCAGCGCGAAAACCCGATGGTGGAATGGGAAGTGGACTTCGCCGATCTGCTGAGCCGCGCCGGCGCGCAGGGCGCTTTCGACCCCAGTTCTCCGCGCGTGATGCTCCTCCAGGATGGACAGGAAAAGGAGATGCCCTGCCGCTTCTTCGCCGACACCGACAACCCCGCCAAGGGAACGCTCTGCTGGTTGCGCATGGGGACCATGCCGGCCAACGCGCTGGACAGCTACAGCATCTACTTTGACGCGGGCGCCGCAAAGCCGGCCAAGGCCTATCCGGAAATGGCCCGCGCCAAGCCCGTCCAGGCGAAGAACCTGGCGGTCAACGGCTCGCTGACCCTTGCCGACAAGACCGATCCGACCAGGGCGGCGGCCTGGGTCTTCAGCCTCTCCCCGGCCGACAAGACGAAGGGGGAGTGGATCAAAGAGGGCACCGCCGATCCATATCTCAAGCTGACCGACACAGTCGGCGAGTCCTCCATGGCGGCCGCCGCGCAATCCGGCGTGGCCGTTGAGCCGGTCAAGCGTTACGCCGCAAGCTGCTGGATGAAGGCGGGGAAGGAAACCAAGGACGGCGCCGTGATCCTGACGAACTGGTTCAGCGGCCCCGAAGGAAAGGCCATCACCGGCCCCGATGGCGACTACGGCAATTACAAGATGCAGGGCATCCTGGCGACCACCCCGAACACCGAGACCCCCTGGACTTACAAGGCATTCACCGGAATCAACTTCTACGATCCCAAGACCAAGCTCAACGGTCCCACCCCGGACCAGAAGACCCTGCCGGGCACGATGCAGGTCCGGCTGGAGGTGGGTGCGATCTACGGCACCGTCGTGGGCAGTTTCTCCGACATCGCCTTCCGCGAAATGCCGGCGGGGACCCCCATCGGCCTGCGCGTGACCGAGGTGCAGAAGAAGCCGTGACTTTCGATTCCGTCATCCGTTCTTGAGATGCCCCCGCACTCGGACGCGGCCGCTTCCGGGTCGCGTTCGAGTGCGGGCAATTTCCCCGCCGCGGCGTCCTCCCATGGACACTCAACGGGAGTTGAACTATGACCGACGCAGAGATCGTCCTGCTCAAGAAAAGAGCGGCGGAACTGTTCACGCAGGCGGACAGACACTGCGTCCGCGACAGCCGCTACAACTATATGGAAATGAAGCGGTTGCGCGCCAAGCTGGCCCGGGCGGAGCCGCACGAACCCCGGCACTTTCTCCAGATGGCCTTCGCTTATCATCGCCTCGGCCGGGACTGCGAGGCGGAACTCTACTTCGAAAAGGCCGGCGCGCTCGTGGACGTGAGCCGGGAGAAGCCGGACCGGCTGACGCCGCGCCGCCGCGACATGAAGACCGTGGCCGCGGAGTGTCTCCTGCAAAAAGCCGGCACCGCCATGGTGCGGTTCAACGAGTCCGAGGGGCGCATCCTCGGGGCGGCCGCGCGGACGGCGGGGGGGCGATGGGCGCTTCCCGTCCGGTTGGATTGGAAGGCGCTCCGGGGGGCGGGACGGGAGTATGAAACGGAGATGCTCCTGGACTGCGGCAAGCTCGTCATCGACCCGAAAGGCAAGGTCGTCGACGATCGCGCCGCGGAACTCTACCGCGTGGCGCTGACGAGCTTCACGGGGGCGTTCATCGTGCGCCGGACGCGCGGCGCCTTCACCTGCATTTTCCCGCACCAGTACGGGCGGATCATGATCGCGCGGCTTCGCCGGCTCGGCGGCGGGGGGAAGGGCGCGGTGCAGGAACAGGGGAACCCGCTTCGCCGGGAGATCGCGGTATCCGGACGCCGCGTGGTGGTGGAGGATTACGAAAGCGCGTTCACGTTCCACCTGCCGCAAAACGCTTTCTTCGCCCTCCTGGGGCTGACCACCCCCATGCGGAAAGCGTTCGCATCGCTGAAACAGCCCTCGGTGGTGGTGGCGTTCAATCGCGTCATCGCCGTGCGCCCCTGCGAGGATCCGGAAAACCCGGATGAGGTGCTCCTCGATCCCGGGATCAACCGGCTCTATCATGCCGCATTCGAACGCATCCGCAGGAAGGTCCTCCACGGGAAACCATTCCCCCTGGAGGAGCCGTACGAGTTCGATTACGCCGGGAGTGCGCCGCTGCCGCCGGCCCGGCTGCTGACGGCCAAGGAGCTTGCGCGCGAGCGGTTCGAACGCCCGGCGCTCGACGGCGGATCGGGACCCCTGCAATTCAAGGCGGCGCGGCCGGAGGTGCAGGCGTTCATCGAGAGCGCCTACCGGGCCATCATGGATTCCGTCTGGCCGACGCCGGTGAAGGGCGCGTTCAACGGAAAACCGTTCGAGGGGCGCGTCGCGGAGGCCGGCGCAACGCATTACGCCAACTACTTCATCCACGACGCCTTCCGCAACACGATGGCGATGAGCTACTTTGACAGCGCGCTGGCCCAGGAGCTCATGCTGACCATGCTGCGTTACGGGATGCACCCGAACGGCGCGTTCCCGAACGGAAAATGCAACAGCTTCCGCTCCGACGACTGCCAGTGGATGCACCAGGTCTGGACGCTTTACGACCTGACGCGCGACAAGGCCTGGCTGGCGGAAATCTACGAAGCGCTCGAAAAGCTCGACGGCTGGTGGGAGCGGTACGCGTTCGTCAAGGAGGCGGGGCTATACACCGGCCGCTACACCGCCCCGGACTACGACTGGCCCGTCCCCGGCGAAGACCGGAACGTCTTCTCCGCCGGGCTGAACAGCACGGTCTATATGTCCAAGATGCTCATGGCGCGCATGGCGGAGGAACTGGGCAAGGAGGGCGGGCCGAACCGCGCGCAAGCCGAGGCCCTGCGCGCGCGCATCAACGACCTCATGTGGGACGATCGGCTCGGGTTCTACTTCAACTACGACGGCCTGACGCGCAAGCTCTTCCGGACCAGCGCGCCGGATGGCTTCCTGAAAAGCTCCCTTGTCTACAACCTGCACAACCTGGCCCCCCTGGCCTGCGGCGTGCCGGAGGCGGGGCAGGCGAAGCGCATGATGGGCGTGCTGAACGACCCCGCCATCTTCGGCCGCTTCCGCGGAGTGGTGGAGACGGTGAGCGCGAGCGGGTGCGACGAGCGCCGGTTGCGCGTCTGGCCGTTCCCCAACTGGATCATTCTCCAGGGGCTGCGCCAATACGGCCTGCACCGGGAGGCCGACCGGCTCTCGACGGAGCTCTACAATATGTGCTTCCGCGCATGGTACGTGCAGGATGATTTCCCGGAGTGCTTCGACGCCACGCACCGCTGCCTGCCGGAGGAGAACCCGTACGTCGGCGGCGTGGGGACGATCTCCGTGCCGCTGCTCCTGGTGCTGGACCGCATCGGCATCTACCATTCCGCGCTGCCGGACCATCCGGGCTTTCGCACCCGGCCGGTGACGAAGAGCGGCATCGGGGATCTCTCGTTCCGCTGCCGAATCGCGGGGAAATCGGTCGAAGCGGCGTTCCGGGAAGGCAAAGGTCTGGCGATAACGGCTCGATAGCCCCTGGCGGATGACCCTGAGCACGAAAGAGTGCACGATGAAACGCGGCGCTGATCCACGGCATGAAACTCCTGCAACACCCGCGAGCGCTGTGCGCCCCTGGGGGGAGCAGCAATGGCGCATCCTGGGCAATTGGGAGCCGGAGATGTTCCTTCGCCGGCGCGGCGACGGGGCCTTCCTCGACGTGGACGCGCTCTGGCAGGAGCTCCATTGCGACGCGGCCATCGCGCGGATGAAACGCATGGGCATCAACCTCTCCCACATCCACTTCCACAAGGGCTATGGACTCGAGCGCGAGGCGGCCTCCATCGCCGAAGCCAGGGACTGGGCGGCGCGCCTGCACGCGGCGGGGATCCGCGTCGGCGCTTACATCGGCTGCACCTTCTTCTTCGAAACCTTCCACCACCCCCAGGTCGAGCGCATGCTCATGCAGCACGACGGCGGCGGCTGGGGCGGAGGGCAGTACTTCCGCCGCTTCTGGTGCTACAACAGCCCGGAGGCGATGGAGTATTTCAAGGAAGTCATCCGAGTCGCCGTGCAGGAAGTCAAAGCCGACGTGCTGCACTTCGACAACGGGTTCAGCTTCCTCCAGGACCATCTGTGTCATTGCGAGAATTGCCTGGCGGGGTTCCGCCGGTACGTGCGCGAGGAAGTCCCCGAAGCGATCCATGCCGCCGGCTACGACAGCGCCGAAGAGCTCCTGCCCCCTCCGAATGGAAACCTGCCGTACCTGGCCGGCATCGAATCGATGAACGAGCCGGTGAGCGCCGCCTGGCTGCGCTATCACGCCGACACGGGGCTCCGGGCCCTGAAGCTCCTGGCGGAACACGGGCGCGCGCTGTCGCCTGAGGTGGCGATCCTCTACAACGGCGCCAACCTGTGCGGAGTGACCCCCTTCAGCCGGCCCCACCGTGAAATGGATGCGCTGGAGGCGGTGGACATCACCTGCGTGGAGGACAGCATCGAGAACCCCGTCGGCGTGCTGGCCGATGGCATGCCCGTCTCGCGTTTCAGGGCGTACAAGGCCGGCGCGCGCGCCCGGACGCGCGTCTGCTACTACACCACCCAGCAGGGGCGCGATGGCGCCCTCATGCTCGCCGAAGCGGCCGCATTCAACTACCGCTCCCTCGGCTTTGTCGAAGCCGCCATGCAGGCCAACCACCGGCTGGAGAAGCCGGAGGAATTGGCGTTGATGGACTACCTCGTGCGTCACGAGGAGTTGTTTCTCGACCGCGAGCCCTGGCATCACATCGGCGTGGTGCGCCATCACGAGAGCATGCTCCTGAACCCCTGGCCCAGCGCGCTGACCCCCTACGTGGTGGAGCAGGCGCTCTTCGAGGCGCACTATCCTTTTGCCCTCGTGAACGCCGCCGCCCTCTCCGCCGATGCCCTGCAACGGGAGTTCGACCTGCTCATCCTGCCGGACTCCAAATGCCTGAGCGACCGCGATCTCGACGAACTGACCGGCTACGTGCGGCAGGGGGGCCGCCTGCTGGTGATCGGCAACTCCGGCGCCGCCACACCTCTCAACCAGTACCGCCCCACCTGGGGATTTGCGCCCCTGTTCAACCTGAAGAAATGCCCGATGGGCATCGCGAGCCGGTACGAGGAAACCGCCACCTCGGAGGCGAAGGGAAGCGCTGAAGCGCTCGGCATGGCGCAAGGACGCCTCGGAAAAGGCGAAGCGGCGTACTTCCCGCCGCTGGACTTCCGCCTGCCCGACCGCGCCCGCACGGCGCGCTTCGGCGGCGCTTTCGAGTGGTACTACCATCCCTACTGGCAGCCGCCCGTAAACGTCGCCGACTTGCTCCAATCCATCGAGGCATTGCTGGGGAGCCGCAAGCGCGTGGAGACGGAGTTGCCGCGGCACGTCGGCGTCGAGTACTACCGCATTCCCGGGGGATACCGAATCCAGATGATCAACTACCGGCACCCCGCGCCGGCCCCCGCCGCCGCCATGACCCTGCGCCTGCCCGAGACGGTCCAGACCGTTGAATGGCAGACGCCCGAAGGGGATAAGACCCTCGCCGTGGCGCGAAAGCCGGAGGGGGCCGTGGCGCTTTCCATCCCCTCCTTCGACTTGCTGGCGACCATGACCCTGCGGACGAAATAGGGAATCAGGCCGAAGGCGGGCGCGGTCGACCTTCGGAGGACTTCCCGAAGGCAGGGCCGTCGCCGACGGAGATCGGCGCGGCCCTTCCCCCCGGAACAGAACCTCCTGATCCTCCCTTACCGTGCGGGCAGCGAGAACTGGGGCAAGTAACGGCGGTTTGCGCGCAGCAGTTCCAGCCCCATCTTCCGCACAGTGGCGAAGGGGAGCGCAGCGCAGACCGGGTCGGCGGCCAGCGCCTGCAGCGCGGCTTCCAGATCGCCGGAGATTCCCGCTTCGACCGTGCGCACTTGTATCTGCGCATACGGAACCAGCATGGGCAGCAGCACCTCGGGCATCGGCCCGACGGTGAACGGCGTGAAGCCGTTCCCGGAGACGCTGCCGAGAGTCTCGACCGCCGCGCCGCGCGGCAGGTTCTCGATCTGCCCCACGTTGACCATGTTCACCACGTCGCAGAACGACTCGTTGAGAGAGACCGCCTTGATAATATCCGCCGCGGTCTCGCGCGAAGGCTTCGACGTGAACGGTCCGATATCAGCGGTGCGCCCGCGCTGCCAGAGACGGATGCGCTTCGCCGCATCGCGATACATCCGCTCGCGCTCCGCGATGGTCGTGCGATGGATATCCAGCCGCTTGAGCTGAGCCTGGCTCGTCATCGTCACGGCGAAGAACTCGCAGGTGTGCCGGTCGGCCAGGTACGGCAGGTACCCGGTCGACTCGAACAGCTCGGAGGCGAACCACTTGTTGGAGTTCCAGCCCATCGCGTCGGGGCGCGATTCGCGGATGATCTCATTCAGACGGCGGCCGTGCAGCTTCCGGCGCAGCAGCGGATAGCCCGCCTTGCCTTTCACCTGGAAATCGAGCATCCAGAAGAAATGGTTGAGTCCTCCCACGCGCACCCGGATATCCTCCTCGCTCTTCACGCCGAAGATCGCCTTGAGGATCTCGTAATTCTCGAACAGCCCGTGGCAGAGGCCCACCACGCGGTTCGGCCCCAGCGCGTCGGCTAGCACCTTCGTCAGCGCCCCCATCGGGTTGGTGTAATTGAGCGCGTAGGCATTGGGCGCGTAACGGCGGATGAGCGCCGCGTAATCGAGGAAGACCGGGATATTGCGCAGCGCGCGCGCCCAGCCGCCCGGCCCCGCGGTATCGCCGACGGTATGGTAGATGCCGTACTTCTGCGGGATCGCCAGGTCATGCGTCATCGCTTCGAGACGGCCGGTGGAGATGGTGAAGACAACGAAGTCGGCCCCCTCGATGGCGCGGCGGGGGTCGCTCACGGCGCGGACCACCGCGCGGCTCACTTTCCACTCCCGCAGGCGCGCCTTGAACAGCGCTTCCATCGCCTGCGCGCGCTCGGCGGACAAATCGAGCAGCACGAGATCCATGCGCATCTGTTCCATGCCCGGCTTGAAAATGATATCGCGCAGGATCGTCGGGGACCACGGCTGGCTGCCGCCGCCCACCAGGCAAACCTTGATCGACTTCTTCGCGCTCGCCATAACCTTCCATCTCCTTTGTTGAATGCTCAGCTTCTCTCGCCCCATGCACGCTGGATTGTATCATTCTTCCCCGCCGCCGTCTCCTGACCGGCGGTTACGAGGCAGCCGCGGAACTACCGGGGAATCGGCGGGAATTACGTCGGTGGGGGAGGGACGTTCCGCCAGTTAGGAATTCCCTTATTCATCGAGGCTCTGGTTGTAATGGCCCATGCGAGAGGCAGCGTTGCCGCGCTTCGAGCCCGCCTGGTGATGGTCGCCACGTCCTTACTTCTCGACCCTCTTCTTCAATTCGTCTATGACGGCTTTCTCCCAGTATCTCATTGAGTACCAGCGAATGAGCGGAGTGGCGACGACGCGCAGCCATATCTTATGGATAGAAACGCGATAGGTATAGGTGATCAATGTTCCCTCGGGATGCGTTGAAAGCAATAACTCCTCATGGCCCGAGGTTCCAAACTTCGGACTATCGTTGTCCGAAACAAATCCTCTTTGAGGGAGAATCCGAGTTCGCATCTTCACTGAAAACCTTTGACCGAACGACTTGACCGTCGCGTCCATCTCCAAATAGTCTTCTTCGCGTTTCTTGATGCGAACAGATTCGGCAACCTTTGGGAAATATACGGGGAACTTCTCAAAATCCGTCATCACCCTGAACACATCGTCGAGAGATGCCTTGATAACCCATTCCTTTTGAAGCGTAATTTCTTTCATGCATCTCATCTCATAGGGGGACCTCCGAGTAATTTGCAGCGCCACTGCAAACTACTCGGAGACCAGGGGGAGTCAGGGCCGGACCGGGGACATCAAAGCCAGGCTGCATCGCCCTCACAACGCTTCCAGGCCAGTCCCATGATCCTTGAGAGCGGTCGTCAACTTCATCCGGCAGGGAGTCATTTCGTTCATCTTCACCACCGCAGCATGAATCCGTTTGGCCGAGAACCCCTTCTGCCGCTTGGGGTCGAGCTTTGTAAGTATCTTAGACCAGTTGATTTTGACACCTGGTCCTTGTGCACGAATAAAGTTCCACACTTCCTGCTGGATGTTCGTCAGTTGCGCCATTGGCCTGTCCTCTCACTGTTAAAACCGTATTGTTCCCCGCCGGTCCTTCCAAGGGCCGGCGGTTTTGAAACCTGAGGGTATATGGTCGAACGGCCGTCGTCAAGTGATTTTTCGACCGCGTGTTGCTCTTGAAAACCGTTCCGCTGCGTTGAGCAAGGCTGCAACAGGGCGGAACGATGTCGCCTTCTTGTTTACGAAGCCTGTCAACCTTCCTTTGGCGCGGCGTCCTGGGCCGCGACCGCGCCTCCCATGAGCAGGAGCGCCGCCACAACACCGATGAGCAGCTTCGTCATGAAACACCTTCCTGCGAGACAGCGACTGGCGCCTCTGGCGGCGGACATGGCGTCTCAGGCGTTGCGGCAACATCGAGTTTCGTGCCACGATGGCCGAAGTGCCTCCAAAGCCATGCGCGCATGTTGCATGCCTGGCAGAGGTCCTTCATGAATACCTCCTCCTTCTTGCATCTCGAACACTTCACGGGGGGCTGGGAATGGCCCTCCTTTGCCGCGGTCCGAGGACTCATCATCGTCTCTGGCGCGTTCTGCAGGAGCGGGGCTTGCGTGCAAGGCGGAATGTCCATGACTTCACTTGTTCTTTCTTTGACTGGCCGGATGTGTGGCTCGTGAAGACAATGCGAACTTGGCGTCCGGAGAACATGAAAGGCAAATCGCTGCCGGTGGGAAAGAGAAGCAGGACCGGCGTCTTCCTCAACATTCATAAGGGGAACCGTTCTGTCCTGCGGCAACTGGCGGAGGGAGAGGGATTCGAACCCCCGGAGCCTTTCGACTCAGCGGTTTTCAAGACCGCCGCCTTAAACCACTCGGCCATCCCTCCGCGTCAAGGGGTCTGCTCGGGAGGCGGCTCTTCCGGCGGAAAGTCGCTCTCCGGCGTCTGCGAGATCGCGCCGAGCACCTTTTCCTCGACGAAAATCGGCGCGCCTTGCAGCACCGCCAGCGCGATGGCGTCGCTCGGCCGCGAGTCCACCTCCAGGCTCTCCTCCCCCCTCAGGAGCATCAGCTTGGCGTAGAACGTGTCGTTGCGCAAATCGCAGACGATGACGCGTTCCAGCTTCACGTCGAGGCTCTTCAGGATCAGGCAGATCAGGTCGTGCGTGAGCGGGCGCGGGGTGCGCAGCTCCTTCACGCCGCGGTCGATCGCCATCGCCTCGTAGATCGAGATCACGATCGGGAAGGCGCGCGGGCCCTCCTTTTCCTTCAGGACGATCACCTGCTTATCGCTGCGCTCGTTGATAATGATGCGCGACAGTTCAACCTGGATCATGCCGCCTCCTCCGACGCCTCCGCGCCCTGCACAGACTGCTCAAGTCCACCTTCGCGATTCTAGCAGAAGGCCGCTTGAAAGCCAACGAACGCCGCGCCGCCGGCACTTGGTCATCATCCATTATCGCTCATCAATGATCCCTCCGTTGTGCCTCTTCCCCCTGCCGTGTATAATCCCCGCGACGAACGGTTCCCGGCCCCTGAGAGAAGGAGTCCCCATGCCTGAGCGCGTGATCCTTGAGACGGAGCTGCCCGGCCTGAAACGCGTCAACCGCGGCAAGGTGCGCGACATCTACGAAACCGACGGCAAGCTGCTGATCGTCGCCACCGACCGCATCAGCGCTTTCGACAGCATCCTGCCCACGGGCATTCCGTTCAAAGGGAAGGTGCTCACCGGCCTGACGCTGTTCTGGCTGGAGTTCTTCAAGGGCGCCGTCGAGAACCACCTGGTGACCGCCGACGTGGCGCAAATGGGCCCTGCCCTGCGCGGGCAGGAGGAGACGCTGCGCGGCCGCTCCATGCTGGTGCGCAAAGCCAAAGTGTTCCCCATCGAGTGCGTCGTGCGCGGCTATATGGCCGGCTCCGGCTGGGCCGGCTACCGCAAGAACGGCGCGGTCTGCGGGATCAAGCTGCCCGCCGGCCTCAAGGAATCCGACAAGCTGCCCGAGCCGATCTTCACCCCCTCCACCAAGGCGGAGAGCGGCCATGACGAGAATATTTCCTTCGACCAGATGGTGAACTCCATCGGGCGCGAGGCGGCGCAGACCCTGCGCGATAAGTCGCTGGAGGTGTACCGACGCGCGGCGGACTACGCGCGCGGCAAGGGGATCATCATCTGCGACACCAAGTTCGAGTGGGGCCTGGCCGACGGGCGCGTGATCCTGATCGACGAGGTCCTCACCCCGGATTCGTCGCGCCTCTGGCCCGCCGAAGGCTACGCCCCGGGCCGCGCGCAGCCCTCGTTCGACAAGCAGTTCGTGCGCGACTGGCTCATCGACTCGGGCTGGAACAAAGAACCCCCCGCGCCGCCGCTGCCCGAGCAGGTCGTCCGCAAGACCAGCGAGAAATACCGGCAGGCTTACGAAATCCTGACCGGCCGGAAGATCTCCTGAACGGGAGTTCGCCGTGGCTGATGAAGATGAGGATCCGTCTGATCCGTCCGATCCGTCGGATGAGTTTGAGCCGACCCCCGAAGAACAGGAGGCGCTCGAGCAGGAGCGCCTCGAATCCGAGCGCCGCTACATCAACCTCACGCGTTCCCTCTCCGTCAGCCTGCTCTTCGTCCTGCCGCTGCTGCTGATCTACGAACTCGGGGTGCTGATCGGCGGCTCCGAGCTCAACGCCGCCGCCGAGCTGATGAAGAAGCCGATCTCCTGGCTCCAGAGCCACCCCACCAAGCTCTTCGGCGCCGACGCCATGCTGCTGCTGAACAGCCTGCTGATCGTCGTCGCGCTCGTGGCGGTCTGGCGCGCCAGCCGGCGCAACGCGCTCCGCCTGAGCCCCTACCTCTGGATGCTCACCGAAAGCGGCGTCTATGCGCTGCTGCTGGGCCCCCTGGCGCTGGCCCCCATCACGGGGCAGTTCCAGTTCTCCGGCCTCACCCCCAACGGCGCAAGCTTCCTGGATGCCCTGGTCGTGGGCGCGGGGGCGGGGCTCTACGAGGAGGCCTTCTTCCGCCTCATGATCCTGGGGACGATCTACTTCCTTGCCAAAGAACTCGGGAACATGCGCTCCTTCGGCGCGGGAATGCTCGCGCTGTTCGTCTCCGGCGCGCTCTTCAGCGCCGCGCACTTCATGGTGGGGGAGATGCCCGACCTCGGAGCGTTCATCTTCCGCCTGTCGGCGGGGATGCTCCTGGGGCTGATCTACCTGACGCGCGGCTTCGGCATTGCCGTCTGGACGCACGCCCTGTTCGATATGTACGTGATGACGCTCACGCCGCGATAGCGCAAGGGTCTCCCTGCTGCGGGTAGGGGCGCAGCATGCTGCGCCCTTGCAACGGCCCGCGCATTACAGACCATCCCCCTTTGCCGGGGCAGCCCCGGCCTGCTAGAATCGCGGCATGGGAGGTTCAGGAATGGCTCACAAGATACTCGCCTTGGCCGGGAGTCCCCGGCGCAACGGGAACTCGGAGACGCTGCTGGATCGCGCCCTCACCGGCGCGCTGCAGGCCGACCCCGCCGTCGAAGTCCGCAAGATGGTGCTGAACGAACTGAAGTTCGTCCCCTGCCAGAACTGCGGCTTCTGCACCGGGAAGGGGGTCTGCCGTTACGCCGCCTCCGACGACATGGGGCCGATCTACGAAGCCATCGAGTCGTGCGACCGGTTCATCATCGCCTCGCCGATCTACTTCGCCTGCGTCTCGGCGCAGCTCAAGGGGATGGTTGACCGCTGCCAGGCGCTCTGGGCGCGCAAGTACCTTCTGAAGCGCCGCCACCCGAACGCCGACCGGCGCGCGCTGTTCCTGAGCTGCGGCGGTTTCAAGCACGACCGCTACTTCAAGTGCGCGGCGGAAGTGGTCAGCGCCTGGTGCGCGGTGTGCGACGTGAAGCTGGGCGGGGAGTTGTTCTTCCCCTCCATCGACGGGCGCGGGGAGATCGAGTCGCACCCGACCGCCCTGGCCGACGCGCTCGCGGCGGGCCGCGAATTGATGAAATGAGGAGAGCGTTTGTGGGCCTGATTCCCTCGGCATTGCTGATCATGGGGGTGATGGGAATCCTCTTCGGCATCGGCCTGGCCATCGCCAGCCGGTACTTCCACATCGAGAGCGACTCGCGCGTCGAGCAGCTCATCGCCTGCCTGCCGGGCGCGAATTGCGGCGCATGCGGCCATGCCGGCTGCGAGGGGTACGCGCAGGCCGTCGCCGCCGGAAGCGCCGCGCCCGACCTGTGCATCCCCGGCGGGCCGAAAGCCGCCCTGGGGCTCGGCCGGATCATGGGCATCGAGGTGGACGTTAACAAGCAGCCGGTGCGCGCCGTCGTCCATTGCCAGGGGGGAACCGGTCGCTGCGGCCAACGCTTCGCCTACCACGGCTTGGCCGATTGCCGCGCCGCGAACCTCGTTCAGGGCGGCCCCAAGCGCTGCGAGTACGGCTGCCTCGGCCTCGGGACCTGCGCCGCCGCCTGCCCGTTCGACGCGATCGTGATGGGCGCCGATCTCATCCCGGTGATCGACTGGGACAAGTGCACCGCCTGCGGCGCTTGCGTGCGCGCCTGCCCCCGCGCGCTGATCGACCTGCTCCCGGCCAACGTCAGCCATCTGCTCGCCTGCTCCTCGCAGGACAAGGCCAGCGTGGTCAGGGAGAGCTGCAGCGTGGGCTGCATCGCCTGCTGGATCTGCATCAAGAACGCGCCGGAGGGCGCCATCGTCAAGAAGGGGAACCTGGCCCAGTTGACCTATCCCCAGGGATGCGATTACAGCCGGGCCGCCGAGAAATGCCCGATGCACTGCTTCGTCAAAGTGGAAGCCGCCGGAATCGCCTTAATGCATTCGCCGCAAGCGCTGTCACAATAAATTGTCCTTTATGTCATTGCAGTCCCTTATGTCCTTGTCCTTTAATTGGCGGCCATGCCCAACACATTGCGCGTAGCGCTCATCAACCCGCCGGTTCCCGGTGCGGGGCGTCGTGAGAAGAGCCTTCCCTCGCTGGCGCTGGCCCAACTGGCCGCCGTCGCGCGCGCACAGGGGCACGAAGTGCTCCTGCGGGACGCCGCAGCCGGCGGCGCATCGTTCAAGCGGACCGTGAATGAGATCGTCGCATTCCAACCCGACCTGCTCGGCCTGAGCGCCACCAGCGCGACGATCCAGAGCGCCCGCGCCGTCGCCGCCGCCGTGCGCGAGGCGCTGCCCGGCTGCCTGTGCCTCCTCGGCGGGCCGCACGCCTCCGCCGTCCCGAGAAGCACTCTGGAGGCGAGCCCCGCGCTCGACGCCGCCCTCGTCGGCGAAGGGGAGGAGACGCTGCTCGAACTGCTCGGCCGCCTGCCCGGACGCAACTTCTCCGGCGTGCGCGGCCTCGTCTGGAGGGACGGCCAGGAAATCCGCTCCGAAGAGCGCCGTCCGCGCCTCAGCGACCTCAACCTCCTCCCGCTCCCCTGGTGGGAAGGTTACCCCGGCTACCCCGAGGGGTTCCGCGCCGCCGCCGGAGGACGCCGCTGGCCCGCCTCGTACCTCGTCACCTCGCGCGGCTGCCCTTACCGCTGCACCTTCTGCGACCGCAGCGTCTTCGGCCAGAGCGTCACCAGCTTCAGCGCGGAGTACATCCTGCGCGCGGTGGATGAGATGGTCCGCCGCTTCGGCGTCCGGGAGCTCGACTTCGAGGACGACCTGTTCACCCTTTACGAGCCGCGCCTGCGCCGCGTCTGCGAGGGGCTGATCGAGCGGCGGCACGACCTGATCTGGCGCTGCCACGCGCGCGCGGAAGCGGTCGGCGAGGAGTTGTTCCGCCTGATGCAGCAGGCGGGCTGCCGGCAGGTGACCCTGGGAGTGGAAAGCGGCGATGAGCGCGTGCTGGCGCTGGCGCGCAAACGCCTGCGCCCGGCGCAGATTGCGGAGACGGTCAAGGCCGCGCACCGCGCGCGCCTGAAGGTGGATGGGTTCTTCATCCTCGGCCTGCCCGGCGAGGATGACGCGGCCATCGAGAAAAGCATTGGTTTGGCCCTCGAACTCCCCTTCGACGACATCGGCATCGCCTTCCTCGCGCCGCTCCCCGGCTCGGAGGTCAGCGACCGCGCGGAGGAGTGGGGGCGGATGGTCGCCGGGGCCGAACTGGCGGACACCGCGCGCCCCGTGTACCTCCCCCATGGAATGACCGCCGAGCGGCTCACTCAGGCCCGGATTGAATTCTACCGCCGTTTTCACCTGCGTCCGCGTCGCATCGGCAGGCTCTTCTGCCGGTTCATCGCCCACCCCCGCGCCACGCTGCGCATGTTGGGCGTGTAACGGCGCACGCCAACGCGCCGTCAATAAATTGTCATCGCGAGCGAGCGCCGCCGGAAACCGCGTTTGCGCGCAAACGGTTATCGGCGCGAACGCGGCGATCTTCCTTGTTCCTCACCCGCTGGCGGCGCGCACGTTCGCCCTGGCGAGGTCATGGAACCAGCTCACTCCCTCGCCGTCTCGACGAACGCCAGCGCGTTCTCCAGCGGGAAATCGTGCGTCAGATCGAGGTTGGGGGCCAGGATGTAGCCCCCGCCGCGCGCCAGGAGGTCGCGCTCGCGCCGGACCGTATCGCGTATCTCCCCCGGCGTGCCGTGCCGCAGCAACCGCTGCGTGTTGATGCCGCCGAAGAGACACAGATCGCGGCCGAACTCCCTCTTCACCGCGTGCACGTCCATCGCCTCCGCCTGGACCGGGTGCAGAATCTCCAGCCCCGCCTCCACCAGGTCCGGCAGGAAGGCCGTGACATCCCCGCAACTGTGCAGCGCCGCGCGCTGGCCGTGCGAGCGAATGCGCGCGAACAGTTTCTTCAGCCGCGGCTTGATGAACTCCCGGAAGTGCCGCGGCGAAAAGAGCGGCCCGGACTGCTGGCCGTAGTCGTCGCTGATCATGATCGCATCCAGCGGGAACGGCGCAAGCACGTCGGTCATCTCCAGGCAGAACTCGAGCAGGACGTCGAGCAGCCCGTGGACGAACTGCGGCTCCTCGACCATGTCCACCATCAGGTTGTCCATCCCGCGCAGGAAATGGGCGCGCTCGAACATCTCACCGCACCAGGCGACCAGGTAGAGGTCGCCGTCGCGCTCGCACGCTTCGCGCAGCCCCGCGACGCGTTCCGCCGGCCGCAGCGCGGGGCGCTTCACATCGGAGAGGAGGGGGCGCTTGAGCGGATGCTCCAGCGCGTAGCCGCGGTTGATATGCGTCTCTTTCCAGCGGACTCCCCACTCATCCATGAATTCGTCGTTCGGCAGCGCCACGCGTCCCACCGCCGCCGGCGGCAGACTCCAGTTCAGGTAGTTGCCCACCGCGCGGTTGATATCCGTTCCGCCCAGGCGCTGCAGGACGCGCTCCCGCAGCGGCCCGAGGAACAGGACGTGGTAGGGAACCTTCGCCGTTTCGCGATGAGCGACGGCTTCGCGGGCGATCTCGCGTCGATTCAACGGAGCCTCCTCGCAGCGAAAGAGTTGCGCACGCCGACGGCCGGGCCTCACTTATAATTCGGCGCGGAGCGGCAGTCAAGTGCGCGCCGCTTGCGGGCCGGGGGGCGGGCGGGTACATTAGGCCGCAGGAGGGAGGAGGTCGCTTTGGAGCAGTCGCAAACATTGGAACCCGGACGCTCGCCGCGGCGCGCGGCCCTTGCGCTGATGGCCGTCGCGCTGCTGGCGGCAATGCTCATGGCCGTGCAGCCGGTGCGCAGCCCGGACGTCTGGCACCACATCGCGTGCGGCAGGCTCGTGACGCAGCAGGGGCCCGCCCACACCGACCCTTTCAGTTGCACCGCGCAGGGGCAGCCCTGGATTCAATACGAGTGGCTCGCGCAGCTTGCCATCTACGGCATCTGGACGGCCGGCGGCGCGACCGGCTTGATGCTGATGCAGATCGGCATGATCGGCCTGACGGCCTTCTTCCTCTTTTGGACCGCACGCGTGCGGCTTGGGTGGAGCGCGCTGTCCCAGCGCGCTAGTACGTCCTTGTGCGGCGGCGCCGCAGCCTTGGCCGTCGCGCTGGCCTTCTGCGCCGCCTCCGACCGCATCTTCACCCGCCCCGAGCTGTTCAGTTGGGCGATCCTTGCCGCCTGGCTCCTGGCGTTGGAGCAGTTGCGGCAGGGGCGCTTGCGCTGGATGGCCCTTTTCCCGCTCCTCATGGCGCTCTGGGTGAACCTGCATGGCGCGTGGCCGGCGGGGCTGGCGCTGAGCGGATTGTACTGCGGCGCGGAGACCTTCCTTGCGCTGCGGCGCCGCCCATCCGCCATCCATCGCAGGACGCTGACCGCCCTCTGGGGGGCGTTCGGCCTGGCGCTGGCCGCCACGCTGGCGAACCCCTATGGCGCGCTCATCTGGGAGGTGCCCTTCAAGCTGGCGCAAAGCCCCGAGGTCCGCGCCTCCATCCTGGAATGGCAGAAGCCGGGCTGGTCCGACTGGCTCGCGCTGCGCAACGTGGGAATGGTGGCGCTGCTGATGGCGCTGATTCTGGCGCCCCGCGCGCTGAAGCTGCGCGACTGGGCCGTTCTGCTCTTCTTCGGCGCGCTCGCGCTGACCGCGCGGCGTCACATCGCCGTCGCGATGCTGGTCACCGCGCCGCTCCTCGCCGCCCTCCTGGCCGCCGCCTGGGCAGTGTTGTGCAGGTGCCCCGCAGCTAACACAGAAGGCGCCGATCTCGAAAAATCAGAAATCAGTAATCAGAATTCAGAATTCAGAAATCGTTCGTCTCTGTATTCTTCTTGTCTCCGCGGTGAACATTCCATATCGGCAACACTCCTCGTCGCCGCCGCCTGCCTGGCGCTCGTTCTCCTCGCCCTCGGCTTCCGCCTCGAACGCGCGGGCTTCGGCTTGAAGAAGCGCGGCTATCCCATCGCCGCCGCGGACTTCCTCGCGCGCAACCGACTCGACGGCAACCTGTTCAACTCCTACTCCTACGGCAACTACCTGCTCTACGCGCTCTACCCGGCGAATCACGTCTTCATTGACGGCCGCGTGGACATGTACGGCTCGCGCGTGGTGAAGCTGTACGACGCCGTGCGCCTGGCCGGGCCCGGCTGGCGCGAACTCCTGGCCCAGTATCACATCACCCTTTGCGTTCTGGAGATCAGCCGCACGACGGACGAGAAACTGCTCCGCGCGCTCGCCCGTGATCCCGCCTGGGCGCTCGTCTTCTGGGATGCCGACTCGGCCGTATTCCTCCAGCGCGGCCCCGAGCGCGAGGAGTTCCTGCGAAGCGCGCGCGTCTATTCCTTTTTGCCGGCTCTGTTCAATCCGGACTCGCTGCGCTCGCGCGACGAATTGCTCCGCGCGGAGGCGGAATTCCGGGCCAAGGTGGCGGAGCAGCCGGATTGCGCTCCGGCGCTCTACGCCCTCGCGCGCGCGGAAGGGGCGCTGGGCCGCCCCGACGAGGCCCGCGCGCTCCTGCAGAAAGCGCTTGATCTGGAGCCGGAGAACGCCGTGCTCCACTACGAACTCGGGAACCTTCTCATGGAGAAGGGGGCCCTCCCGGAAGCGGAGCAGGCGTTCCGCCGCGCCATCGCGCTCGGCGGGCAGCAAGGGAGCGCCTACCTCGCGCTCAGCGTCATCCGCCACGGGCAGAAGGACCTGCCCGGCGCCATCCGCGAGGCGCGCGCCGCGTTGACTTTCGCCCCCGACAACTGGAGAATCCACTGGAACCTCTCGGTCCTCTATGAGGAAACGGGGCGCATTCCGGAAGCGATATCGGAGGCGCAGGAAGTGTTGAAGCTCCAGCCGAAAATGACCGCCGCCGCCGAGCGGCTGGCCGCCCTGCGCGCGCGCAACGGCGCGGGAGCCGCGCCATGAAGCCCGCCGTCGTGCTGCCCACCTACAACGAAGCGGAGAACATCCAACCGCTGATCCGCGCGCTGCTGGAAGCGGAGCCGGCGCTGACGGTGCTGGTCGTCGATGACAACTCCCCCGACGGCACGGGCAGACTGGCCGACGAAATCGCGGTGAAGGAGCCGCGCGTCCAGGTGCTTCACCGCACCGAGCGGCGCGGCCGCGGATACGCCGGGGCGGAGGGCTTCTCCTGGTGCCTCGCCCGGGGGTTCGACCCGATCCTCGAAATGGATGCCGACTTCAGCCACGACCCCGCGGCCCTGCCGCAACTGCTGGCCACATCGCGCGACTGGGAGGTCGTGATCGGCTCGCGCGCCGTCCCCGGCGGCGGCGAGGAAGGGCGCGGCGCGCTGCGCCGGTTCATCACCTGGGGAGCGGCGGTCTACCTGCGCGCAATGCTCGGCGTCCGCGTGAAGGACCCCACCAGCGGCTACCGCTGCTTCCGACGCAGCGCCATGGAGGCCGCGCACCCCGAAACGCTCACCTCCGCCGGCCCCTCCATCGTCACCGAAATGCTCTACCGCGTCCGGCGCTGCCGCATCAAGGAAATCCCGATCCAGTTCAAGGACCGCCGCGAAGGGCGCAGCAAGTTCAACCTCAAAGCGATGACCGACAGCCTGAAGCTGGCGGCGCGCCTGCGCTTCAGGGGGCGATGAGCGGCAAACTTTCTTCGTGGCCGTGCTCGTCCATTTCCGTCCCTGTCCGCCCGTTGTTCCCCCCGCCGCCGCCCCAGGGCCAACGCATCTAAGAAGCGCCGCAGAATGTGGAGTGCGCCGCCGCCGGCGGCGCTTTGACTATGACAGAGCGCACGACTCAAGGGGATGCGCCCTGAGGGTGCCGGACTCCACGCCATCCAAAGCGGCGTCCTTGCCGCCGCACTCCATAAACCATCGCGCTCAGCGCGATCACAATCATGCATCGCGATCCAGACCCCTGACGCCACAGCCGGCGGCGCTCTCTAGACGCGTTCCCCCCGCCGCCGCCCGGCCACAGTTGAAAACCCTCGCGCTTTTGCTCTATGATAATAGTATGGTGCTGTGAGTCGGCGGCGTCACTCCATCCGCGCATCCCCATCGGCGGAGAACCCGGAGCCAGAGATGAGAAAGTATTCTGTCGTCGTTGTCGGAATCGGCCTGGTCGGCACGCGCATCCTTCAAGTCCTGCGCGAGCGGAAGTTCCCGGTCAAGAGCATCAAAGTGCTGGCGCGCAGCGCTCGCACGGAGACGATAGACGGCGTGGACTACGAAGTCGTGCCCGCCTCCGCGGACGCGTTCGCGGGCGCGGAGTTCGCGCTGTTCGCCGGGACCGAGGGCGCCAAGGGCGCATCGCAGCTCTACGGCTGGGAAGCGGTCAAGCGCGGCTGCATCGTGATCGATAACGGCGACGATTTCCGCATGGACGACCGCGTGCCGCTGGTCGTGCCCGAGGTGAACCCCGAGGCGCTGCGCAACCACCAGGGGCTGATTGCGGTCCCGAATTGCAGCACCGTGCAGATGGTCGCGGCCCTCGCGCCGCTGCACCGCGCGGCGCGCATCCGCCGCGTCGTCGTCACCACGTTCCAGGCCGTCAGCGGCACCGGCGGCGCCGCCGTGACCGAGTTGGAGCGCCAGGTGGCCGACGTCCCCGCCGGCAAGCCGGCCAATCCGCAGCAGTACCCGCACCAGATCTTCGGCAACGTCATCCCGCAGATCAGCACGCTTAAGGATATCTTCCCAGGCTACTACGGCGAAGAGATCAAGATGATCCGCGAGACGCGCAAGATCCTCTCCGCCCCGGAGATTGCCGTCAGCGCCACCTGCGTGCGCGTCCCGGTCTACTTCGGCCACTCCGAGGCGATCAACGTGGAGACGGAGAAGAAGCTCACCGCCGCCCAGGCGCGCGAACTCCTCTCCAAGGCCCCGGGGATCGTGGTCGTGGACGACCCGGCCAAGAGCCGCTACCCCATGCCGCTGGATGCCGCCGGCAAGGACGAGGTCTTCGTCGGCCGCATTCGCGAGGATTCCTGCCACGCCAACACGCTGGACCTCTGGTGCGTGGCCGACAATATCCGCAAGGGAGCCGCCACCAACGCCATCCAGATCGCCGAGAAGATGATTGAGATGGGGCTGGTGAAGTAACGACCGCCGAATGCGGAACATGGTGGAGCGCGCTGTCCCAGCGCGCTTGCCGTTATTTCGGCACTCTCAAGTGCGCCGTGCGCACAGCGCATTCTGCTTTCTGCATTCTGCGTTCTCTAAGGCCCCGCAATGCCCGCGCTGATCGGCATCCAGCTCTTCCTGCTCCTGCTGGCCCACGCGCTGGGGGACTTCTACGCCTCCTTCTACGGGCCGCTGGTGCCGCACCTGCGCCAGCAACTGGGGCTCAGCCTGACCATGACAACCGTCATGGGCACGGTGTACCTCTCCATGTCCAACTTCATGCAGCCGGTCTTCGGCGCGCTGGGGGAACGCTACGGACGGCGCAGGATCATGGTGACGGGAGTCCTCTGCGCCGCGGTCGGCATGAGCCTGCTGACGACGCCGGGCCGGTTCCACCTGCCGCAGGCGGGGGCGTTCGCCTGCGTCCTGCTCGCGCTGGTGGGGGGCGCCGTCGGGGTCGGGATGTTCCACCCCAGCGGGGCCGCCATCGCCGGCAGTATCGCCGGACGCAGCCGGTCGAGCGGCCTGTCGCTGTACATGGTCGGCGGAAACCTCGGGGTGATGCTTGCGCCGCTGGTGATTCCCTGGATACTGAAGGGGAGCGCGGAGAACGTCCTCTTCCTGGCGATCCCCGGCGTCGCGGCGGCCCTCCTGCTGGGGACCCTAATGACCCCCGACGCCCCCGCGCCGAAGGAGAAACCCTCCGCGCATCCGCTGCATCTCTGGGGAATTCTCCGCAAAATCTGGCCGATCCACCTGGACGTCATCCTGCGCTTCACGCCGCTGAACGCCTTTGCCATCATGCTCCCGCTGTACGGAACGCTCTGCGGCTACACCCTCTTCCAGTCCGGGCTGATCCTGGCGGTCTTCATGTTCGCCGGGGCGCTGGGAGTGGTCTGCGGCGGCGCACTGGTCGAGCGGTTCCCCGGCACGAGCACCATCGCCTATAGCGAGATCGGCGCGGGGGTCTGCCTCGTGGCCGCCCCGGCAGCGCATGCCTGCTGGCCGCTGATGATCGCGCTGCTCTTCGTCGCGGGCTTCCTCGTGTACTCGTTGACGCCGCTGCAGATCGCCAACGCGCAGCGGCGCGTCCCCCGCGACGTCGCCGCCGCCTCCGGCATCGTGATGGGCCTGGCGTACGGCAACGCCGGGCTGCTGCTGGTCCCGCTCGGGATGCTCGGCGACCACCTCGGCGCGACCCTCGGCTCCGAGCGCATCGCGCTGCAATACGTCCTGCAACTCTCCGCAATCACCCTCTTCCTCGCCGCCGCCCTTGTGTTTCTGGTCAAAATGCCGGAACATAGCGCGGAGAAGAGCGGCGTGTAGAGCGGGCTTCAGCCCGCTGCATGATGTGGCGCGGACTACGCCCTCGACAGGCTCGGGCCCGCGAGCGAGGTCGAGCGGCCAGTCCGCGTAGCGGGCGGAACGCCCGCGGCCGTCGCAGGGACAAGGCATTGCCTTTCCCTATCAGCGGTACACGCGTTCTGCGCCACAACGAGGGCGCAGCATGCTGCGCCCCTACGCCAGCTTGTGCCGACAGCCGAGAGGTTACCCATGGAGCGCTGGAACAATAACATTGCGTCGTTGGACGCGCACCTGTTCTCCCCCCCTCGGGCGGAGCGGGGCGCGCGTGCGTTCCAATGGCTCTTCCTGGGGGCGCTCTTCCTCCTGGGCGCCTGGGCCTGGGCCTGCTTCCTGAACTGCGGCCACCTGGGCATGACCGCCGAGGACTGGCCGCGCCAGCGCATGTACTTGAGCGCCCTGACGCAGGCCCTGTCCGAGGGAAGAATCCCCTGGCACGTTTCGCGGCAATTCTACGGAATCGATTCCTTCCTCGGCGTCCCCGAACTGCTCCTCTCGCCGCAACTGCTCCTGCTGCCCTTCATGGATGCCGGGCGGTTCGTGCTGGTCAACGTGCTGCTGCTCTACACCGTCGGCTTCGCCGGACTGCTGCTCATCCGCCGGCGCTGGCGGCTTTCGGCCGCCGCCTTCGCCCTGCTTTTCCTGCTCTTCAACTTCAACGGACACATCCTCTCGCACCTCGCGGTCGGGCATCAGTGGACGGGCTACTTCTTCCTCCCCTTCTTCCTTCTGCTCGCGCTGGAAATGGCCGAAGGGAAGCGCGGGCCGCGCCTGCCGATCCTGGCGGCGCTGGCGCTGAACGCCGTCCTGCTGCAGGGCTCCTTCCACATGATGAACTGGTGCCTGATCTTCCTGGCGCTGATGGTCCTTTTCATCCCCGCCGCGCGGCGCGCGGGACTCTGGACGATGCTCCTCACCGCGCTGCTGGCGGCCTGGCGAGTGGTCCCGGGGGTCATGGAACTCCACGGCGGCGGCTACTCCTTCAAGAACGGCTACCCCAGCCTGTACGATCTTTGGCTCGGCCTGACGAAGCGGTTCGGCCCCGACGGCCCGCAGGTGGGGGGAATCTTCGGGCCGGAGCGCTGGTGGGAGTATGACCTGTACATCGGCCTCCCCGCGCTGGCGCTGCTGCTGGGGCTGGGAATCGCCGTGCGCCGCTGCAGGAGTTGGCGGCTGGAAGCGACGCGCTTCCCCTCCCTGGATGCGCCGCTGGTGGCAATGCTCCTCTGCTCGCTGAGCTACTTCTGGGCGCTCATCGCCATGCTGCCGCTCCCGCTCGCCAACGCGGAGCGCATCTCATCGCGCTTCTTGCTCATCCCCTTCCTGATGCTGCTGGTGATCGCCTGCGCGCGCGCGCAGGAGGGGCTGGACCGGCTCGGCCGCTGGCGCTGGCTCTGCCTGCCGCTCCTGGCGGAAATCGGCTTCGAGTTGTTCAACCACGCCCTCCCCTGGCGACTCAGCGAGATGGAGCGGCTTCAGCCGGACATGCCCTACGACATCGGCCTGCGCATCATCCAGCGCGCCGAACCGCTGTATCAATGGGGAACCACCGCCGCCGCGGCCATCTCACTGGCCACGCTGGCGGCGATGCTGATCCTACTGGCGCGACGGCGGTCGCCTGTGTAGGGGCGGGCTTCAGCCCGCCCACGCGTGCATGGGCTAAAGCCCGCGCCTACACTGCCGGGGAACCATTGACTTTCTGAGCCGGTATTGGACAGAATGGCAAGGCAAGGCGCCTGCGCGGTTCGTTGTTGTGAGTCCATTCCGTCCATCTCGTCCGGTCGTTGTTGATGAATTGAGAGAGAATAGAGAGAGAAATGAAGAACCCCTTCGTTGAAGAGATCGCGCGCCAGCTCGCCGGGCCGACCGGCCTTGCCCCCGACCAGGTCGCCCGGTCGCTGAGCATCCCGCCCGCCGAGACGCAGACCGACTACGCCTTCCCCTGTTTCGCGCTGGCCAAAACGAAGCGCCTGAAGCCCACGGAGATCGCGCAGGAGCTCGCGCAGCACGTGCATCCCGGCGAGTGGATCGAATCCGCCGCCGTGAATGGCCCGTACCTGAACTTCCGCGTCGCGCGCGGCAAGTTCATCGCCTGGGCGCTGGAGCGCGTCCGCGAAGAGAAGACCTCCTACGGCTGCTCCGACGAAGGCGCGGGCCGGACGGTGGTCGTCGAATTCTCCAGCCCGAACATCGCCAAGCACCTCGGCGTCCACCACATCCGCAGCACCATGATCGGCAACGCGCTCACCCATATCTTCACCGCGCTGGGGTACAAAGTCGTCTCTATCAACTTCCTCGGCGACTGGGGAACGCAGTTCGGCATCCTCATGGCCGCCTACCGCAAGTGGGGAACCGCCGCCACGCTCGAAGGGGACGCCGTCAGCAACCTCAACGCGCTCTACGTGCGGTTCAACCAGGAGGCGAAAGAGAACCCCGCGCTGCGCGACGAGGGACGCGCGTGGTTCAAGCGCCTCGAAGATGGCGACGCGGAAGCCGTCGCGCTCTGGGAGCAGTTCCGCGCCATCAGCCTCGCGGAATTCCAGAAGGTGTACGACCTGCTCGGCGTCAAGTTCGAGGTGCTCAGCGGCGAATCGCTCTACGACAAACTCATGCCCGCGACCATCGCGCGGCTGGAGAAACTCGGGCTGGCCAAGATCGACCAGGGGGCGCTGATCGTCGACCTCTCGACGCACAAGATGCCCCCCGTGATTCTCCGAAAGTCCGACGGTGCGACGCTTTACGACACCCGCGACATCGCCGCCGCCGAGGATCGCTGGGAGAAGTACCATTTCGCGCGCATGGCGTACGTCGTCGGCGGCGAGCAGAAACTGCACTTCCGCCAGATCTTCACCACGCTGCAAATGATGGGCTACGACTGGGCGAAGGAGTGCGTCCACGTGGACTTCGGCATGCTGCGTTTTCAGGGAGCCAAGATGTCCGGCCGGCAGGGGCAGGTGGTGATGCTGCGCCAGGTGCTCACCGAGGCCATCGACCGCGCGCGCCAGGCCATCGACCAGAAGAACCCCGCGCTGCCGAACAAGGAAGCCGTCGCCGCCGCCGTCGGCATCGGCGCGGTGGTCTTCAACGACCTCAAGCGCCAGCGCTCAAAAGATGTGGACTTCGACTGGGACGCCATCCTCAGCTTCGAGGGGGAGACCGGACCGTACGTCCAGTACGCGCACGTGCGCCTCTGCAGCATCCTGCGCAAATACGGTCAGCCCGTGGACGCCGCCGCCGACCTCTCGCTGCTCACCGAGCCGGAGGAATTCGCGCTGGCCAAAGCGCTCGCCGACTTCAACAGCGTCATCCGCCGCGCCGCCGACGGCTGCGAGCCCTCCGCCGTCAGCCAGTATCTCCTGGAGCTCTGCGGCCTTTTCAGCACCTACTACCACAAGCACAAGGTGCTCACCGAGGACGCCCCCCTCACCGCCGCGCGCATCCGCCTGGTCGACTCCCTCCGCCAGGTCATCGCCAACGGACTGCGCCTGCTGGGAATGCAGACGCCAGAGGAGATGTAGAGAGTGTAGATTGCCCGGCACGCATCGTGCGCCGGAGCCGCAGGTGGCGCGGACTATCCAGTCCGCGTTGCGGGCCAACGGCCCGCAAAGGTCTCGCCAACGGCTTATCCCCATGCGCGTTACGACAAAGTTGGGTTCGTTTCGCAATTTCGCTGTAGCCCCCGACTCCCTCCACCACCTTAAGTTCCGCTCGCCCCGTCTTCGCAGAAGATGCCCCTCCACCCTCATCAGGATTCGTAAGGCAAGCGAGCATTTCGCCCCGTCCTTGCGACCGGCGCAATCGGCGGATGGCGTTCATACGTCGGCCCGGCGCTACGTCGGCTGCTGCCCCAGCGCCCGCTGCGCGCACTGCCATGCTTTCTTGAACTCGATGATCGCCGCCGCGACCCTGCCCTCCGCCGCCAGCGCCTGACCGTTGGCGTAATACTCATTCGCCTTTGCCGCCGCGGGAATTTCCTGATCGCTGATCGCGTTGATCGCCGTCAGGGCGAGCTGATCGGCCGCCGCGACGAGGTCGTCCATGGCGTCCTGCGCATCCTGTTGAATGAGGGCGTCGGCCCCCTCTCGCTCCGTAATCGCCTTGGGATGCTTCACGGCCGAGGCGAGCTTGTCAAAGACCGCCTCTCCCTTCCGGCGGTCGAGCGTGTCCTCGTCCAGCCAGCGGGTCGTCAGGAGGCCGTCTTGAATATCCCGGTAGGCTTTCCAGAGGAGCATATCCTGCCAGGCGTCCCCGGTGGGCCGGTCGGCGATCACGCTTCCCCGCGCCCTCAGCACCTTGGCTCGCGCCGAGCGGGCCGCGAGGTCGGCATCCGCCGTGAAGTTGTCCATAAGCACCCAGTCGCCCCCGCCCAGGCTTTGCACCACGACCCGCTTGATCCCCTTCGCGCGGATTCCGAAATAGTCCCCCGCATTGCTGCCCACCAGCGGCGGCATGTCCAGCGTCTCGATCACCGCGCCATCCGAATCGTACGCCGTGATGCGCCACCAGACGTCGGACGCCCCCCAGAGAAACGCAAAGGCGTTGACCCTGCGGGACAAGTCGATCACCAGAATGGTTGCCGCCGCCTCATCCGGCCCGGTATACAGCGCGCACGCCCCCCGGGTGTTGTAGCCCCCCATGAAGAAGCCGCCGCCGATGTAGAACGGCGCGTTGCCCGAGAAAGTCGCGCCATCGATCGTCACCGGCGCGGGGAAGACTCCGGTGGGGCCGGAGTCGAAGTTGACGACGCTTCCCCCCTTCACGACATCGCTGGGGTCTCCCTGTCCCGTGATCGGAGCCGCGCGGAGAGCCGACGCGCCGAAGAACGCCATCGCCGCCACTGCACAGGCCCAGCCCACCCGCTTCCCTCGCATGACGTGACTCCTATCCAAGAGGTCTGCCAACAATGCACGGAGTCCGACCCAGCCCGGCCTTTCGCGCGATAGCCGCCTCTTCTCCCCGCGGCCAACCGGCCGGACGATATCATATATTTCGCCGGAAAGACAAGCGGAAAACCGCCGCGCGCGTAGTGTATCACATACGCGCGGGACGAGTTGCCCCTTTGTCACCCTCAGCGAAGCGAAGGGTCTTTCGGAGCGCTAACCGTTCGCCTTGCGAAAGATTCTTCGTCCGCCAACGGGCGGACTCAGAATGACTTCGCGCGTAAGTGATACACCTCCGCCCGCTCTCTTGACTGGCCCGCCCGCGTCGCATATCGTCGAAGCGATCCTCCCACTCCCGAGGCAACGATGAGAAAGAAAGCGACTTCCGCTCCTTCACCCGCTCGCGCCAACCGTCTGGCGGCCGAGTCCAGTCCGTACCTCCTCCAGCACGCGCACAACCCCGTGGACTGGTATCCCTGGGGCGCGGAGGCGTTCGCGCGGGCGCGGCGCGAGGACAAGCCGGTCTTCCTCTCCCTCGGCTACTCCACCTGCCACTGGTGCCACGTCATGGAGCGCGAATCCTTCGAGAACGAGGAGGTGGCGGCTGTTCTCAACGCGGATTTCGTGTCGATCAAGGTGGACCGCGAGGAGCGCCCGGAGCTGGATGAGTACTTCATGACGGTGACGCAACTGCTCACCGGCAGCGGCGGCTGGCCGAATCAGGTTTGGCTGACCCCCGACGGCAGGCCGTGGTACGCGGGGACCTACTTCCCCCCGGAGGACCGGGGCGGGCGACCGGGGCTGAAAGGGCTGCTGCGGCAACTCGCCGCCGCCTGGAAAGAGCGCCGCGCCGAGGTCGAGGAGCAGGCGAACCGGATCCGCGATGCCGTGGCCCGCACGCAGAGCGAAGCGGGCGCTCCCCCCGGCTGGCCCCTCAGCCGCGACCTGGTCGCGCAGACGATGCGGGCGCTGGAGCAGTCCTGCGACCCGCGTTTTGGCGGCTTCGGCGGCGCGCCGAAATTCCCGCCGCATGCCGCGCTGCGCCTGCTCCTGTACGAGCGCCGGCAGCGCGGCGGCGAACGAGCGCTGGAGATGCTCACCGCCACGCTCGACGCGATGGCCCGCGGGGGAATCCGCGACCACGTCGGCGGCGGCTTCCACCGCTACGCCACCGACGAGCGCTGGTTCCTGCCGCATTTCGAGAAGATGCTCTACGACAACGCGCTGCTGGCGCGCGCGTACGCCGAGGCGCACACCGCCACGAAGCGCCGGGAGTATCGCCGCGCGGCGAAGGAGACGCTGGACTGGGCGCTGCGCGAGATGCGGGCGCCGGAAGGGGCGTTCCAGTCCGCCTGCGACGCCGACAGCGAGGGCGCGGAGGGGAAGTACTACGTATGGACGGCGCAGGAGATCGCCGCCGCGCTCCCCTCGGAAAGCGCGGCCCTCTTCGCGCACGTCTACGGAATCGAGAAGGAGGGAAACTTCCGCGACGAGGCTTCCGGCCGGCCCACCGGCCTCAACATCCCGTACCTGCGCGCGTTCCCGGAGGAACTCGCGGCGGCGGAAGGGCTCGATCCGGAAGAGACGCGGCGCACGCTCGACGCCGCCCGCGCGAAGCTCCTGGCCGAGCGCGTCCGGCGCGTTCATCCCCGCCAGGACGACAAGGCGCTGACGGACTGGAACGGGCTGATGATCGGCGCGCTGGCCTTCGCAGGGAAAGAGTTCGCGTGTGAGCGGTATCTCGACGCGGCGCGCGGGGCGGCGGACTTCCTCTTCACCCGCTGCCGTCAAGGTGGCGGCCTGCTGCACTCCTGGCGCACGGGAAAGGGAAGCATTCCCGGCTACCTGGACGACTACGCTTTTCTCGCCGACGGCCTGCTCGATCTGCACGCGGCGACCGGCGAGGCGCGCTGGCTGGAGTGGGCGCGGCCGCTGGCCGAGACGCTGCAAAGCCGCTTCCAGGACAGGGAGCGCGGGGGGTTCTACTTCACCTCGGCGGAGCACGAGGCGCTGCCGGTCCGCGCGCGCGAGCCGTTCGACCGCGCGACCCCCTCCGGGAACGGCGTGGCGGCGCGCGTCCTCGTTCGCCTCTCGGCTCTCACCGGGGAGCCGGCATGGGCGCAGGAGGCCGCCCGCTGCATCCGCAGCTTCATGCCGCTGATCGCTCAGGCCCCGCAAGCCGCGCCAAGCCTAGCGCTCGCCGCGGCAATGCTTCTGGACCAGAGCGGGCAGGGGCAGAAGCAGGCGAGTGCTCCCGTGCCCCATAGGCTTTCTCAAGAGTAGGTTGATAAGTCAGCGGCTGCCATTAGTTGCCTCCTCCATCGGCGTCCATCGGCGGATGCCGTTCCTTCGCAACTCCACCCACCGCACCGGCTCATTTGCTCCTTCCCCGGCGAAAGGTACAATTAGCGCATTCAACTATGCGCAGTCCCCGAACTGCCGGACATCCCGGAGGTTGCGCCTTATCAAGCACATGGAGGAGTACTTCTTGAATAGCCCGAGCACGCAGCCGCCCGAAGTCGCGCCTCTCCAATCCTGTCACGCCCGCCGGACCACCCGCGGCCGCATCTGGCAGACTCTCGGCGTGGCGCTGATATTCGGCGTGGCCATGGGGCTTCTGGAAGCCATCTGCGTCATCTACCTTCGCCACTTGCTCAGCCCTTCCGAAAATCCCGTCGCTGCGTTGAACCGCTTTCCCGTCGAACAAATAAGGGAAGCCAGCACCCTGGTGATGCTCCTGACCGTCGCCTGGCTCGCGGGATTCAACGCCCGGACGCGCCTGGCTTATTTCTCTCTGCTGTTCGGCATTTGGGACATTACTTACTATGTCGGGCTCAAATGGCTGGCGCACTGGCCGACCTCCTGGCTCGAATGGGACACATTGTTCCTGATCCCCGTCCCCTGGTACGGTCCCGTCCTTTCCGTGCTGCTGATCAGCGCCTATCTCGTCGGGGCCTGCGTTCTCTGCGTCCTCCGAGAAGACCGCGGCGCGCCCCTTCGCTGGCGTCCGCTCTCCCTCCTCTTGCAGATGGCCGCGCTCGGCTTCTGGTACTACTCCTTCACCAGCGACTCGGCAACCATCCGGGCTCACGGCCACGCGGGGGTAAGCTACCCATGGACCCTCCTGGCCTGCGGCCTGCTCTGCGGCTGCTTCAGCATGTTCCTGGCGATGCGTGCCGGAGCGGACAAGCGCGCCCCAAACGCGCCGAGCCGTTCCCCCGCGTGAATCCGGGGTATAATGTCGGTCGGGGGGATGTCCGGCACTTTCACCGTTCGGAGGAATTGCGATGCGCAGAGTCATCATTCCGTTGATCTGTTTGGCTCTGACCGGCTGCGCCGCGCCCGGCGCGAAAGGGCACGAGGCCGTGAAAGCCGCGCAGGGGGCGCTCGTCGCGGCGGTGGACACCGGCGACGTTGCCGCGGCCGCGAAGATTCTCCGATCGAACCGGGGGCTTGCCGACACTTCAGACGGGCAGGGGGGCACGCTCCTTCTCGCTGCCGCCTTCAGGAATAACACCGCCATGGTCCGGCTGCTCCTGGCGAACGGCCCGGACGCCAACGCGCAGAAGCCCGACGGCTGGACGCCGCTGCTCTTCGCGGCGCGCAACGGGAACGCGGAAATCGCCCGGGCGCTCCTGGAGAAGGGGGCGCGGGTGGACATGCCCAAAACCGACGGCGGCACCCCGCTGCACACCGCGGCGTATGAAGGGAAGGCGGAGGTCGCCGCGCTCCTGATCTCCCACGGCGCCGACGTCAACGCCCGCAAGGCCGATGGCATGACCGCCCTGCGCCTCGCCGCATTAGGAAAGCACGAGGCGGTGATCGACCTGCTCAAGAGCCACGGCGCGAAGGAGTAGAAGCTGTTTTGTTCTGTTGAAACCATCCCGTCGGCGTCGTCTTCGGCGTGAGACACGGCTGGGACACAATACTTTCCTTCGGAAAGTTTTGTGTCCCGATGGCTCCCCCGCGCGCGCTACTTCCCCCGTCCCCTGCTCCGGAGGAAAACGGTGTCCCCGTACTCCACCCCTATCTCCGCGGCAACTTCCGTGCACTTGGCCTTGAGGAGGAAGAAGATCTCCTCGAGCCGCTCGTTGAGCGTCTCGAAATTCCCCTGTCCCTTGGCGAGGATCAGGTCGGCCGAGGCGAACGCCTCGCGGAACTCCGCGCTGGTGTACTCCCACTCGACCCCGATGTAGTCGCTGCCGGTCTCGATGACGCGGACGAGGCCGGTCAGCCCCACCGCGCGCGCATCCTCCATCGTCGCATCGTTGATGATGGGGCCCGACTTGACGGAGGCGATGACCTCGCAATGCGGCTTAAGCTGCTCGATGAGGAGGCAGTCGAGGGCGATCTCCCCGGCGTTGTCGCACACGTACAGCAGCCGGCGGCATTGCCCGAGCCGTTTCGCGAACGCCTCGTAGTGGTCCAGCGTGATGGGATTGTCGGTGATGCGCGCGACGTCGCGCTCCAGGTCGAACACATGGCCGATGCCCAGGTCGATCACATTGCCGCTGAGCGCCGCCTTGACCGCCATGTGCAGCGGGTCGGGGGCGGAGGCAATCTTGCGCCGCAGCGCCGGCAGGAGCGAGAGGGCGAGGCGGTTCGTTTCGCGCTTGGCCGCGGCGAAGGGGTCGGCCACGCCGGCGATCTCCCGCGCCACATCGTACGAGACGCGGCTGAGGAAGGAAGGGGTGCGCTCCAAGTCGAGCCCCTGCATCCGGCGCAACAACTCCTCAAGCCCTCGCTGTTGCAGCGCCGGGTCCGGGGTGGACAGGCGCAGCGCGGCAAGGCCCTGCTTGACCAGGCAGGGATAGCAGGCAAGACGGCCTTTCAAAATGCACTCCTATCTAAGCGCGACGTGGCATGCCACGTTATTGCGCGCACATTAACCGCGCGAACGACCGAGCGGGCCGGGCTCCTCGCAATGACGGTCCTGGCGCACGGTTTACTTGAGGCCCATCTGATGCAGATTCTTCAGACTGATGGCGAGACTCTCGAAGGGGTCGCGCTCGCATTCATCCTGTTCGACGATGTACCAGCGCACCCCGGCGGCGCGCGCGGCCTCCAGAATGGGGGGCCAATTCAGGTTCCCTTCCCCCACCTCGGCGAAGATCGTCTTGTCGCGGCGATAGGTCATGTCCTTCAGATGGAGCAGCGTCTGGCGGCCGGCCAGCTTGCGGACCCACGCGGCCGGGTCGCCGCCGCCGTGCTGAACCCAGTAGACATCCAGTTCCGCCTGCACGCAGAGGGGGTCGGTGTCGCCATAGATCATATCCATGATGAGTCGCCCGCCGAGCTTCTCGAACTCGAAGGAGTGGTTATGGTAGGAGAACGTCATCGCCGCCTCGCGCAACCGCCGCCCGGCGCGCTCCATATCCTTCACGAATTTCGCCAGCGCGACGGGGTCGCGACGCGCCGCCTCGGGCATGGAGCCGATCGCTGAGTTCGGGCAGCCGAGGATCTTGTGCTCTTCAATCAACTGCTCGGTCTGCTCGAAAGCCTTCTGCGCGTTGACGTGCGTGGCGCAGATGACGAGCCCCGTGTCGTCGGAAATCTTGCGCAGTTCCTTCGGTTCGATGGGGCCCAGGCCCGAAGCCTGCGCGGCGTCGTAGCCGAGCTTCTTCACCTTCTTGAAGGTCGCTGCAATATCCGCCGGGGTCTTCAGGAACGCACGCAGGGTGTACAATTGCGCCGCCAATACGGTGTCCGACATGGTCTTTCCTCTCCAGAAATTAACGCCGTCGTCCGAGCAATATCTTGATGAACAGCACGCCGCCCACGATGGCGGTGATCACTCCCACGGGGATTTCCTGCTTGCTGAACAGGGTGCGCCCCACGGTATCGCATAGCGCCAGAAACGCGCCGCCCAGCAGGAAGCTGGCGGGCAGCACGATGCGCTGGTCGTAGCCGCTGAGCCGCCGCACGGCGTGCGGGATGATGAGCCCGACGAAGCCGATCGGCCCCGCCAGCGAGACCACCGCGGCGATGGTCAGCCCGCTGCCGACGAACGTAAGTCGCTGCACCTGCGCGACTTGCACGCCATGCCCCGCCGCCATTTCCTCGCCGAGCGACAGATGGTTCAGCGGACCGGCCTGCATGAACAGCAGCGCCAGCCCCGGCAGCAGCAGCGGCAGCACCGGCCCCATCTCGCGATAGCCGACGATGTCGAGGCCCCCCATGAGCCAGCGGTCCATGCTGATGAGGTTATACGGATCGGCGACGTAGCGGATGAGCATGATGAGCCCGGCGGAGAGGATGCTGATGGTCACCCCCGCCAGCAGCAGCGTGTTCATGGACATGCCGTGCGGGCGGCGCGCGACGACGTACACGAGGCCGAGGCTGATGGCCGCTCCGACGAAGGAGCAGAGCTGGAGGGAGCTGAACGGCCCGAAGGAAATCGCCAGCCCCGGCACGGAGAGCGCCAGCACCGCGCCGACGGCGGAGCCGCCGGTGATCCCCAGCGTAAACGGGTCGGCCAGCGGGTTGCGCAGGATCACCTGGAAGCAGGCTCCCACCAGCGCCAGCGTGCCCCCCGCCAGCAGCGCCAGCAGGACGCGCGGAACGCGCAACTGAAGCAGGATGCTCCCGAAATCCGGATGCCCCGCCAGAAGGCGCTTGATCTGCGCCGACGCCTCCACCGGCTCGCGCCCGACGAAGGGGCAGACCAGGAACGCCGCCAGGAAGAGCGCCGCGTAAATCGCCATCACCCAGGTCCAGCGTCGCGCGGTGAGCGGTGCGCTCATGGCGTCCCTCCCGGCAGGCCCGGCAGCACGATGGGCCGGCCCGTCCGCGAATCGCGGTCCACGTGCACCGATTCCCCGTACACCTCCGCCAGCGTCTCCTGCCGCAGCACCTCCTCGGCATTCCCCTCGCGCACCGCACCGCCGCGGGACAGGAGAAGCAGCCGGTCGCAATAGAGCGAGGCGATATTCAAATCGTGAGTGACCACCGCGACGGCGATCCCCGTCCCCCCCAACTCGCGCAGCAGCCGGAAGAAACGCGCCTGATGGTGGATGTCCAGCGCGCTGGTGGGCTCGTCCAGCAGCAGCACGCGCGGCTCCTGCGCCAGCACCGAGGCGAGGAAAACACGCTGCCGCTCGCCGCCGGAAAGCCGCGAAAGCGACCGCGCGCGATACTCCAGCGTCTCCGTCCGGCGCATCGCCGATTCCACAATGCGCGCATCCTCCGGCCGCAGGAACCCCAGCCCCGCCAGGTGCGGGAAGCGCCCCATGCTCACCGCCTCCTCCACCGAGTAGTCGAACGCCGACTGCACCTGCTGCGGCAGATAGCCCAGCGTGCGGGCCACCTCGCGCCGCGGCAGCGACTCCATGTCGCGCCCCTCCAGGCGCACCTTCCCCTGGCGCGGCGGCAGGATGCCCGCCGCGATGCGCAGCAGCGTGCTTTTCCCCGATCCGTTGGGCCCGATGATCGCCAGAATCTCCCCCGCTCGCGCCTCGAAGGAGAGCCCCGCCAGTTCCCACTCCGAGGCTTCGTAGCGGTAGCCGACTCCTTGCACGCTGAGCAGTCCGGGCGTGGCGTTCATGACCGCTCCTTGGGGTGAAGGACATCCGCCAGCCGCCCGGCGATCAGGCCGATGCGCGGCCCCGGCACGACGAGGAAGTCCTCGGTGAGCAGGAAGATACGCCCGTCGCGCACGGCCGGAATCTTCGGCAACGCCGCCCAGTCGGCGATGATCCTCTTGCGCTGTTCCTCGGAGAATTTCTGCGACGGATACGCCTCGATGATGACCTGCGGAGCAAGCTGGATGAGCGATTCCGCGCTGATCTGCGGATAGGATTCCTGAACCTCCTCGTAGACGTTCCGGCCGCCTGCCAGCGTGAGCATCTCCGTGAGGAAGCTGGTGCCCCCCGTGGCGAACAGGCCGCGGGGCGAGCCGGGGGCGCGCCCCACGCAGAAGAAGACGCTGGTCCGCGGCAGCCCCTGCACGCGCGCCCGCACGGCGGCCAGATCGGCCAGGATTTTCTTCTGAAGCGCGGCGGCGTTCTCCGGCACGCCGAGCCGGTCCCCCAGTTGGCGCACCCCGTCCAGAATGCTCCCCACGCGCAGCATCTTCACGCGCATCACCTCGATGCCCCGCTCCGCGCAGAGCTGCTCCACCTTCTCATGCTTCTCCTGAACGATCACCAGGTCCGGCTTGAGCGAGGCGATCTTCTCCAGGTCGGCGTTGTACTGCGCGCCGACCGTGGGGAGTTTCACCGCCTCGGGGGGATAGACGGTGTACTCGCTGACGCCGACGACGCGATCCCCCGCGCCGAGCGCAAAGACCGTCTCGGCGATATTCGGCGCCATGCAGACGATCCGCTGCGGGTAGCCCGTGCGCGCCGCGCCGGGCTTCTCCGCCCGCGACAGCAGCATCGAAAGCGCCACCGCGATCAGCGCCACCGCCGCCAGAATCACACAGTTCGTCTTGCTCATGATCACCCTAAGGCAAAGTCATACGGCAACGGCAAGCTTCTGCACCCGGCGCTCGACTTTGTGATGGACCAGGTCGTAAGTCGCATGGAGATTCATCCAGAATTGAGGGCTCGTTCCGAACGCCTTTGCGAAGAGCCATGCCGTCTCCGGAGTAATCGAGCGCCGGCCGTTGACGATTTCGTTGATCCGCTTGAAACTCACGCCGATGTGCCTGGCGAACGCCAATTGAGTGATCCCCATCGGCTTGAGGAATTCCTCCAAGAGCATCTCGCCCGGCAACGTGGGGTTCTTCGGCAGCCTGTCCGACATGCTTTTCTTCCTCCGAGACGGTGTCAATGGTAGACGGATACCATCCTACCTGTCAATGTCGCGAAAGTCGGGGCCGCTTGTGGACTGCGGCGGCAACGACGCCGCTTTGGCTTGGTAAGGACTTGTTCACGCGCAGGACTTGCTGGGCAGGTATGCCGCGTTCACCAAGAGCCAAAGCGCCGCCGTTGGCGGCGCACTCCATAGAAGGTCGCAAACCCTTCATAGGAGCATGATTAGGCCGTGGGGCGTCTGAACTGTGTACCAGTTCTTGCCGCTGCGAATGTCTTTGATTCCTCTGGGGGAGGTTATTTTCGCCACGGTTGCTCTCCAATCCGTGAGGCAGCCTGTCCTACAGCCCCAGCACCTTCGCGGCGTTTCCGCTCATGATCTTTTCATGAATATCGTAGCTGATGTGCCCGCTGGCGAGCGCGTCGCGCATGAAATCGACCAGCGGCGTCTTGTTGCTCGGCGCGCAGATATCCAGCCCGAAGCACAGCCGGTCCTGGAACTCCTCCATGAACCGGTAGCCCCACTCCGGATCGCGGGAAACGGAGTTGCAGCCGCTCCCGCCGGACATATCCCCCCACAGGTTCGGGCACTCGCGGAAGAGCCGCGGCAGCGCGCCGCCGGGCAGCACTTTCCCCGGCGGGTATCCGCCGCGCTCCGCCTCGGAGACCGGCCCCACCTCCGACCAGAAAGCCTGGGAATGCCCCAGGAATTGCAGCTTCGGGAATTTCTTCAGCGCCCGCTCCAGCCCCTTCAGCCCCGGCTCGCCGATGAGCCCGTACATGCCGAACTCCTTGACGGCGATGTGGAACGTCACCGGCAGGCCGACGGTCTGGCAGTCTTCCAGCAGCCGCTGGACGCGCGGGTCGTCCCACCAGAGGTTGGCGACGAACTCCCCCATCCCCTTGCATCCGCGCTCCTTGTAGTATTGAAGCGTCGGGAGGAAGTTGTGGGTGGTGCTGTTGTCCTGGACGCGCGGGTCCACGCAGCAGAACTTGATGAAGCGGTCCGGCCAGCGGTCGCACGCGGCGTGAATCTCCGGGTTCGACTGGATGTCCGGCAGCGCCTCGGGGGAGCTCAGCGGCAGGATGCACATCTTGTCCACCCCGCAGCGGTCCATGATGGCGATCAACTGCTCCGGCGTGGCCAGGTTCTCATGGCTCGGCACCGGCAGGGGGTTCACTCCCATGTGCGTGTGAATGTCGATGACTGGCATGGCGGCTCCTACCAAGAAGAAGGAAGGAATGAGGCTCTATTATAGGCAGCGGCGCACGACGGCTCAAATATAGGGGGGGGGGCGAGACGCCGCTCTGTCCCAGGGTCCGGCATATCAACTTCTCCGGCAAAACGGGTTGTGTGTCTAACGGTCCCCCGGTTTGTCGATGATATCGAGGACCGATTTCGCAACATAGACGCGGCGCCACGTTCGGCCCGATGTTTCCTTCACAATGCCGTGCTTCTGCAGCTGGCCCACTGCCAATCTCGCCGTGGGGTTGGACACCTTGAGCGCCGCCTGCGCTTTCGCTACCGTGATGAAAGGGTTGAGGAAGAGTTCATCGAGAAGACAAAGCGCCTTTGTTTCGCCCCGGAGCCGCTCCCGCCACTCGGTTCGCAAGTCCGTCAGTTGCCCCGCGCGGCTCACCGCGTCACGGGCCGTTTCCGTCACGCCCGCCAGGAAGTAACGCAGCCAACTGCTCCAGTCTCCGTGCGTCCGCACGCGCTGCAGCAGGTCATAGTAGTCCTGCCGATGCTCCTCAATGTACCCCGACAGGTACAGCAGCGGCTGCGACAACCGGCCCCGTTCGATGAGGAATAGAGTGATCAGCAGCCTGCCGACGCGCCCATTGCCATCCAGGAAGGGATGGATCGCTTCGAATTGTTCATGCACCAGAGCGCACTGGATCAGGTCGGGCATCTTTTCCCACTCATGCAGGAATTTCTCCCAATGGCCCAGAGCCTCCTGCATTTCATCAGGCGGCGGAGGGACATAGGGCGCGTTCTCCGGTGTGCTGCCGGCAGGGCCTATCCAGTTCTGCGACCGGCGAAACTCGCCCGGCGTGGCATGCTCGCCACGGCCGTCTTGCATCAGTTTCCCATGAATTTCGCGCACCAGCCGAAGCGAGAGCGGCAGCGTGCGCAATTGTGCCATGCCGTGTTCAAGGGCGCTCACGTAGTTGCGCACCTCGAGAATGTCGGCCGCATGATCACGTGGCGCGTCGGCTTTGGCTTCGTCCAGAAGAATGTCGGAAAGGCTTGCTCGCGTTCCCTCGATGCGTGAGGAGAGTACGGCTTCGCGCCGAACATACGGAGCGATCAGCAGGTGCGGGTTCGGCAACACGCGGCCAAGGCCGGATAACTCGCTCAGGGCGGCATCCGCGCGCGACAGCGCCAACGTCAGGGATGAGTCGTATTTCAGCTCGGGTGGCAGCGGCGCGGGCAAAAACGCTGCATAACCCAGCCCCGTCTGCACCACTCTCCCTGCTGCCTGGCATTGAAAGTCCTTGGGGTTCATAGAGTTAACTCACTTTGCAGGTCCGGTTTCAAAGCCCCCAACGCTTTGAAAGATAATACCATATATCTTTCAAAGGTCAAGCCGCTTCGTAGGCAGTCTTTCACGAGGGCGCAGTGTGCAGGGCAAACGCGTCTGAATATTGACGCGTCATTGGCATGCCCCGGCCGCGACAGCGTCTATGGAGTGCGCCGCCCTAGGCGGCGCTTTGGCTGCGCCGGGGGCGAGGGTCCGAACCGACAGGCCCACCGCATGATCAAGTCTCCACCAACACAAAGCGGCGTCGCCCTGCGGCAAGCTCAGGGCAAGTTGCCGCCGCAGTCCATAAGCGGCCTCGTTCCGCGCCATCATACCGTGCGCAGCGTCAAACGGGCGGACAGGGAAATTTAGATGCGTTTGCCCTGGCGCGGCATGCTGCGCCCCTACAACAACGGTCGCTTGCGCGGTACAATGGGGGCGCACCGCGAAGGGAACCGGCGTTGCCGCCAACAAGAGAGGATGGGGCCTGCACCTGATGAACACCGCGCGTCCGAGCCATCACGGGCGTTTCAGAAGGCTGGGCCGCGCGCTGGCGCGGCTCTGGTACCGGGTGAGGTACTTCCCGTTTCACGCCGCCTCAAAGGAGGCGCCCCCGCAACAGCGCGGGTTCGTCTGCATTCAGATCGACAGCCTCTCCTACGATCATCTGCTGCTGGCGATGCGCAAAGGGTACATGCGCCGGCTGCGCCGCTGGGTGCGCAACCGATCGGTGACCGTGCGCCGCTTCCACCCCGGCCTGCCCACTTCCACCCCTTACGCGCAGGCGGGCATCCTGTTCGGCATGGAGCAGGACATCCCGGGCTTCCGCTGGTACGAGCGGGAGGACCACCGCGTGGTCAACTGCAACGAGGCCTCCTCCTCGCAGTACATCAGCGACCATATCATCGGCCGGCGGCCCGGAGCGCTCGAAGGGGGCGCCAGCTACATGAACATGCTGGATGGCGGGGCGCGCCGCACGGTGTTCACCCTGTCGTCCAGCCACGACGACAGCATCCTGGGCCGCATGGGAGGATGGCACCTCTTCCTGCTGCTGCTGTTTCACCCGCTGAGAATTCTGCGGACCGGCTTCGCCTCGCTGATGGAGTTGTGGGCGGAGTTGTGCGACCGCTGGCTGGCGCCGGAACCGCATTCCGAACAGGCGGAGGTGGAGGGGCTGTTCCCGCTGCTCCGCGTGAGCAGCAACGTCATTATGCGGGAGATGCAGACCTTCGGCCTGCTGATGGAAATATACACCGGAACACCTTATATATACACGACTTACGCAGGCTACGACGAGATGGCGCACCACTTCGGCCCGACCTCGCGCGCGGCGCTGCAGAACCTGCGCCACATCGACCGGCGCATCGGGGAAATCCATCGGATGATCCGTTACGGCGCGGGGCGGCCGTACGATTTGATCATTCTCTCCGACCACGGACAGACCCCGGCGGTCCCTTTCACCCGGCGCTTCGGGCGCACGCTGGGGGCGGACATCGCCGCGGCGCTTCAGCGCGAGCGCGTGGCGGAAGTGGCCGGGACGCAGGCGTACATGCGCCGGCGCGCGCAGTACCTGACCGGCCGCGTCCGCGAAAGCCGCATCGCCCGGTTTCCGGGGGTGACCCCCGCGACGCAGGCGCTGCTGCGCCGCCTCGAACACCACTCACTGCTGCCGCTGGTGCATGCCGAGTCGGTCTTTCTGGGGGCCGATATGGGGGCGGTGGTCACCTACTCAAGCTGCCTGGCGCATCTGTATCTGCTCGAAGCGGACAGCAAGCGGCTGAACCTGGAGGAAATCGAGGCGCTGCATCCGGGGCTGCTGCCTTACCTGCGCGCCCACACCGGCATCGGCCCCTTCTTCGTGCGCGCCGAGCCGGGGCGATGGGTGGTGTTCGAGGGGCCGAACCGCGCCGAGTTGCGCGCGGGGCGGCTCGAGCAAATCGAGGGACTGGATCCGCTGCGCATGGAGGACCCCCACGGCAGTTACCGGCAGGACCTCTGGCGGTTCCTCTGCTTCCCGAACGTCGGGGATGTCGTGATCTTCGGAAGATTCGACGGGAAACGGATTGTCTGTTTCGACGACCAGGTGGGGGCGCACGGCACGGTGGGGGGGGAGCAATCGCGGCCCTTCCTGCTGCTCCCCTCCACTCACCCCATGGCCGGCGCGCGCCTGCGCGGCTACGGCGCAATCTTCCGCGACGTGCTTCGCCCCTATCATCTGGCATAGTGGGGACAGGTGCAGTGGGGACAAGCGCAGTGGGGACATAATACTTTCCGAAGGAAAGTTTTGTGTCCCCACTAGTTCCGTCAGAGGAACGGATTGATCTGATCCAGCAACTCCTTCTGCCGCACCGACTTCTGCAGCGCGTCCTCACGCGAGATGATTCGGCTCTTGTACAACTTCACCAGGCTGCTGTTGAGCGTGCACATCCCCTCGCCGGCGCCGGTCTGGATGGAGGTGTACACCTGGTGGATTTCGTTGGCGCGGATCATGTGGGCGAGGCCGGGGGTGTTCACCAGCACTTCGTACGCCAGCACGCGGCCGCGCTGGTCCACGCGCCGCAGCAGTTCCTGCGCCATGATTCCGATCAGCGAAAGCGAAAGCTGGGTGCGCGCCTGCGCCTGCTGGTGCGGCGAGTAAATGTCGATAATGCGCGTGAGCGCCTGGCTGGTATCGCCGGTGTGCAGCGTGGCCAGCACGAGGTGGCCGGTCTCGGCCATCATCAGGGCGGTCTCGACGGTTTCGAGGTCGCGCATTTCGCCGATGAGGATGACATCCGGGTCCTGGCGCAGGACGTGGCGCAGCGCCTCGGGGAAGGAGAGCGTGTCGTGGTGCATTTCGCGCTGGCTGACCAGCGACTTCTTGTGGCGATGCAGGTACTCGATGGGGTCCTCGATGGTGACGATGTGGCAACTGCGCGTCTCATTGATGTAATCCACCATGGCGGCCAGCGTGGTGGACTTGCCGGAGCCGGTCGGGCCGGTGACCAGGAACAGGCCGTGGTCCTTCTCGGCGAACTTCTTGAGCACCGAGGGAAGCCCGAGCTGCTCGAAGGTGGGGATCTCATGCGGGATGGAGCGCAACGCGATGGAGACGGAGCCGCGCTGCCACGAGAGGTTCGCGCGGAACCGGCTGATCTTGTGCTGGCTCAGGGAGAAATCCAGCTCGCGGTCCTTGACGAACTTCTCCCACTGCTCGCCGGTGGTCATTTGTTGCGCGACCGTCTGGGTCATCGCGGGGGTCAGGACGGGCCAATCTTTGACCAGGATCAACTCGCCGTCCACGCGCACGATGGGCACGCGGCCCGGGGTCATGTGGATATCCGAGGCGCGCTGCTTGATGGCCTGCTCGATCAGCGATTCCAGGGACGGCAACGACGGCGCTTTCGCTTCTCCCATAGCAGCGTCTCTTTTCCGTGTTGAGGTTACAGCGAAGTTTCGAGCAGCAGCGCTTCCTCGACGGTGGTGTCGCCGATGAGGGCGCGGCGCAGGGCGTTTTCCATCAGGTTGCCGGTTCCCTGGGTCTTCTGCAGGCCGCGCAGCTCCTGCTCGGAGGCGCGGCGGGTGATCATGTCGCGCGCCGCCACGTCGATGTTGAAGAACTCGAAGACCGCCGTGCGCCCGTAGTAGCCGGTGCCGCCGCAGCCCGGGCATCCCTTGCCGTGCAGGAGCTTGTCGGGCACCTTCACCTGAAGCAGGTCCTCCAGGCGCGCGCGCAGCGCGGGAGTGGGCGCGTATTCCTCCTTGCAGTCCGGGCAGATGGTGCGCACGAGGCGTTGCGCCGCGCAGGTGACCAGGGTGGAGGCGATCAGGTACGGCTCGGCCCCCATGTTCACCATGCGCGTGACGGTGCTGACGGCATCGTTGGTGTGCAGGGTGCTGAGCACCAGGTGGCCCGTGAGGCTCGCCCGGATGGCGATCTCGAGCGTCTCCAGGTCGCGGATTTCGCCCACCATGACGATGTCCGGGTCTTGCCGCAGAATGCTGCGCAGCGCGCGGGCGAAGGTCATGCCGATCTCGGAACGCGCCAGCACCTGGGTGACTCCCTCGATTTCATACTCGACGGGGTCCTCCACGCTGATGATGTTCTTGGAGACTTCGCGCACGTAGTTGAGGCAGGCGTAGAGGGTGGTGGTTTTGCCGGAGCCGGTGGGGCCGGTGACCAGGATCATCCCGGTCTGGCGGCGCAGGATGACGCGCAAGTGTTCGAGAAACTTCGCGTCGGCGCCGATCTTCTCCAGTTCCATGCGCACCGCGGTCTTGTCCAGAATTCGCAGCACCACCTTCTCGCCGTGGATGGTCGGCAGCGTGCTCACGCGCAGGTCCACCTCGCGCCCCTGGAGCTTCACGCGCAGGCGGCCGTCCAGCGGCAGGCGCTTTTCGGCGATGTCCAGACTGGAGAGAATCTTGATGCGGCTGATCACCGCGTTCTGCATGTTTTTGGGCGGAGCGATGGTGGGGCGCAGGCGGCCGTCCACGCGGATGCGCACGCTCACCGCGTCGCGCGCCGGCTCGATGTGAATGTCGCTGGCGCGGTCCTGAATGGCGTGGCTGATGAGGCTGTCCACGTACTTGACCACGGGCGCGTCCTCGGCTTCGTTGCGGATCTGGCCGACGTCGAGGCTCTCCTCCTCCTCCGAGGCCCCCACCTCGATGCTGGCCAGCTCGCTGGCGCTGTTCTCCAGGTCGGCGCCGAAACCGTAGCAGCGGTCCTGCGCCTGGCGGATGGCGCGCTCGGGCGCGGCCAGCGCCTTCACCTCGTAGCCGGTGGCGGCGCGGACGGCGTCGATCGCGAAGACGTTCCCCGGGCTGACCATGGCGACCGTCAGCGTCTTGCCCTCCAGCGCGGTGGGGATGAGCAGGTACCGGCGGGCGATGCGCTCGGGAAGCACGCCGGTCGCCTCGGGGTCGATGTCGGAAAGGTGGCTCAGGTCGGTGAAGCCCACGCCCAGCCGCACGGCCAGCGCGTGCGCCAGTTGGACGTCCGTGATGATGTTGCGCCGCAGCAATCGCAGGCCGAGCTGGAGTCCCGCATCCTCCTCGCTCTTGATCGTCTCCTCGATCTGCTGGTGCGTCGCGTACCCCAGGTCCGAAAGGATATCGCCGATGCGCCGATTGCTTCGCTTCGCCGCTGTGGCCTTGTCGGGTGCCGGAGCGCCGGCCGGTTCCTGAGCATTTTCCGCCATGTGCGTCTCCTAGCCGGATTCTTCGCCGCGCGATACGACGGCCCGGCCCTTGTCAGCCGCCGCCGCGCATCGCTTTGCTGAGGCCGAAAATCGGCAGGTAAATTGCCAGAACGGTGACCAGCACCAGCGCCCCCATGCCGATGATCAATATGGGCTCGATGACCACCGCAATGCGGCCCAGCGCGTGGTCGACTTCCTGGTCATAGTAATTGGCGACATCCTGCAGCATGCCGCTGAGCGTGCCGGACTCCTCGCCCACGCGCACCATGCGCGGGAGCAGGCGCGGGAACTCGGCCACCCGCGAGAAACTCTCGGCCAGGCCGTACCCCTTCATCACGTCGCGGCGGGTGTTGCGAACCCCCTCTTCCAGCACGCTGTTGCCCAGCGTGCCGCTGGCGGTCGCCAGCGCGTCGGTCAGCGGGATGCCGTTGTGCAGCAGGGTGCTCAGCGTCATGGCCAGGCGCGCGACCGCGCCGTGCAGGAACAGCATGCCGAAGAACGGTATCTTCAGCACGAGCTGGTCGTAGAGCCGCGAGCCCCGCTCCGAGTTGCGCATCGAGACCAGCAGCACGATCAGCCCGATCCCGCCGAAAATCAGCAGGATGATATTGCCGCGGACGAACATGCTGATGTCCATCATGCGCTGGGTGAGCCAAGGGAGCTTGGCGCCGAAGTCCTCGAAAATCTGCTTGAAGCGCGGGATGATGAACAGGAAGATGCCCGCGCTCAGGATGGTGAAGAAGACGACGACGAACTTCGGGTAGGCGGTGGCGCTCTTGAGCTTCTGGCGGAAGGATTCGCGGCGTTCGAGGTACTCGGAAAGGCGCGTGACGTTCTGGGCGAGGCTTCCGCTGGTCTCGCCGGCGTGGATGATGCTGATGAACAGATTGTCGAAGGCCGCCGGGTGGCGGCGCAGCGCCTCGCTGAGGGAGCGCCCGCGCTGCACGTCGGTGCGCACCTGCAGCAGAATGTTGTGAAGGCGCGGCTGCTCGACGCTGTGGGCGATGGTGTGCAGCGCATCGGTGAGCGAAACGCCCGCCTTGAGCATCGCGGCCAACTGCCGCGTGACCACCATCAGGTCGATCTGCCGGATCCGCCCGCGCGTCAGGTTCTCAAAGAAGATCCGCCAGCGCGCAAACTGCGGCGATTCCTCAGTCCCGGCCTCCTCGGTCACGGCGGTCACCACCATGCTCTCGCTGCGCAGGCGCGCAATGAGTTCCTGGCGGCTGCCCGCAACGCGGGCGCCGTTCACGACGCTGCCATTCTGGTCCGTCGCTATGAACGAAAACGTGGGCATGGATCACCACTTCGGATCGGAAGCCGGAGACTCGCCCGAGTGCCGCGGCGGATTGGCGATGATGCTGCGGTTCTCCATCAGCATCTGCTTCATGACCTCGGCCGAAACGATCTTCGGGCTCAGCAGGAACAGCAGATCGTTCTTGGTGTCATTCTTCGCCTTGTGCTGGAAGAACCAGCCGATCAACGGGACGTGCGCCAGGAAGGGCACTTCCTCGAAAGTCAGGTCGATGTTGCGCTGCACCAGTCCGCCGATGATCAAAGTGGAGCCGTCGCACACCGTCACGTTGGTGGCCGCCTCGCGCGTGCTCAGGATCGGCTGGCGCGGATCGACGGTGTAGCCGATGACGCTCTTGATGCTGGGATGCACGTCCATGAAAATCATCCCGTCGGTGGCGATGTGCGGGGTGACGTCCAGGCGCACGACGACTTCCTTGAAGTCATACGTGCGGATGGGGTTGGCCGCCGTGGATTCGATGCTGCTCAGGTAGGGGATTTCCTGGCCCGCCACGACGCTCGCGGTGCGGTGGTTCATGACCAGGATGCGCGGGTTGGTGCGCAAGTCCACGCGATGGCGCGTGGCCAGCGCCTCCAGCACCACGGAGATGTTGGAGTTGACGATGCCGAAACTGAAGAACTTGTCCAGCCCCGGCCCGGGGCCCCCGGTGGTGAACATGGTGCCGTTGAAGTCGCCGGGCTTGCCGGTGGCCTGGTTGATCTTGCCGGCACCGCCGATCTTGTTGCTGGTGGACCAGTGGAAGCCGAGGTCCTCGTCATCCTCCAGGGAGACTTCCAGCAGACTGCTTTCGATGTAGACTTGCGGCGGCACTTTCCACAGCTCGGCCACGAACTCCTCGATGCTGGTCACGGTCCCTTCATCATCCTCGATGATGGCGATGTGCTGACGCGAGTAGTAGGCCATTCGGCCCATGGGGCTGAGCATGTTCCGGATCGTGTCCTCGATGCTCTCGGTCGCCTTGGTGGCGCCGCCGGCAGCACTGCTGCCGTACGACCCGCTCGAGGTCGCCCCGACAATCGAGTCGCTCTCCGTTCCGGAGTAAGGCACCTGCAGGACGGCGCGGATCGGCTTGCGCACGATCGGCATGGCGCTGTTGGGGGCTGTCCCGCCGCCGGCGGTGGCTTGCTTGAGCACCAGGATGACGCCATCCGCCTCGGTGTACGTGCAGCCGTTGGTGCGCACGAGCGTATCCAGCGCGGTGCGAGCGCTGACGTTGGTGAGCGTGCAGGTGACTTTGCCGGCGACTTCCCGTCCTACGGCGAGGTTCAGCCCGGTCGCTTCCGCGAGAGAGCGCAGCGCCTGGCTGAGGTCCATTTCGCGCAGACTGAGGCTGACCAGCGTGTCCAGCCCCTTCTTCTCCCCAGCAGCAATGACCTTCGCCGTTTCCGGCGCGGCCGCCGCGACAGGGGCGGGAGCTTCCTCAGTCGCCGGGACCGCCGCAGGAACAGCCGCCGGGGCAGCCGCAGGCGCGGCGGCGGGCGCCACCGCAGGAGCAGCGGCGGGAGTAGCGACCGGCTGAGCCCAGGCGGGCCCGCAGGTGAGCAGAGCCAGGACCGCCCACGCGGCCCAAAGGGTGTCTGCGCGTCTCATGGCATTCCTTTCAGTTGACCAGGTTCAAAACCAACTCGCGACCATCGCTCGCTTGAAGCGTCACAGAGGCTGCGCCGACTTGCTTCACTTTGAAGTCCGAATTGGCGACCGTCTGGCCGACACGATAGCTTTCACCGCCGATCAGCGCCACCCGCTGGCCTGCGACCACCAGGATTCCCTGGAGCGCCAGGGCGCTCTCGGGCTGTTTGTTCTCCACGGCGGGGCCCTCCGTCTTCGGGGCCGCGGCCAGGCCGAATCCCACCCGAGGAAGCACGGCCTCCACCTGCGACTGGGGAACGAGCCAGGCGCTCAATGCGTCCAGTTCCTGGGCGGTCGGCGGCGTGCCGGCCGATTGCTCAACCGGCGCGGCCTCCGCGGCGGAGGGGCTCGCGCTCGGCGTCGCGCTTTCCGCCCTCGCGCCGCCGCCTCTCCGGCCCTTGCCTCCAAGCGAAATGACGGCAACGACCGCCAGCAGCGCAAGGAGCACGCCCAGCGTAATCAGTTGGGTTCGCTGTTTCATATCCTCTGTGCCTTAGATTTTTCCGCGCGCGGCGCGACCGGAGCGCGCTCTAGCGAGCGATCCGGTAAATAATGAGTCCGACCATGATAGCGGACAGGAGGCAAAGAATGACCAGCTTCAGACGATCCTTCATTGTCCATTCCCTTTCTGTGCTGTCTTTCCATCGGTGGTCCGAGCCGCGGGCACGGGGATGAGGCAGGAGACGTACAGCTTCATCTTCCCCCCGCTGGTGCCGGTGCGGTCGGCGAACAGAGAGAAGTTGTCCACGATCATCGGCTGGCCGGAGCGCTCGACCGCCTCGATGTAGCGCACCAGCGGGATGTATTCCCCTTCCAGGTCCAGGTCGAATCGGATGCGGGTGTACGTCCCGGCGGCCACCAGATTGCCATCGCGCTCCGCGCTGAGGATCTTGCTGGAGACGAGGCGGACGTTGTCGCGCACGCCGGTCTCGGAGAACCAGCGCAGCAGTTGCGTCGGATCGTTCTGCCAGTTCTGCTGGGGAGCGATGATCTCCGCGGCGAGCTGCTTGATTTCGGCATACCGGCGGCTCTCGTTCTGCCGGCCCATCTGCCGCTCCTCGGCGATGCGGGCCTCCTGCTTGAGCTTGTCGCGCTGCGTCACCTCGCGGCGGACGCGCATCGCGGTGAGCCGCTCCGCCGCGACGGCGATGAGCAGGAACGTCAGCGCCAGCAGCACCAGCCATTTCGCTTTCATGGCCTGACCTCCTCGGACCCCTTACAGGCGCCGGTCAAAACCATGGCGGGGCTGCCCATCCAACTATCCTGCACGGAGGCGTCCAGGCGAACGCCGGACATCCCCTTCATGAAAGCGTCGGAATGCTTCAGGCGCTCCTGGAACTGGCTGAGGTTGGGCCCGCCCACCGACGGAGCAAACAGGACGGAGAACTTCATGGCCGGAGGGGCGGCCGGTTTCGCCACGGGCACCGGGATGGGTTTGCCCGACCGGTCGAGGGTCGGCGCCACAGGGGGCGGAGCCTGCCAGAAAATGTCGCCGCTGAGCCCTTCGACGGCGAGAATGCCGCCGCCGGGGGGGAGCGCCTGCGCCAGCGCGGCCAGTTTGGGCGCCCAGGCCACTCTCCGGCATGCGATGGAGGAGAGGGAACCGACCGATCCCAGCGCCTCGCAAGCCGCCTTGCGCTCCAGGTCCAGCGTCGCCGTGGCGCTCTGCGCATCGGACAATTGAATGGCCGCCTGGTGCGCTCCCTGGCGCGCCCGGACGTAGGCGACGAGGTTCCGCGCGGTCACCAGGCTGAGGCCGCCGCCGGCCACCACCATCAGCAGGGCCAGCGCCGAGCAGATCTGGAAGAAGCGGACGCGCCGGTGCATGCGCTGGACGCGGTCGCCCAGCAGGTTGATCTCGAACAGCCCGTCCCGGCCGGGTGTGGGAAGACTTTCTGTGGATTCAGCCATTGCGCTTCCTCAGGTCAAATTCCCGCATCGCCAGTCCAAACGCCACGGTCATCTCGTAATGCGTCCCCGGCATCGTCGGCCCCAGCGGAGGGGCCCAGCGCTCGACCGGGACGTTGAGCGACTGGCTCAGAAAATCGGGCATTTCGGGCACCTGGGAGCCGCCGCCGGTGATGATGATGCGCGTGAGCGGCCCGACGAGCTTCTCGCTGATCCAGTATTCGATGGTGTCGCGCAGGCGCACGACGAAATCGTGCGCGTCGTTCTGCAGAATCTCCCCCATCGGCAGCGCGGCGGCCCCCGCGGCGGCGCCGGCCTGCGCCCAGTGGCGGCGCTTCATCTCTTCCGCCTCCGCCGCCTGCACTCCCATTTTGGCGGCGATGTGCTCGGTCAGGTGCGCCCCGGCCCAGGGGACGTCGCGCACCAGCAGCGTGCCGCCGCTGCCGGTGAGCGCCAGGTTGCTGTAGCGGTAGCCGATGTTGAGGATGCCGGCGTTCGCGTTGCTCTCCAGCGCCTTGCAGGCGAGCAGGGCATTGACGCAGGCGCTCGAGGCCGGTTCCATGCAGAAGGCTTCCATGTTGGCGCGGCGGATGGGGGCCAGCCGGCTCTCGACGAACGGCCCGTCGGCGGCGATGGCCAGACCGTGCGTGCGCACTTTGCCCTGGGCCTGGCGCTGCTCGGGGAACAGGACGTAGCTGATCAGCGCCGTCTCGGCGCGGAAGGGAAGCGCCGTCTCCACTTCGATGCGCACGGCTTCCGGGACGTCCTCAGGCATGAGTTGCGGGAAATTGAAGTATTGAGGGGCGACCGCCTCGCCGCTGACGGCGTGGGCCACCCAGCGACCCCGCATCCCCTGGCGCTGCGTCACTTCCATGATCACGTTGGCCAGACGCTGCTGGTCCGCGTTGGCCCAATCGACGATGGGGCTGTCGTACGCCACCAAGGCAGCGCGCTCGACGGTGGGCTTCCCGTCGCGCCAGGCCATTTCCACGGCGCGCGCCCCCGTGGCGCCCAGGTCGAGTCCGATGGATGTTTTCGCGTGACCGAACACGTGCACTCCCATCCCTAAGGGTCGAGGCTCCAGGACTGGAATTCATACCCGATCTGAGGCAAGAAGGGGGGCGGACTGGTGAGGAACCGCGTATCGTAATGATAGTCCTTCAGGAAGCCGCTGCCTCCGATCTGTCCGACCGCGCCGCGCGTCCCCTGCGTGAAGCCCCCCCACAGATGCAGGTTCTTGCTCGGCGTGGAGGTGTAGCTGGCGTTCTTGATGCTCCCGTTGGGCGCGACGCAGACGGCGGTCAGGTAAAAGTCCGTCCAGGTGTTGTCCCACGTCTTATCGATGATGATGTCGCCGCCGGCGACGAGCGCGAGCTTGTCGTCGAACAGGGTGTTGTTGGGGTTGAACCCGGCTTGAAAAACCGTGGCGATGGAGGCCGGGTAGGCATAGTACAGGTTGTCGGTGATGGTGATGTCCTTGCCGGTCGGGGTGGCCAGCGTCACCTTGCCGTTGAGCACCCCCTTGACCTGGACGTCCTCCTCGATATAGAAGGCGCCGTTGGTCGAGGAGATGGTCTGGCTGTTGATGACGGTCGTCCACTTCCCCTTGCTGTCCGACTTCTCGATCTTGAACGTGCCGCCGGAGCTGAAGGTCACGCGGTAGGGGTTCCCGCCGTTAGAGGCCAGCCAGATGCCGCCGGTGGCCTTGGACTGGGTGCGGATGGCGTTGAGCTGCCCGCCGGAGAAGACGGTGGTCATTTGAATGTCCGGCGCGTTCAGCACGAGCCCGTTGTTGAATTGCGGGTTGTCGTTGGGGGGGCCGCCGTTTCGATAGTTCACGCTGGAAGCGCCGCTGTGGACGCGCTGCTGGAAGACCGGGTTGCCGTTGATGTTGATCTGGTCGTTGGTGTAGAGCCAGCCATCCAGGTAGTCGCCGGTGGTGAAGTAGACGCCGTTCTCGTTGTCGCTGAACCAGAGGAAAGAGCCGAAGGTGAGCGTCTGCGCGTCGACGTAGACATGCCGGGTGAAGGGGCCCGAGGTCCCGTAGGAGTGAATGCGGTAGGTGCCGCTGCTGATGAGGGAGCCGGTGAGGTCCTCCACGACCACGCGGTAGGTCGCGGTGCTGGCGCCGCCGACGGGCGTCGCCGCGCCCCCCGCGCTGAACGGAATCGGGCAGATCTGGTGGCCGTTGTAGGCCGTGTCGTTGGTGTAATCGAAGTTGAGATAGGTGCCGTTGTACGTCATCCCGGCCCAGGCGATCTTCTGGCTCAGCGCCATGGCGCGCGCGCGCGCCAGCCCCAGTTCGGCGGCGGAGACGGATTGCACGGCCTCCAGGTCGCGCTCACTGCGCACCTGGTCGATCTTGCTGGCTTCCAGCAGCGCCAGGCCGAGCGCCAGGATCAGAACGGTGACCACCATCGCCAGCATCAGGGCAAACCCCTGCTGCCGGGTGCGGGCGAAGTGGCGGCCTGACAGTCCTTCTGTCTCCATCATGTCAGTTCCTCCTCGCGGCGACGGTCTGCATCGTCATCGCCTTGCCGTTGAACGTGCAGGTGCAGCTGATCTGCACCTGCGAGTTCGTCGGGGCGTCCTGAATCGTGAACGTCAGCGCCGTGATGTGATCGAACGCCGTGTACGGCGCGGGGCCTTCGTCCTTGTAATCCACGATCAGGGCGTTGCCCACCAGCCGGAAGGCCCGGCGCTTCGCGCCGGCCGCCGTGGGAACCGACACCTGCATGGAGGGGACGTTGGTGTAGGCCGGATCGGGCACCGTGATCACGGAGCCGCGATTGACCTCCTGCTCGATGCGCTGCAGGACGCCGAAGGTCTCTTTGCTGACTTTGGCGGTCGTGGCCGCATTCGACGACTCGCGCCAGGACATTTCCCAGCCGCACAGCGCGGTGAACACCACGATCACCGAGATGGCGGTAGCCACCATCATCTCGGGGAGCGTGAAGCCGCCGCAATGGCTGAGTTTTGTCCGATTCATGCGCCTGACCTTTTCCTACGGCGTCACGGCCGTCCTGACGACGACGGCAGCCGGTGCGCCGGGCCATGTAACAGAAACTTCCGCTTGCTTATACGTGCTGGCGGCATCCGCAGGGTCCGCCTGTACGGTGGTGACCGTCAGCGTCCAGGTGTACGTAATACCGTTGTAAACCACGGTGCCATTGGCGTTTGCCAGGGCGGTATATCCGTTGGCGCGCCCGCGCTCCAGCCGTTCGGCGGCCACCTGAGTCGCCGCGCGCTTCTGCGCCGCGCGGTCCACTCCGATGTGGCCGGTCGCCATGAAAGCCACCGAGCCGAGAATCACCACGGCCAGCACGACGATGGCGACAACCACTTCCACCATGCTCACCCCGGCACAGCGGCCCGGGCGGCTCGACCGCTTCAGGAACTTCCATCTGCCGCACGCCATTAGAATTCCCCTCTCGCCTCGTTCCCGTCCTGGTCCGTCTGGTACCAGCATGCCGGGTCCGTCGGCAGGGTGACGCGGATCGTATAACTGTTGGCCGTGGACGTCACCGCGTAGTCCCCCGACGTGAAGAACTTTCCGTCCAGGGCGTCCGGAGCGATGAAGAGGGCGGATAGTTGGTCGCCGCGGGCGCCTGTCAGCGTCGGATACTGTCCCTGGTGCGAGGAGGCATAGGTGCGCAACGCGGTGCGAATCGTCCCGACGCCGGCAATTCCTTCGCTCATCCGGGCGTTCTTGACGTGCCCCATCTGCATGGGCACGACCGCCAGCGCCAGCACCGCGACAATAACCACCACGATCATCAGCTCGATGAGCGTGAACCCTGCGGCTGCGCTGACACGTCCCGCATGCTGGTGTGTCATTACACCTCGCATGGACGCCTTGGGGGCGGAGGGAAAAGTCCCTCCACCCCCAGTCGCCCGAACTCAGGACTTATCAGTTGCCTGTCGTATACGTTCCGCTCTCGACACCCGCCTGGTTGATGATGTACGTCTGCGTGGGCGTGTAACCCGGCAGCGTCGCGGTGATCGTGTACGTGGTGGCATCGGAAGTCACCGCATAGTTCGTCACGGCGAAATACTTGCCGGCCAGGTCCGTGGCGCCGACCCCCAGCACGCTCAGCTGGCTGGCGTTCTGGGCGGTCAACACCGGGTAGGCGGCATGCGCGGCGTAGTACACGCGGAAAGCGGTGCGGATGGAGCCGCACCCGGCGATACCTTCGCTCATCTTGGCGGCCACGACGTTCCCCTGATACAGGGGGATCGCAACCAGGGCCAAAATGGCCACAATGACGACCACGATCATCAACTCAATCAACGTAAATGCGCCCGAACGACGGCTCTGGCTTACCAGTGTATGCATCCCCGTCCTCCTCGTTAAAAAACCCATGTAAATGAGCGCCACGGTACGCGTCCGATCAGTTCCCCGTCGTGTACGTCCCGCTTTCAACTCCCGCCTGATTGATGATGTACGTCTGGGTCGGCGTGTAATTCGGCAGCGTCGCGGTGATCGTGTACGTGGTGGCGTCCGAAGTCACCGCATAGTTCGTCACGGCGAAGTACTTGCCGGCCAGATCCGTCGCCCCGATCCCCAGGACGCTGAGCTGACTCCCGTTCTGGGCGGTCAGCACCGGGTAGTTCCCGGCATGCGAGGCGGCATAGGTGCGGAACGCGGTGCGGATCGTGCCGCAGCCGGCGATTCCTTCGCTCATCTTCGCGGCGATGACGTTCCCCTGATACAGGGGGATCGCCACCAGCGCCAGAATGGCCACAATGACGACCACAATCATCAGCTCGATCAACGTAAACGCGCCCGAACGACGGCTCTGGCTTACCAGCGCATGCATCCCAGTCCTCCTTATCCAAATTCACGCGGGTGGCCATCGCTGCGCTACCCCACGCTCGGTAGCACTGTTGACAGCGCATCCCTGACCGATTTAGCGGTTTTCAAACGCCCGTCGCGGCGACACTGCGCCAGCCCCTCTCGACGTCGGGCCCACCTGCGGGCGCCCAGCTACATTACGCACGCATCACAACTCCTTGAGAAGCGTGTTGATTATACCCGTTCTTCAGGATAATCCGCAATACCCGAAACTGTCTTTTTTTTGAACGAAGTTGCCGGAAACAACCGCAAAGTCAGCTTTCGACCATCTGGCTTCATTCAAGACCGGCGCGGGGCCGCAACACACTACCGCACAAGCTCTTGGCCGCCTTTGGCCGATTCTGGCGCAATTAACGAATGTGCAGGACTTGCTTCTCGATGAATTCGGCGGTCGCTCGGGCCATTTTTGACAGGTTGAGTAACAAACTTTTGAAAGAAATCTTTGAGAAAATTCGCCATTTCAGGCCAAGCCGCCCACAACCAGCTATGCCACGGGAGGTTGTGGAGAGAACGAAAACTTCCAATTCTTACAAAAGGCTAGTTGACAGCCGCTCCTGTTCCGGTTATATTCTTAGTAGAGATTTGAGGGCCCGCCGGTGGTTCCCGGCGCAATGCTGCGGAACTTGCCCCTCACCGGTGTGGCCCTCTTTATTTTAACTCACCCTCCCTCCCCCGCTTCCGCGCCTCCCGTTTAATCAACGGCGAGAACTGAGAACTTAGGACTGAAAACTGAGAGAGGAGAGAATGCTCCGTTTTCTTGAGTCTTCCTCCTCCATATCCTGGTAACCCCCGCCCGCCCTGAGCGCAGCCGAAGGGTTATCCTGTCCCCTGTCAATTGTGTCGTTTCTGCTCTGTCGTTGTTCGCTCCAAATCGCAAATCGTCGGTCTCCCCGCCTTGCCCTGTCCGCCTCCAGTTGCTACCATCGGCGTCCATGAGCGCCTCATCCAAAAAAGAAAAGGAGTTCGCCGAGAACTCCATCGCGCGGAACCGGAAGGCCTTCTTCCAATACGAGATTCTCGAAAAAATGGAAGTGGGCCTCTGCCTGACCGGGTCGGAGGTCAAGTCGCTGCGCAATCGCGACGTGAGCATCGCGGAGGCATTCGCTCGTCCGCGCGACGGGGAACTGTACCTCTTCGGCATGAACATCAAGCCGTACCTGCAGGCCTCCGTGTTCAACCATGAGCCGCTGCGTCCGCGCAAGCTGCTGCTGCATCGCAAGGAGATGGACCGGCTGCTCGGGCGCGTGGCCGAGCGCGGCTTCACCCTGGTGCCGCTGGGGCTGTACTGGAACAAGCGCGGCATCGCCAAGATGACGCTGGCCGTCGCGCGCGGGAAGAAGACGTACGACAAGCGCGACAGCATCCGCAAGCGCGAGGCGCAGCGCGACATCAGCCGGCAGTTGCGGCGGCGCGATTAAGGGGAGGGACGGCCATGAACGCAAAACGGCTGGCGCACCTGCTCAAGGCGGTCGAGCAGGGGAATGTGACCGTCGGCGAAGCGCTCCAGCATCTGAAGAACCTGACCTACGATGACATGGGATTCGCCAAGGTGGACCTGCACCGCCAGACGCGCTGCGGCATGCCCGAGGCGGTCTTCTGCCAGGGCAAAACCGTGGCGCAGGTGCGTGAGATCGCCCGGCGGATGCTCGCGCACGGCGTGAATTTCCTGGCAACGCGCGCGGACCCGGCGATGTATGAAGCGGTCCTCCAGGTGGCGCCGGACGCGCGCTTCGAGGAGGCCGCGCGGGCCATCGTGGTCAAACGCCATCCGCACGCGCAGCCCCCGGGCCTGATCCAGGTGATCTGCGCCGGCACCGCCGACCTGCCGGTCGCCGAGGAAGCGCGCGTGACGGCGCAGTTCCTCGATAACCCCGTGGACGTCCTCTACGACGTCGGCGTCGCCGGATTGCACCGCCTGCTGGACCACAACCGGCGGCTGCGCCGGGCGAACGTGCTCATCGTGGTGGCGGGGATGGAAGGGGCGCTGGCCAGCGTGGTGGGGGGGATGGTGGCGCGCCCGGTGATCGCCGTCCCGACCAGCGTGGGCTACGGCGCCAGCTTCGGCGGCGTCGCGCCGCTTTTGACCATGCTGAACAGTTGCGCTGCCGGGGTCGCCGTGGTAAATATTGACAACGGTTTCGGCGCCGCGTGCGTCGCTTCGCTCATCAACAGGACCGGCTGGCACGATGAAAACCATCACGGAAATTCCAAAGCTGCCGCCCCGAAGGGCTGAGTCTCACAAGGGGGACTACGGGCGCGTCCTCGTATTGGGAGGCTCGACCGGCATGGCCGGCGCGGCAGCGCTGGCGGGAATGGCGGCGCTGCGCGCGGGGGCCGGGCTGGTCACCATCGGCTGCCCCCGGAGCGTCTATCCGATCGTCGCCTCCCGAGTCACCTGCGTCACCACCCACCCCTTCCCCGAGACCGATGCCGGCACGTTCAGCACGGCGGGGCTGGCGGAGGTCGTCGCGTTCGCCGAAGGGTTCGACGTGGTCGCGCTTGGCCCCGGCCTGGGCCGGCTGGCCGATACGACCGATTTCGTCTGCGCGTTGACCGCCTCGCTGAAGAAGCCGATGGTGATCGACGCCGACGCATTGAACGCGCTGGCCGAGGACCCGCTCTTCCTCAAGCAGGCCTCCGCCCCGCGCGTCCTCACGCCGCACCCCGGTGAAATGGGCCGCCTGGCGGGGCTCACCATCAAGGAGGTTCAGAAAGCGCGCCGGCAGGTGAGCGCCTGGTTCGCCCGCCATTACCGCGTCCTCCTGGTGTTGAAGGGGAACGGCACGATCGTCTGCGACGGGGGGCGGATGTATCTTAACACGACGGGGAACCCCGGCATGGCCACCGGCGGCTCCGGCGACGTGCTGACCGGCGTGATCGCCGGACTCATGGCGCAGCGGCTCGATCCGTTCGACGCCTCCGTGCTGGGCGTCTACGTCCACGGACTCGCCGGCGACCTGGCCGCCCGGAAATTCGGGCAGGTCTCGATGGTCGCCACCGACCTGCTGGAGTGCCTGCCGCAGGCGTTCATGGCGCTGTAAGGGCGCAGCGGCTGCGCCCTTCCGTGCGCCGTGTGTGGCGCGGACTATCCCCTCGACTAGCTCGGGGCCGTGAGCGGAGTCGAATGGCAAGTCCGCGTCGCGGGCGGAACGCCCGCAGGCCGTTGGAGAATCGGAAAGAACTCACGATATCGCGGGTTTGAGAACCCGCGCTACATGCCGTGCCTGTTATAGCGGAAAGGACGTTGGATGAAAACGCGCGCCGTCAGGATTCACGGGAAGAATGACCTTCGTCTGGATGAGTTCGAGCTGCCCGCCCTGAAGGAGGATGAGATCCTCGCCCAGGTCGTCTCCGACAGCATCTGCATGAGCAGCTACAAAGCGGCCAAGCAGGGCTCCGACCACAAGCGCGTCCCGAAGGACATCGCCACGAACCCCACCATCATCGGCCACGAATTCTCCGGCCGCATCCTGGAGGTGGGGCGCAAGTGGCAGGGGAAGTTCCGCGCGGGAGACAAGTTCTCCATTCAGCCCGCGCTCAACTACAAGGGGAGCCCGTACGCCCCCGGTTACTCTTTCCGCACCGTCGGCGGCGACGCCACCTACATCATCCTCCCGAACGAGGTGATGGAGTGCAACTGCCTGCTCGCGTACACCGGCGAGGGGTTCTTCCCCGCCTCCCTGGCCGAGCCGATGTCCTGCATCATCGGCACGTTCCACGCAACATACCACACCCGCACGGGCGTTTACGTGCATGACATGGGGATCGTCCAGGGGGGCGATATGGCGATCCTCGCGGGGGCCGGCCCGATGGGGCTGGGGGCGATCGACTACGCCCTGCATTGCGACCGCCGCCCGAAGCGCGTGGTGGTCACCGATATCGATGACGGCCGCCTCGGCCGCGCCGCCGCGCTGCTCAATCCCACCGGCGCCGCCAAAGATGGCATCGAGTTGATCTACGTCAACACCAAAGGGATGGCCGACCCGGTGAAGGGACTGCTCGACCTGACGGGAGGCAAGGGATACGACGAGGTGTTCGTCTTCGCCCCCGTCAAGCCGGTGGTGGAGTGCGGCGACAAAATCCTGGGGAAGGATGGCTGCCTGAATTTCTTCGCCGGGCCCACCGACCCGAATTTCCGCGCCGAGTTGAATTTCTACAACGTCCATTACAGCGCGACGCACCTGGTCGGCACCAGCGGCGGAAACACCGACGACATGGTCGAAGCGCTGCAACTAATGTCCGCGGGGCGCATCAACCCGGCCGTCATGATCACCCACATCGGCGGGATGGACGCCGTGATCCCGACCACGATGAACCTGCCGAGCATCCCCGGCGGCAAGAAGCTGATCTACACGAATATCGAGATGCCGCTGACGGCTATCGAGGAGTTCGAGGCCAAAGGAAAGACCGACCCGCTCTTCGCGAAGCTGTCCGAGATCACGCGCCGGCACAAGGGACTCTGGTCGGTGGAAGCGGAGGACTGCCTCCTGGCGAACGCAGGCAAGAGCGCACGCTGAAGTTCACCACGGAGACACGGAGCCGCAGAGAACAGTCCTATCAGGGCGACGACGAGGACCTTTCTTCAAGGGCAGTCGGCGCAAGTCCGTCGTTAGCCTGGAATTCCGTTCTCCGTGCCTCCGCGCCTTCGTGGTGAGAACCCGCCCTCTTTCAGTCTTTCCGTATTCTGCATTCTGCACTTGGCCGCATCCGAACGCCGCGTCGACTTCTTTATCCCAAATCAACCGCGCTCAGACCGCTGCTCCAGATCATATTGCTTGCGCCACACCACCTTGAGCCAGAGCCGCCAGAGCCGCATGAGGGTGCGGAAGATGCGCGGGAAGTTGAAGAACTGCGAGTGCCCGTAGGCGCGGAACATGTGCCGCACCCCCACCTCGGCGAAGCGCGCGCCGGTCTCCTGCAGCTTCTTGACCAGCTCCACGCAGATGCAGCCGGTGTCCTCCTTCAGCGCGAACCGCGCCAGCGCGGCGCGGCGCATGAGGCGGAAATCGCAATCCACATCCCGTATCTTCAGCCCGAAGGCGCACTGAATGACGTGCTGGTAGATCAGGCCGATCCAGATCCGGTAGAAAGGATCGTGGCGCTTGATCTTGAACCCCTGCACCACGTCCACCTCCGGCGCGGCCTTCTCCCAAAGCAGCGCCAGTTCGGCGACGTCGTACTGGTAATCCCCATCGGTGTAGAAAACCCAGTCGCCCCGCGCCGCCTCGAACCCGCTGCGCAGCGCGCCGCCATAGCCCTGGTTGGCCTCGTGGAAGACCAGCCGCAGGCGCGGATATTTCGGCTCCAGCGAGCGGAGAATCTTCCGGCTGTGGTCGCTGCTGCCGTCATCCACCACGATCAACTCGTACGAATCGGTGATCGCGCGCGCCGTCTCGTCCGCCAGCGCGACCATGCTGGCGATGGTGCCGGCGTCGTTGTAGCAGGGGAAGAAAATGCTCAGCGCCGGCGCGCCAGGCGCGTCGTTCGGCCGGTCCGTGGGCATGACCCAGTGTCCAATCAGAGGAAGAGCGAAAGATTCTCGCCCGGCGCATTGGCCGTTGTAGGGGCAAGGCGACCTGTCCTCCGAAGCTTTAGCGAAGGAGGATGCCTTGCCCTGCGAACGCAGGCAACGCCTGCCTCGCCGTAACGCACCACGGCATTGTAGCCCATTCGCCCACGGCGTCAAGCGGGTGGCGGAGGACATTTGCTTTTCGCCGGACCGTTGACATGCGAGGGGCCATCCCCTATCATCCGTGCGCGAGGATCAGA